>Ga0164297_10002605_pt1 | contig 17606 bp, 15 predicted proteins | sample GEODES058metaG_FD_113539 | JGI IMG/M metagenome (GOLD analysis project Ga0164297, IMG submission 113539) | Dystrophic lake water microbial communities from Trout Bog Lake, Wisconsin, USA - GEODES058 metaG | ecosystem: Environmental > Aquatic > Freshwater > Lake | place: USA: Trout Bog Lake...
AAAGTGGGCTTTATCACGCAGCCACTCGCGCGCGTATGTAGCTAGCGTGAACATCATGGCCATGCCCAGGTTCTCTGATGCCTAATGCGATGGGATGGAGTCAATCAATACAAGATGCCAGAGTAGCACAAAGAGACACCAGACTCGTGCCTGTTGCTCCAGCAGCTGCTGCAACTCGTCCACGTCTGTTTTAGACACACCGCGCACGCTGATGCAGCACCAAGCGAGTGTATGTGAGGAGAATGCCGAGGCGAGGGGAAACAGAGCACAAAGCAGGAAGTGGACTCACCTCCGCACTCGCAGCAGTGGTGGCGCTTCCGGATAGGTGGGCGTGTGCGCAAATACGAGCGACATGCGCACTATCGAGGAAGACAAGCAGAGCTCGCGTGAGTGAGTATCTATGCGGAGCGAACGGGGGCTGTTGATCCACAACAACGCCTGTGTGTCTGACGCACAGTCGTTCTCGACGCTCGCGTCGGAGTCGTCGCCTTCCGGCCTGACTGCGATCTGCCAGCACCGGGGTTCATCGGGCAGGCCGTCTGGGTCTCCAGGCGCCACTTCTGTTGGCGGCGGGACGGTGGAGTTTTGTGTTCAGTCCTCAGTGACAACGACAAGGTTGGGTGCAGCTCAACGAAGCGGACCTTGGAAGTCGTCCATGAGGATAGCCTGCAAGGCCTGGACCTCCTCCTCCTGCTCCGCCGTGTAATCTGAGGGCCAGCACGGCAAGCAGAGCGTCAATACACCTGAGCTTGGTTGGCCCACTCCTGTTCAGCCCCGTTGCGCACCCGGCATAACGACACGTCTATGTGTGTCTCTCAACGACGAGCTGCTCCAACTGCATAGGCAAAATCACTGAAGGTGGACAGATTCGAGGAGGGAGTGCGGAGCACTCAACCTGTGCCACGTAAGGCCGCAAGGCATACTACGGCTCCTTCGCACGGCTGTCGCCTCGACAGAAGCGGGCGTCCTGGAGTCGAGATGGACGCACTGCGCTGGCACCCCGTCCTGGGTACCAGCACAAGGTAACTGCCGTGCTCGAGCTCGATAATGAGTTCCGTCAAGCTACGCCGCGTCGTTCGTGTGCAGTGTCTTCTGTCGCTTCTTCTTCTCGTTTTATGTCTTGGTTCACTCGCAGCTGCTGCTGCGACGGCGGGAGTGCAGCGCTCTGAAGCACTCGAAGTTGGCAACCAACTGGGCAACCGCCGTTTGCTGAGTGACAAGCGCACAGTGAACGGCAACGTGCTCTTCACGCACGTCCCTTTCTTGACGTGTGCCATAGAAGAAGCTGTGGTTCCAAGCGGCGTGCAGTCGCCCTCCTACACCCAAACGAGCACAGAATGCGCTGCGCTGTGTGACGACAATTTCTGGTCCGCGAACTCGACGATTGATGGCATCAGTCGCATTGATGCCCACAATGATAGCTCCAACAACAATGAACCGGTGTGCACAGCGTTCAAGTACGCGCGTGTGGATTCTGCCTCTGTTAGAGGAGGATTGAGGCGATGTGTGCTGCTGCACCAAGTCGCTTCATGCTCTGTCAGCATCGTGAGTTCCCCTTACCTCGCCAATGCCGTCGGCGTTTGGGAAGCCTCGGCAACTCTTGTGTGGGACTACCACTTCAGAATGTATCTGCAAGCGGTTGACGCCACGCTGCCCACTTCTCGTGCCGCGATGAACATCACCGGCTTGCCCGTTCAAGCTGCAGGGCTTGTGGTGTCCTTTTCAGCAACGTCGGTGTCCTACGCCGGGGTTGGCAACAAGGTTATCAGCGCCATCTACACAGCACTCTCCACTCGATGTTGCGCCACGAATGTGCGACTCGTGAACGTCACGGACATCTCAAGCACCACAGTCAGCGTGCAGATCGAGATTTCAGCCGCATGGGTGACTGATGAGGACCCCGCAGTTGGAACCTACCTCGATCTCGTACTTAACGATGCGAATGGCGAGGCCGCGCTGCTCGCTGCTTTCCAGCGCAGCTTCCCCACAGTGACTGCGGTGACATACGCTGCCCTCACCCACACAGGGCTGGGGAACGCAGATCGAGGCGCTGTGGCAGTTGCAGAGGCATCGATGAGGCAGACAACAGCTTTCAAGAGCGCAGTCATCGGTATCACAGTTGTGCTTGCTGTCGTTCTTGTGGCCGTCATGCTGCACGCGGGAGTCAGGCGCATGCGTGACGACGCTCAAGGTAGCAGGCGCGGCGGCGCAGCATCCCCCGATGAGCTGGGCGTGTTTGTATCGTACCGACGAGCTGACTTGGCCCTCGCGGACACAGTGGTGGACCAGCTTCACCTCGCTGGCTTGCGCGTGTTCTACGACCGCGGCGGCGAGATGGCGGGGCGTCCATTCGAGGAGCAGCTGCATCGCGCGATACGACAGTCCCGTGTCACGAGCGTGATTGTGACGCTTGAGTTGATGCGCTCCTTGGCGGCGCATCGGCCAGACAGCGTGGATTGGCTCCTGGCTGAACTGCTCCTCTCGATGCACTACCAGCGCAAGCGGCCTGGGCGCCACATCTTTCCTTTGTTGGTCGGGCCGCCGATCGAGAAGGAAGCTGGCGTCCCGCAGCGCTGCTACCTGCTGACAGACGCCGCGTTTGTGGGTTTCAGGGACGCACTGCCGGGCGTTGTACCCGCCGCCACCCTTGCGCTCGTGTCTCGCATGCTGCAGCGTGATGAAGGTGGTGGCAGTACGCTGGATCCAATATTATTGCAGGGCATCACCGTTAGACAACTCATTCTTGGGCGGCCAGATGGCATCGCAGGCGGCATGTCGTTCACAGGGCTTCTTTCCATCTCTTCCGTGTCCATCCACGGCCCGGATGACTACCTGCCACTGGTGCTGCGCCACCGCTACGCCGATCGGATCCTGCAGGCGCTTCAGACAAAGAGTGAAAGCGTGTGATTCTATGTATGCTTGCTTTGTGCTTGCGTTTGCCCTTCTACTGCCGTGCTATTGATTCTGCTTTCATGGTTTGTGTGAGACCCCTTGTGTGCGCCCGTTTGTTCTGGTGGTCAGTCGACTCCTTGTCGATTATGCTTGCATGTAGATTGTTCTTGGTTTGACTTGAGATACTGGATGTGTGCAGCACTACCATAGATTGCCGCCGTTGAAGAAAAAGTTGTTTGTGCGCAGCGGACGCACATTCGGCGCCTCTGCTGGCGCGCAGTCGCCGCCGCCATCGAAGCTCTGGCTGCGTCGCGGCATGCCGCTAGACGCAGCGCTGTCATAAGCTACAGCTCCGAATGCGACGCCTCCACCGGTGGGGACGTGCCGCGCCTGTTCGTTGAACGCACAGTGCTGCTGATTGAACCGCCCGCCAGCTCCAATGTTTTCCTCCTCCTCCCCGGGCGAAGACGATGAGTCGCATCCGAGATCGGGGAACAGGACTGGCGGCAGCAGAGAGAGTGCCGAATTGTCCACCGAGTTGCGACGAACATCCGTCTCCTGGACGGAAGTGTAAGGCGCTGGCGCCATTCCCGGGATAGTGCCCAGCAATGTCAACGCCATGGCCTGGCGCTTGCCGCATGCCACCGCCTCCGTGTACTCAACCACCTGGCCAGGAAAAAGCACGGGCTGGTCGGCGTTGTATGGCATCGGCGCCTGGGTGACATGCACGAAAATGTCCACCTCACAAGTGCCGTTGAGCGGCTGGATGAAGCCGAAGCCAGCGTCAACTTTGAAGAACTTGACCACGCCGGTCTTGCGAGGGGCCAGATGCGAGCGCTGGGAGCCCACTGAAGAGAGGTCTAAGCCGCGCCAATCTACGTCGCCGCCACGGCCGCTGCTCATGAGCATCATGCCATCAGCACGAGACGAGTGGCTCGGCGCGGGCGCTGTGTAGTAGCTGCCACGCGCGTTGTGCAGATAAGACCCGCCTGCGGCGGCATGGCCGCTGATCGCTGCAACTGCCGCTGCAGTCTGCGCCGCCTGGGAAGCGAGCTGTGTGGTGCGACACTGGCGGCACAATGGGGGCGAAGACACAGCGCATCCGATGGGCTGCCGCGGGCGGAACGGCACCGTGCACAGCACGCTACACGCGGAGCACGGCCCTGCCCACAACGGGGTGCCATCATGGTTGAGACCCTCCGCCTGCACCCAGCCCGGGAGTGTGGGCGCCGCCGCCGCCGCCGCTGCTGCTGATGCCCCGAAGATAATGTCGTCCGTGTTACGGCCACCGTACTGCGTTCGAACGCTGCGCCGTGGGACCTCGTGTGACCGCTGGACCATAGAGCGGCGCACAACTCGCACACCTGCTGCGCGAGCTCCCTTGGCGTCGATGGTCACAGTGTCAGCCTCCACGCAGTCGCCCTCAAGCACAGCATCGAAGCTGTTACCAGTGGCCATGGCCGTGCTGTCGAAGCGCACACCGAAGGCAGCACTACCATGCGGGTCATTCACCTCGATGGCAGTCTCGACGCGGAAATTGAAGACCAGCGCTTCACCTTGAACGCCGCCACCCTCCGCCCAGGCGCTATGCACAGTGCCGCGGAAGACAGCTTTGCCCCGGGCGACTGAAATGTTACTACTCTCCGGCCGAGGCGGCGAGCCGGAGGCAGCCTGCAAGCGGCGCTGCTGCAAGTCGCAAGCCTTGCTTGTCATGACTGCCAACAGATCAGCATCACTGGCGCAGCGCAGCGCGCTGCGCCAGGCAGTCACAATCTGGGCGCGCAGCATAGCATGGCCATTCATCGGCAAGCGGCCGAGTGCACGCCAGGTGGCAGCCAGGCACTCGATGAAGGAGCTCGGAGGCGATCCGCCCGACAGCTGGCCTCCGAGAAGCCAGGTGAGCGTGGCCACCAGGGCAAGCATGCCCGCTGCCGTGTCATCGCCATCACACGCGTCTGCATCTCCATTGTGTGAAAGGCGCGCACTGCGCTGCTGCAGGGTGCTGATGAAAGCAGAGCGATCGGCAAGGGGAAGGCGCACACGAAGCGCATTGCCCACTTGGCTCCAAGCTACGGGGGGCGTCTCACCCGCATTCCAGCCACCAGACATGGCATCTGCATCTGTCGGCGACAGCGCCAGTGCAGCTTGCGCGACACGCAGCAGGCTTGAGCGTGCGCTCACGATGTCGTTGTCCTGGCGCGCCAGCGCAAGGCATGGCGTCTCAAACATACTTGCCCCATCGCCGGGCGGAAGCGATGCCAGCGCCACATGGGCAGCCTGCAAGGCGAAGCAAACTTCCATGGTTGTGGCATGGGCATTCATGACTGAAGCATTGAGTGCAATCAGCCACTCACTTTGCTGCTGCGCAGAGAGTGTATCGAACCACTCTGCAAAGTCGGATGCACAATCCCACTCAGCGGGCGGCAGCTGGTCGGTGATGCGCAACTGCATGGCCTCCGGCAGAACAGGAGCGATGACATTCGAGTGCTCGTCGATCTCGATCGATCGGAACTCCACTCCAGGAGCCTCAGCAGCACGTTTCAGCACCCACACGCCGAGAGATGGTGGCTGGGGCGCGACGGGCGCAGGGGTGAGGGAGGATGCCCTATCGCCATCATGTAGGACCAGACCCGGCGCGTCCTCTCCATGTACGCGCAGCTCACACCCGTGAGGTGTGCCACCATAGAGCAGATGTCCGACTAGAACCCCGCCGACGCGAAGCGCACGGCGAGTGATGAGCCAAGGGGCGCTCGGAGAATTGACCTGCGCGCAGAAAGAAGCGGCGACGTCCACGCGCGCGACGCTGTCTGCCTGTAGATTACCATCGCCAGCAGCGTCGCGCAGAAGAGCGAACGCAGCTTCCGGTGTGAGCGCTAGCTTGACAGTCGGCCAGCCATTGCCGTGGCTGTTCTCGATGGCGTGGATGAGCGATGAGTCCACAGGGCCCCCGCAGAAGGTCATGAACACGCTTGCATGATCACTTCCTGGGCGAGTGCCTGAAATCAGCGCGGCAGACAGTGGGAGAGGCATCACAGAGGGGCCAGCACTAAAGTTGTGGTTGGCCGCTGAGGGTCCCGAAGGGGCAAGAAAACAGGGGGTGTCGGCGGGGCACCCGGAACTCAGCGCTGTGACGTCCAAGCGGCCATACGCAGCCAAAGGAAGCAAGTGTGTGTGGATTCAGGCCATCGCAGCAGGGCTGTTGTCCTCCAATGCGTTGCCATCGGACACTTCAGTCTGTGTGCAAGCCCCTGTCAATGCATCTGCCGCCTCTGCCGCCATCGCTGCTTCCGCCGCCGCCGCCTCGGCTGCCCGCCTCCGGCGCGATGCTGCCTCAGCTGCAGCAGTGCCAGGAGACACAGCCCCAGAGGCGGGGGTGCCGCCAAGCACGTGCCCTCCAGCCGGCGTGTCGTCTGCTTCGAGCGCATCAAGCCAGCCCTGGTGCGTGGACCCGGCTCCAATCGTCCTTCCAACAGCAGAGCGAGTTACGTCTGCAGCAGCCGCCTCCCGCGTCAGCTGCGAATTCAGCGCTTTGAAGCGCAAGTCGTGTTCACCGTACACCATGTGCGCCAGCTCGTGGATCAACGTCTCCCGGATGCGATCATAACGGCGGAAACCACGCATGTCGTCTGTGCGCAGTCGCAGCGAGATCTCTTGACCGTGATTCACGTTGTAGCCAAGCACGCACACCGCACTCACGCCGACCTTGCCTTCCGGAGGCATCTCGGAAAGCAAGCCCACGCGCCAGCGGTGCCTCTGCATGACTGCGACGATGCCTGGGTCGCTGGCCAACCGGTAGAGCAAGTACAAAGCTTGGCGACTCGACAAAATCAATGCGCCGCCGTGAAGCGTGGTGTATGACGCGAACGTGAACTCGCCTGTTGGCGGCGTGGGCACTGCTGGCCTGGAGGCACCCGCCCTGCCTTTAGCCACTGCCGCCGCGTGCTCAGCTGTGGGCTCGCGCAGCCTACGTGCAACATCTGCGGCATGGCCAGCTTCGCTGCGCACTGCGTCTATGTCCGCGGCAGTCTGACCGAGCAAGAGAAGAGGGGGGCGCCCAACGGAAGTGGCGGAAGCAAGGCCACTTGCTTCGATGCTGCGCGCGGGCTCTGCTGCTAAGGCCACGGTCTTGCCGGCGGATACTACGCGCAGCGTCTCAGGCGCCAGGTGCGTGAGCTTCGACAGCTCAGCGGCGAGGTGTGAAAGAGGAGCTGTTGGCGGAAGTGAAACTTCGTGCACGTCCTGTCGCCACCGCACGCGGATGGACACCAGCTCGTTGTCACCACCCGACATCTTTGACGAATGCAAGCGATGCGATCTGCGAAGCGAAGAAGGGGGCACACGTCACTAGTAAGAGCCACTACGTGCGTCACTTCTCTCCGCCAGAGTCACGCACGCGCACATCATGGCGCCCAAGCTCGCCAAAGGGATGGACCCGCTGGCATGCCTGGCATCCGACGATTCCGACGATTCTGAAGCCGCAGCCTGCGACAAGGACGAGACCAGTGCCGGCGCTGCACGTGACGCAGACGACGCTGCAGAGGCGCCAACGCACAGACTAGCAGCGGCGCCTGTGGTTGATTACGAGGCGCTTCAACGCGCAGGCTACCGTGGGTGCGTAGCTCGACCAGGTGCTTGTTGTCGTTGTCATCTCGCACTCACGTAGCCTCACCACAAAGCGGTCCGTCCGTGTTGTTTGTCCCTGAGCGCAAGCCTGAGGCTATCCAGGACTGGAACTGGTCACGGGGCGCACGGCACGCGAGGGACACAGGGGGGGAAAGTGCAGAGGAGCGAGAAGCACTGCAACACGCCGCCGGTGCAGGTGTGACCGAGGCTATTGAGCGCCAGCTCGCTGCTGCTGAGCACGCCAAGCGCTTGCGTGAGGCCGCCATCCGGGAAGAGTTGGAGGCGCGGCAGCAGAGCAGTGCAAAGGAGAGAGAGAAGCTGTCCTTTAACCAGAGGGAGAAGCGGAAGCGCGAGCGGGGGCAGCAGTCTACGGGGCGCAACTTCGTGGAAGAGGAGAAACGAGTGCAGCGAGCCTACGGGCAATACTCTGGGTTTGATTGATGCACTTTGATTGCACCCCAATCTTGAGCTTCATTGCGCCGGTGGCGGTGGCATTGCTGCAGCCATCTGCATCTGGACCATGCTTGTGATCATGGGCAGCTGAGAGAAGGAGCGTCACGACAGCAGTCAGTGGGGCAGGTCTTGTCGCTTGTGCAAAGTCGCACTTGGACGCACCAACTCTGGAGGCACCACGCGTTCCCGCATGCTCTTCGCTAGGCGTACAATCTCCTCGTTTCCCTGGTGCGCGAAACCGGCGGCGACGAACGCGAACAGTCCACCTTGGTCAGCTGAGAAGCCAAATTTGGAGAGCACTGGCGCGAGTAGTTGGCTCGCAAGTGGGAGAACCTGTTCACGATAGGAGCGACGCTAAGAAAGGGTAGCCGTGTTGTTGGAAGGCGCCAGGAACGCGCCAAGCTCGGAGCAAGGAAGCGTCTTCCGTTTCCAACATCCGTCTCCGACCACGGGAGACGGGCTTGTCCTGCCACAGCCGTACCATCATCATCGCCATCATGGGGTCAGTACCAGCAGCTGCCCTTGCGGCGTTCAGCTGCTCCATCGAGCTCTCCTGTGCCAACAGGACGTCGACCTCCTGGAGCGCTTCTAAAACTTGCTCAGCGCTCAGTGTTGGCGCGGGCGCGGGCGGCGCTCCGAACGCGCCCGGGGCCATCATGTTTGTAGTGCGCGTCTGCGCGACGAGGTCTCCACTGCTGAGAGAGTTACTTACCCCTGCAAAACTACCTTCTGCGCGCACCGCCATAGCGCGCTAGTCACAGTTGAGAGCCCGGCATGGCAGTGACATCCACTCCGGCGCCCTACCGCGTGGCTGTGGTTGGAACAGGCGGTGTGGGTGGGTACCTGGCCGCGAGGCTGGCCAACACGCCTGGGATCGAGGTCCATTGCATCTGCAGGGGCGCACACAAGGAGGCTATCCAGCGCTGGGGCATACGCGTCACGTCCATCGGCGGCGACACGACGGTGAGCCAAGTGATACATCAGCGGCACGGCTGCGTGGTTGCGGCTCTTCTATAGGTTCTTACTCGCTCCCCTGCCCCCAGGCTCTCGTCGCAAGCGCCACAGACACGCCGGCAGACGTCGGCGTGGTCGACCTCATCATTGTGGCACTCAAGACGTGGCAGATGGAGGGACTCCAGCTGCAGCCGCTGGTGTGCACACCTCCTTTTCAACCGCCACGTGCCTCGGCACACCTCGTGTGCCGCGCCCGCGCGCGAGCACATCCGCTGACTTCTCACCTCGTGTTTCCCTGCGCAGGTCGGCCCGAGGACGCTGGTCATGCCCACCCAGAACGGAGTTGACACGCCGACCGTGCTGGGCACCCTCCTTGGACCCGAGCATGTCCTGGGCGGCTATTCGCGCATCACGTCGCTGCTCACTGGCCCTGGCGAGGTCCGCCACACCGCCATCCAGCCTGCCATCCAGGGCACGGGCCTTCTGGCCAGCAGCGGGGCATGGGCGGCGAAAGAGTTGGAGCGCGCAGCGGAGGCCTGGGGGCGTTGTCCGCAGCTCCAGCTGAGAGTTGAGCCAGACATCAATCTCGCCATGTGGCAGAAGCTCACCACGATGGCACCATATAGCGCGCTGTGTGCATCCAGCAGGTGCTGTCTGGGTCCGTTGCTGGCAGCACCAGCCACCCGGGACCTGATGCTGGCGTGCATGCACGAGACGGCAGCGGTGGCGCGGGCATGTGGGGCTGAGATTACAGACGTCCATATCAGGAACGGGTTCGCAACCTTGGAGGGCCTGCCGGCTGGGGCCACTCCAAGCCTGATGAGGGACTTCACTGCGGGCCGCCCATCCGAGCTTGACGCACAAGTGGGCTGCGTCGTGCGCTTGGCGGCTGAAAAGGGCGTGCCTGCACCCATGATGGGCGCGCTCTACGCGGTGCTGTTGCCGCAAGAGGCCATTGCCCGGGGACAGATGGCACTGCCGAAGACCATGCACTGCCACGCGGACACCAGCGCACTGCCTCTCGAGTACAACCTCTGATATAACTTGATGCCTGGATGTGTGTGATCACACGAATGCGACCGTCTCTCGAGAGAGGGCTGAGGTGGGTAGAATGTCCATCGAGTCGTGCGAACCCGTCGGCCCTCGCCCAGTCACTCATCCGCATTTATGTTCGCCTCCACGCAACTAACAGACACGCTACCGCTCAGGGCGCAGAGCTTGCGCCAGCAAGCTGGGAGCCGGGCTGCGCTCCGTCCTCGTGGCGAGCGTCTGCACTGTCCAGCTGCTCACAGCGACGCTCGACACCGCTCACTCACTCTCGCCGCCGCCGCTGCTGCTGAGGGTGCTCCAGGTGCGCACTTCCACTGCAACCTTGGCGGCTCCGCGGCGGTTATGGAGTCTCTGCTTGCTGTCAACTGATCCCGCTTTCTGTGCCTCCCCTCCTGCCACAGCCTCTGCGCCGCACAGTGGCGCTGTGAAGACCTTCTTGGAAGCGTTGAAGACGTTGGGCGACGTGCGCATCATCACAAACAACGGCTGCGCTGTGCTGGAGAGCGTGACCACCTTTGAGGGGCTCTTCTACTCCCCTGTGCCGGGCAAGGGCGAGTACGCCAACCTGATCAAATCCAAAGAGAACATCGATTTCCACTTGCTCATCGACAAGGTTGCGCGCGCCACGTTAGAGTCTGCCCCGGGGCGTGGGGGCGACTACATGAGCCACTTCATTCGCGTGTATGACACCAAGAACGAGATGGCGGTCACCTTCTACGTCATGTGGCCGGAGAGCGCCAAGCGCGGCGAGTACGCGCCGGGCCAGGTGCAGGCATTCGAGGCGCTGACCAAAACATACGGCAAGGAGGTTGTTTTCACAGCTTGAATGGCTGATTCACTTCAGATTGCGCGGTAGAGGAGCAGTCGCCGAGGCCTGCCCAGCAGATGCGCTTCCCCGGTGCTTTCCTCTGTCTCCACGCTGAATCCAGCGTCCATGTACAGCGCAGCAGCACTCGGATTACCAACCGCAACGTGCACGTATAGGTGACGCACGCCCCTTGCCGCAGCGTGATGTGCCGCGAAATCAATTAGCGAGCGAGCAGCGCCCATGCGTCGGGCCCCGGGCGCGCAGCAGACGTTGGACAGGAAGGCACACTCCTGCTTGTGCTGCCCTGACAGCTCCTCCGCTGGTAGTGGCCAGCCAATATTGACATCCAGCGACGCGAGTGCAACTCTCGGAACCGAGGACGGCGTTTCATCTGCAGGCAGCTTGCAGGACGGGTCCAATCCAGCAGCCAGTCTGTCGTCGCCGCTTGGAGCTGTGCCGATAACACACACGTTGTGCATATGCCTCCACGCCTCGTCCATGCCTTTTGTTTTCGCCTCCAAGCACCGCCACTCCGCGTCCTGCCAAGTGTGGAGACGCGCGCGCGAGAGTTGGGAGTCAGACAAGAAGACGTGAGTCAGTTCCAGTGCAACGCACCAGCTTCACGCGCTGGTGGCTGGCGACGCTGAATGCGGAGCGGTCAGGTGGATAAGTGTAGAAAGCAGCGGCACGGACGGCCGCTGCTGCGCGCAGCTCCGCACTGCTTGTTGCTAGGTGCATCCGCCAGTCGTTGACGAGACAACGTTGTCGGTCCGTCGCTGCGATTCGGCATACAGCACGCTTTCGTCTACTACTGCGGCAGCGACGCGCAAATCTCGGGTGAGGTGCATTATCGTGGACGGGAGCAGGGATGGGCACGGTCGACATCAGGCGTGCGAAGGGCCTTTCTAACGAGAGTGCTCTGGGGCGATTGCGCTATAGAAGTGTATGCATTCAATAGCGCATCAAATCGCAATGCGAATGTGTGTGTGTATGTGTGTGTGTGTGTGAGGGTATCATGCGGTGGCCATCGGAACTGCCTTGAAGCCTCCTCCACTTCCGGGCGACTGCTGCTTTGTCTCTTGCGCCGGCGCCGGGGTCGCAGGCGTGTTCGGCGGCGCGCCCGGTGGTGGTGGAGAGGAGCCAGCCACAGATGATTGTGGTGGTGACGCTGCTGAGTTCACTGGCGGCGCTTGCACACCAGGCAGAAGCGTGCGCGTCATGAGTTCCACGTTGAACGTCGCCAGCTGGCTCAGGTTCTTGAAGCTGAAATTCGCGAAGAACAGGTTGGCGGCCTGCATGTTCCACAAGCTATTGTCGCCGCCAGGGCCACTTGTGCCCTCATCGCCGCCCACGGCCATCCGCCCACCTCCGCGGTCGCCGTCAGCAGCGCCAGCTGCCGCGCTATCGACGCCACCCTGACCCATGCTGTCGCTGTCCATGACGACATCGCCGCTGTGGCGGCTGTCTTCGCCGCCGGGGTAGTACGTGTCACTCACCAGGCTGCCAAAAGTGCTGTCGCGGCGCTGTCCCGGGCCACGGGGACCCCAGCTGCTGCCCGAGCGGCCCCACACATCGCTGCCCGGCCGTCCACCTCCGCCGGCGCTGCTGGTGCCAGCGACGCTGCCGCGAGAGCGGCCCCTGGGCTGGAAGTAGCTCGTGTCTGTGTCGCTCTCGGTGACTGGCACGAATGCCGCCTCGTGCTTTTGGCGAGCAAGTGTGTCCCAATCCACGCCCGCGAAGAAAGGGTGCGCCTTCACCTCCTCTGCGCCGCCGTGGCCCAGTCGCTGCTCGGGATCGCTGGTCATGAGGGCATTGATCAAGCTGGCGGCCTCGTCGCTGAGCTTCCCCTCGCCGGAAGGCCACACGAGCTTCCGGTTCAGAATGTTGTCGAAGATGCCCTGCGGCGTGCGCGCGTTGAAGGGCGGCGCGCCAGTGAGGAATTCGAAGGCAATGACGCCCAGCGCCCACCAGTCGGCCTCCGGGCCGTGACCCGTGCCCAGCAAGATCTCCGGCGCCAGGTAGTCTGGCGTGCCGACGCAGCCATTCGCACCGCGCGCAGGCGCAGGGCTGCGAGGTGGACTGAACGGCGTGGTGGATGTGCCGCCTGGACTGCTAGCGCCGTAGAGCGCAGCAAGCCCGCCGCTTACAGCCCTGCGGCTGACCGGCGACTCCAGCACCGACGGCGCAGGCGCTCCGCCAGTAGCGAAGGCATTGCCGGCGGTGCCGTTCAGATGCATTGGGCTGGGCGGCGCGCTAGGAAGCAAGCTTGTCAGACTACCGCTGCTACTGCCCGCGGCGCTGCTCGCGTGACCAGTCAGCTCGTCGTTCGTCTGGTCCGCCAAGCCAACCAGGCTGAGTCCAAAGTCAGCGAGCTTGAGGTGGCCGGAGGCGGACACGAGCAGGTTGTCGGGCTTCAGGTCGCGGTGCACGATTTCCCTCGCGTGGCAGTACTCGAGGGCGAGCACCACCTCTGCCAAGTAGGTGCGCACCATGCTCTCCTCCAGGCGGCCGAGTGTGCGCAGCAGCGAGTAGCAGTCGCCGCCGGGGGCGTACTCCATGACCAGGTACAGGTTCTGAGCGCTTGTGAAGCTATAGAAGAGACGAACCACAAACGGATTGGCGCCGCCGCGTGCGAGCGCATCACGCTCCGCCATGGCTGCAAGCATCAGGTTTTTGCGGATGAGGTCGCGCTTGCGCAGCACTTTGATGGCAAACAAATCGCCAGTGGTGCGCTTGCGAGCAAGCATGACTCTGCCGAATGCGCCGCGACTGATGGGCTTCAGAAATTCGTAGTCGCCCAGCGCCATGCCATTGGGCGCTTTGCCAGCACCTGCGCCAGCACCTCCACCAGCCAGGGGAGTGCCCTCTCTCAAGGGCGTGGGCGGGCAGCCATCAGCGATAGCCGCTGCCGCCGCCGCCTCCTCCTGCAGCAGGTGCAGTCGCTCATCGGCCAGGGAAATCATGCGTCGACCAAAGGTCTGCACGCATTCGCAACCACCACCCGGGCGCGCAGCATCCTCAGCAACAACACGGCGCATGTCCGCCACGCCTGCGGCGCAGAGCGCAACAACAGTATCCACGGTGTCATTACCGCTGGGCCCACACGTGGGACTGGGCACATTGCTGTCTCCGCCGCTGCTGCTGCTGCCCGGCACGGCGCCAGCCTCAGCCACCTGACTCACGGCCGCAACCAGGGCCGTCCGCGCCGCAGCTGTGGCGGGAGCGTCGTGGATGAGCGAGCCTGTGGTGCCAGGTTGAGAGGGCGACGTGACCATCGGCGTCGCGGCTTGCCCAGCAGCGCGGCCCTGGGACTCGAGGGCGTCACACAGTGCCAACAAGCGGTCCTCCAAGCTCGCAGCCGCAAATCCGGAGTCCACTTGATCGACCAGAGCGCACACGCGGCTGTGCTCCTGCATGCGTCCGATGGCCACTTTCTCTTCACAAATGCGGCACAGCATGCGGTCTTGCAGCCGAGCGCCAGTGAGCGGCGACAGGCGAAGCACGTCCGCCACGCCAGTGCCGAGAGACACGACCTCGCGCTGCGCAGCAGCATTCCACTCCACGACTTTGCCGACGACGGCGCCCACAGTTGCACCCAGGACGTTGCTGATCACAGCGATACCTTCTGGTCGCTGAGCAGAGGTGGAGGCAGAAAGCGGCGTCGCGGCGCTAGTGGCGGGCCCACCAGGCGGCGATGGCGTAGCATTCAACCCGGGCGCTGGTGCCGCTGGTGCCGGTCTGGCGCTGTGCTCGTCGGCCTCGCGCCCAGCAGGCGCCATGGCGCTCGTCTCGATGCTCGGAACACTGCGCCGGCCGGTTCGTCGTGGCGGCGATATTGTGCCCCCCCGGGACACGCGCAGCGTTGGCAGGCTACTTGCTGGCATGCTGATGTCCAAATCATCTCGTGTGCCGGTGGTGCTTACGCGTGGCACGGCCACAGGCGGCGTCGTAGGCTCCTCTGTCTCTTCACCACCGTCCAGTGACAGTGCCTGGAAGTGGGTGCTCAGCCGTCTGCTGGATGTGTCATTGCTGGACGTGTCTCGGCTGAAGCTGCTCCTTCTGTCCCGGCGCTCCTCTTCCTGCTCCGCCTCGCGGTCGGGCAGCAGGCGCGTGCATCGCGTCAGACTGAACAGCATACGCGTTACCAGCAGGCGAGCGATTCGCCCTGTTTGGGTGTGCACGCCATCAGAGTCAGTGGACAAGACAGGTTCCGGTACACACAGTCGCCACACACACCTTCTGCTTGTCTCCGCTCCTCTTCGAGCTGCTGCGTCGCGTGTCTGCAGAAGGACTCGAACTCGCGGGGGCTGCGCCGTGTGCACTCCGTGCACAGGTCCTGCAGGCGGCTGCCCAGTGCCCGCAGCGTCTCCTTCTCCGGTACCTGCGTCGTCGTCTGTGTGGAGGAGGGTCGCTGCGAGTGAGATCCAGGCCACTGGGGCGTGTGTGCACGCGCAGTCGAGAGGCGTGTGCTCAACTGCGCTCCTGCCAGTACAACCAGCACTGCAGGAGCACGCGCCGAGCCGCACGCACCTCTGGCAGCTGCAGAGCCTCCCGACTGAGGCTCGCAAGCTCGACGTCCAGCTCGCGCTTCGCAGCTGCGAACTTGTGCGCGAGGCCCTGAAAAGCGAGCGAGGTGGTGGTGGATCAGGCACAGGTGACTGTCCCCACTGCCCCGTGCAACCGCTGGTCGACACCCAGCTTGCGGACGAGGAGGCCGTCGTATGGGGCGCAACAGCTGTGCCCTTGACACGGTGCAAGGCGCGTGCGAAGGAGGAAAAGGCGTACCTGTTGGCCCTGGGGCGTGGTGGGCGAGGCCGCGCCGTCTGTAGTGTCTTTCGAGAACGTCACTCTGCTGACGCTCAGCTTCAGCGCTGCTTGAGGCTGCAGGCTCTGCTCCTGCGGTAGCAGCCGGCGTAGGCGCGTGTCAGGGCCAGCAGCGAAAGCGCCTTTGGAGCACTGGGGACCACCCGCTCGGGAGCGTTCCGGCGCCCCTTCCGCGCTCTGCCGTCCACTTCCAAGCCAGGGTACCACGTGTCGCGCGGTGCCAGCGCCCAGCAGGCCGCCCGTGGTGTGGCCAAGGCGTTGTATGACATGCACCATACTAGTCAGCAAAGCAGCTGCCCGTCTCGCCACGCACCTGCACCGCCTGGCGCGGAGGTACCGACTCATCGCTGTGCCCATTGTCAGCGAGCGCCGCGAAGTTGTCAACACTGGCGCTCTGCGACCTCGAATGACGGACGACAGGTGAGCTCAACTCCGGCTTGCCGTCACGGCTCGCTCTCCTGTTCTCAGTGCCTGCTCTCAGCCTGGTCTCAGCCTCCATCACAGGGACCGTCTGCAGCGCGACGGCGGCCATGGGGCGCTCCACCTACGCGGTGCTGGTACAACAACTAATATTATCCAACAACAACTGAACTGCGCGGCCTGGCCTGGGCGCCAGCCACGCGTCAGATGCGCAGTCCTTGCGTCTGTGGTGCCATGACCCAAGCAGCAGAGTCCCAGTGCGTCAAACGGCAAGCGAAGCCGCAGAAATTTGGACTCCAACCCGCCACGTGGCGCCTTTGGTTAGAGTCTCTCTGCAGAGCCCTGTGCGCGCTCGTCGAGCGCGTTGCTTGACAAGTGTACAGAGCAGGTGGTCGCACACGCTCGTCGCCGCGCAACTGTGCGAAAGAGGAGCCGGTTAGAGCAACAGTTTGTTCATGGAGGCCGTCAGCGAGCTGCAGCAGCCAGAGCCTGCGCCGTCTGTGCCTACAGAACAGGAGCCACCAGTGGTCCGTGCACAGAGCTGGCTGGCTGATATGTGCAGTCGCTGACGCCGCTCCGTGCACAGGCACAGGCACCACAGTTGACACAGGAGCAGGAGCAGGAGGCCAAGCTGCGTGCTCGCTACGGCGGCCTTGTACCTAAGAAAGGTCTGCTGTCGCTCTCACGCAAGGTGCGTTCTTGCCGCGGCCAGCCAGGCCGGGCCTGGCCGCCCCGCCATGGGTGTGGCCACCTCTGATATGTGGGTCGTCTCCACCTCCACTTTTCCTGTGCCACTCGCTCTCACGCGCGCGCCTGTGTCTCTCCGCCCCCACCCCATTCGTACCAGGCGGAACCGACGTACTTCGATAGCGCGGACTGGGCGCTGAGTAAAGTGCGCGCTGCAACACGATTGAGTGTAGGAGTGTTCCGGACTCCGGCCCCTTCCTCTCACGCACCCCGCTTCCGACCGCAGAACGACACGACGCCGAAACCGGTGCATCAGTCTGGCCGGCTTAGTCAGGTGATAGCGCAGCCGGGAGCACCAGCACCAGCACAGGGCAGCAGCTGAACAGTGCTGATTAGCGACCTTGCCTGCCCAGCCGCCGCTGACGACAGCACACGGATGTTAGACTTGTAGCCTTACTCTCGATTCATGTAGAACAGACAATGTTACGCATGCCAGCTCGTGCACTTGTGCAGTACATGGGGACGCACACGTCGCACACATGTCGCGTTGGCACGTTGTGCATCGTCATTGAATCAGGTCTGGGTTTGTGTCAAGTCGCTGCTGGCGCGACACCAGTGGGTTGAGGAACTGGAGGCACGGGGGAGCCACTGGCGAAACCGGTACCGCCGAAGCGGAAAGAGGGTGTGTCTAGGTTGAGGAAGCCCACCACCGCGTCCAGGGCGGCGCCAGATGTGACGGGCGTCCAGCCGCCAGCGAGCAGGCCGGCCCCAGGCAGCCCACCCCGGGCAGATCGCCCGCCGCCCAGCGAGTCGAAAAACGCGCTGTTCGACGGAGGCGCCGGGAAGGCGTTGCGGTCGCGGGCGAAGGGCCGCAGACCCGTGCCCTTGGCTGAGT
>Ga0164297_10002607_pt1 | contig 17591 bp, 15 predicted proteins | sample GEODES058metaG_FD_113539 | JGI IMG/M metagenome (GOLD analysis project Ga0164297, IMG submission 113539) | Dystrophic lake water microbial communities from Trout Bog Lake, Wisconsin, USA - GEODES058 metaG | ecosystem: Environmental > Aquatic > Freshwater > Lake | place: USA: Trout Bog Lake...
ATATCGTCATCCATCGGCAGCGGCGCGAAATCGTCGTCATCCAAGGGCATGGGCATGGGCAGCGCCTCGTCAAGCAGCTGCTGTGCCTGTGCACCGGCCTGGCCAGACGACCGCCGGCCTCCCAGCGCCTGACCAGGTGACACCGCTCGGAACTGCTCCGGTTCGATGTCCATGTCCTCGTCCGGCAGCACGCCGTACTCAAACTCTGTTGGGGCGGACAAGAGAGACAGTGCAAGCGAGTGAGCGACTTTGGTCTTCCAGCCACATACTACGCGCTGGAGACGAACGACGCACCGTCTTCGCCGGCGTAGGTTGCAAAGTCGCCCATGAAGGGGTCCGCCAGGTCGATGGCTCCCCGTGTTGCAAGAGGCCTGAAGCGCGCGAAAAGGGAGAGGCAATCAGAAACGGCGGTGCATCGAGGTGCAGCTTCCCGGGGAAGCGCCCCCACGCTCCAGTTCCCTGGCGCGAGCATGTGTGCTCTTGGCCGCAGGTGAGTGCCGCGGTAGTTGCCCAGCAGAGCGGCCCGTGCGGAGTGTTTCAGGCGCGTTTCCTTTGAAAAGGAGCCCTAGGGGAGGCAAATGCGCCGTCTGCCCGCCGCCCTCGCACAGCGGAGCCGCCCGTGTGCGCGCGCCAAGCTGCCTGCGAGCTGCGTGGACGGGCACGCACTCGAGCTGCGCCCGGTGGCTGGGCCCCGCGTCCGCAAACACGTCCAGAGTGTCGAAGTCCAGCTCCGGCTGTGTGATGCTCGCCAGCGGCGCAGTCAGCGCGTCTGGGGGCAAGTCCACACCCGTCGCGGGCTGGAACGCCTGGGGTGTGCCAGCGAGCGCAGAGACACGCGTCAGAGACTGGCAACAGAGCAAGCCTCCACTTGATGCGAGTCCAAGGCGCCTTTGCGCAACACACCTGCCGAATCTTGACCAGCGCCTCCGCGCTGTCGCGTTGCAGGAAGTCCAGCTTGCGAGTGTAGATGCGGACGACTCCCAGCAGCAGCTGGCCCGAGAGGCGCAGCGCCAGGGGAACTTTCTGGTGGTTGAACGTCTGGTGGATGATTGTGTCTGCACCGCGCGCAGTGTGAGCGACAGCGCGACAGGCACCAGCTTCGCCCAGAGCTACGCACCGCATGACTCCGCCAAGTCAGTCTCCGCAATCTGGCTCTTCCGCAGCTTGCTTGCATTCACGCTGTGCGCCGCAATCCAGATCGTGCCCAGCGGCCCCTGCTTCGCCAAGATGAACTGAGACCAGAACATGGCGGCCTGTCACGCGCTACGCTCGACGGGGGTGGCCCCGCGAGGGAGACAAAACGTCTCTGCGACGGCAGCAGTGCTGTGTCAATGACCCCCCCGGGGTGGAGTCCCGCTTGGCATGACGGATGTGTGGTGCGTTTCATTTCCTGAACTAGACATCAACAGTGCAGCCAAGGCGAGCACTGACCACCAGAGCAGCCCTGTCAGCATCGCCGATGCTGTTCCACGTGAAGTCCAGCCTCTCGTCAGCGTCTTGTTCACCTTGAGAGACTCGGCCAGGGCACTGGCGCCAGCAACACCGATGCTGTTGTAACTGATATTCAGCATCGTCAGCGTGTTGTTCACCTTGAGCGCCTCCGCCAGGGCACTGGCGCCAGCATCACCTATAGCGTTTACTTGGATAAACAGCACTGTCAGCGTCCTGTTCACCTTGAGCAACTCTGCCAGGGCACTGGCGCCAGCATTGCCGAGGTGCTTGCCATACAAATTCAGCTCCGTAAGCGTGGGGTCGTTCTCACTCACCTGGCGCAGAATCTCCATCCCATCCAAGCCCGGGTGCCACTCGTATCCTGCATCTTCACGCCCCACCTCCCGTTCAAGCCATTGCTTGCCTTCCAGATACAGGCCAGCTGCAAGGAGCCACATGTTGGTGTCGTTGTCAAACACAATATCCGGCGTAGTATGATCAAAGCCTGCCGGGTGGCAGTTACCTTGTGGATCGCAGTGATGGAATTGAAGGCGCAAGGAGCAGCCTCCAGACGCTGAATGACGCCACTGGTGGACGCCGTTTGAATACCAGTCACCGTCATAGCACAGCGCAAGTTGAATGCCACGTCTTACAACAGTGTCGAGGTGTACATTATCAAAGATGTAGAGAGTTCCGTCATCATTGGTGATAAAATTACCACATGGATATCCAACTGGTCCTCAAGCGCACGACTCGCAGAGTTTTCTGCTTCATCAACAGTCTCTCCGCGATCGAGCGCGGCAGCATACACAGCTCTTGCGTCAGCCAGAGCAGTATATACAGCCTTCGCGTCATCCGAGATGTGTCGCTCCAAAGCGGCGAAAAGCTCTGAGTTGGGGAACAGAAGTGGCTGGTGCCCAGGTGCCTCGACCAGCCGCTCCAGGACACTGTACGGCGCGCCAGTGACGACGACGAAGGTGGAGAACACTCGCCCCGGTTGCTGGTCAGCCAAGCGACTGTGTCTGGCGCGCCCGCAGCGGTGAAGTGGGCACACAACTGGGCGTGCTTCAGGTCGCTAGACTCCTTCTCCAGCTTCGCGAAGCGCTTGCAGCTGGCTGCTAAGCGGACGAGCTCCTTCGCAGACAGTAAGTCTATGATGCGCGTTAGCAGCTCGTTCTCAAGGAGGTCGAACCAGTTGCGGCCGTAAGGGTCGCCTTCAGCGACCTCCTGCGTCGCAGACAGGGCGCCGGGACTGGAAGCAGGGACGCGACAGCTCATGGCGACTGCAGCACGCGCAACAGGCAGCGTGCGGGCCAAGAGAGGCAGCGTAGCGTTGTAGTCGCGAGGGGCCACTACAAGAGCCACGTCGGACGGCCCGCCAGACTTCCCGCCCTCTAAAAGCACGGAAACGCATTGCCGATGGCATAGTGCAGGTCAGCGTCCACAGAGACGGGGAAGGTCGATGGATTACGGTTGTTTTGATGTTCTCTACTTTTACAACGCGCAGCGCTCATCGCAGTGTCTCTACAAGCGGCCCTTGGACCGGCTTTCCGGCAGGGACGACATGCTATGCGATGCCGCCAGCCGGGGCGGCAGGACACTTGCCCTCCTGCTTGCTGCTGGCGTCGCCTCCACAGCGCTGCCGGCGTTGCTCTGCCGCCGCGTGCTGACACCACCCGTGGATGCCCGTGCAGGCGTGGCAGATGCATCTGGCTGTAGCGCCAAGTTGGTGCTGGTGACGTTGCGCTTGGCACCAGTGTTCCCGTTACGGCCTCCCAGCTCCACGGAGTTCACCTGGCTCGCGAAGCGCAGGCTGCACAGCGTCTCCTCCGCGTGGCTTTCCTCCGGCGCGATGTTGACGAACATGAGCGTCTTGCCATCGCCGGACAAGCAGGGCTGCAGCAGATGCGTCAACTTGCTGTTCCGGAACGGCACGTGCGCCTGCTTCGCGCCGATGGCGGTGAACACATCCGCTAGGCTGCTCAAGCTGCGGTTGATGTTGCACGCCTCACGCAGACGGTCACCGGTGGCACCGCTGCGTTCCACCCGCTCCGAGCCAGCCAAATCGACGAGGTTCAAGCATCCCTCCAGCTGCTGGCCAGCACCCGCGTGCGTGCCAGTGATGTAGAGCATAAACAGCGTATGGCTGCGGCTGCTGGTCGCGTTCATGGCGGTGGCTTCGACTGCACGGGCTGCGGATGCCCGGCGCACCAGCCCATTGGCGGTGTCCACGCTATCCACCGGCTCCCGGGTGACGCCCACAACAGTGGGGCATCCTCCCGGGCCGCCAGCGCTCTGGATGCTGTGCTTGTCGCTGTGTCCAGATCCCGGCCGAAGGAGGTCTCGCACTTGCTCGTTGTAGATCTCCACATAGCATGCCTCCATCGTGAATCGCCACCCCTTGGCCGCGTACTTCTCCGACGCGTTCAGCACCTGCTCCACAGCACGTGGGATGATGCCCCGCGAGTCGGGAGTGGAGCCGCCCAGCATGGTGTGCGTCTTGCCACTGCCTGTCTGGCCGTATGAGAACAGACACACCTTGTAGCCATCCAGCGCGCTCTGCACCAGGCTCGACACCTCCGCGAAAATGTCACCCTGCGACGCGGTGCCATCAAACACCTTGTCGAAAGAGAAGCCGTAGTCGCCAGCAGGAGCGCGCAGCTTGAGGCTGTCTGGCACCTCAGCCGGCAAGGTCAGCGCGCACGTCTGCCCATCAGTCGGCGGCCGGATGCGTGCGTACACGCGCACGTTGCCACGCAGCTCTTGCAGCTGGTTGTGCAGCTTGCGCCGCTCCTCCTCCGTCTCCATCACCTGCTGCGCAAGCTCTGTGCACCGTCGCTGGCCATCCGCAAGTGCCGCACGCAGAGGCACCAGCTCAGTGGCAACCAGGCGACGGGCAGCCTCCGCCTCACGAGACAGAGCCGCAACCTGCTCCATCTGCTGCTCCTGGCTCTTGCCCACAGCCTCACGCAGGGCGGCCGCTTCGGCCTGAGCAGCCGCGCACCGCTGCTGCGTGGCCGCCGTGTCCGCCCGCTCCGCATCAAGCTGCTCACGCAGACGCGCGCAGGCGGCGTCACCAGCAGCGCGTGCAGCTGCAATTTCGCCAAACAGGCGCTTCACCTCAGCCTTCTCGCTGTCCAGGCTGGCCAGTGCGCCCGCGAGACGCACCTCCTGGTCAGCCCAGGCGCCACGCTGCGCGGCAAGCTCTGCCGCGAGAGCGCCCTTCTCGGCAGACGCGGTCTCGTTGAATGCAGCACGGGCGCGAGCCATCTCGTCATCAAACACCGCTTGCTGCTCCGCCAACGCGGCTTGCGCCTCTTGCTTGGCAGCCACCACTGCAGCTTGCGCGTCCGCAATTTGAGCGGCTGTCTGCGCACGCAGCGCATCCAGCTGCGCGCTCAGGCGAGCCTCCACATCCGCCATACTCGCAATCACAGCTTCCCGTTCTGCAGATGCCGCCGCCAGCGCTGCCGCCGCTGCATCGCGCTCCTTCTGCAACTCAGCTGCAGCGTCAGAGCGAGCGGCAGCGAGTGCCTTTGCACTGCGCTCCACTTCGGTGGCCAACGCGGTTTGAGCTGCCGCCAACTTCGCAGTCGCCTCATCGGACGCGGATGCGAGCTGCTTCTGCGCAGCCTTCTGCGCGTCAGCCAGCGCCTGAGCAGACGCTTGGCGCTCAGCCTGAAGCTGAGCGGCAGCCGACGCCGCTGCCGCCGCCGCCGCCTCCTTGGCAACGGCAAGAGCTCGCTCTGATGCCTCGCGCTCACTCTGCAGCGCCGCTGCAGATGCTGCTGCCTGCTTCGCAGCCTGCTCCTTGAGCGCGGCCACTTCATCTGCGGCTTTGCTGGCGGCCTTGGCGGCCGCCGCCTGCGCCTGAGATACATTGTCAGCCGCCTGGCTCCGCGCCTCGGCCAGCTGGCGTGCCGCGCGTGACGCCGCATCCGCAAGCGCCTGCTCCGTCTCCGCATCCATGGTCTGGCGCAGACGTGCGAGTGCATCAGCCTTGACCCGCTCCGCCTGCTGCGCAGCGTCAGCAAGGGCAGCGGCCTTGTCTGCATTCGCCTTGGCCTCAGCCTCAGCCAGCGCCGCGACAAGCGCCTCCCGGCTGGATGCCTTTGCACGGGCAACAGCCGCATCGCCAGTGGCAGACGCCTCCTCCAACTGAGCCGCATGTCTGGCGATGAGAGCCTCTCGCTCCTGAGCAGCTGCAGCCTCCAACGCTGCACGCTGCGCCGCCAGTGCGTTGGCCTTCTCCTCCGCCAACTGCTGCGCCAATGCCTCGCGAGCAGCTGCGGCGGCGCTATCTGCTGCCGCGCGCTGGTCCGCAGACGATGAATCCATGGCCCGGCGCAGCTCCGACAAGGCGGCAGCGCGCTCCTTGGCTGCCTCAAGCGCCAACGCCTGGGATTGAGCCAGCAGAGCAGCCTCCTTGTCCACGAGAGCGTCCTCAGCAGCGCGCGCAAGTGCGGCGGCGCTGCGCCGCTGCTCAGCAAGCACAGCAGCTGCCAAGGCATCAGCGCCATCCTGGGCAGCCTTGTGCGCAGCCGCCTCGGCAGCGGCGACGCGCTGCGCACACACCTCCTCCAGCGCAGCCTTCTCACCCGCCAGGCGCTGAGCCAGAGCCTCAAGCTCCGCAGCAGCATCGTCGATGAGCTGCTGTTCGCGTTCAGTGCCCTGAAGTGTTAACGCCTGCACCGCGTGGTCAGCAGCGCGCTGCGCCTCCGCAAGCTGCTCGCTCGCGTGCTGAGCAGCAGAGGCAGCAGAGGCCTCCAGCGCTGCGTAGCGAGCATCCATGTCGGCCTGCAGGTCAGCCAGCTCGCTTGAGGCCCGAGTGGCCGCCGCCACCGCATTCGCTCGGAGCGCATCCATCTGCGCTGCGTGCGCAATTCCCTGCGCCTCGAGACGCGCGGCCGCATCAGCAGCTGCGTCTCTGAGAGCCGCCTCGAAGCGGACAGCGGTCTCCACAGCCTCGCAACGCATTGCCTCCTGCTTGTGCTCAGCCTCAGCTGCGGCCTGAGCTGCCGCAGCGCGGAGCGCATCCATCTGGGCCTCATACGAGGCGATCATTGCCTGAGCGTCTGCGCCCATGGACGCCTTCAAGGCGGCCATCTCGGTGGCGGCGGACTCTGCGGCCGCCGCTGATTGCGCCAACAAGCTCTCCTCACGCGCCGCCGCCTCCGCAGCTGCCGCCCGCATGGCCGCCTCGTGCGCGGCAGATGCAGCGCTGAGCGCAGCCGCGGCATCGCGAGCCTGTGCCTGTGCATTGGATTCAGCCTCAGCCATCAGCTGCGCTTCGCGGACCTCCGCCTGAGCGCGCAGCGCCTGCATCTCCTCAACAGCGCGCTGCGCATCCGCAGCTGCCTGAGCCCGGACTTGGGCGAGCTGCGCCTCGGCGGCGGCCTGCACTGCCGCAGCCTGCTGGCGCTCGCGCTCCAGAACATCCATGTCTTGCGCATGCTGCTGCGCGCCCGCCTCCAGAGTGCACCGCATGGCCTCATCGTGCGACGCATGAGCCTCTTCAAGCGCTGCATTGGACGCATCAATCAGCTGCTGGCGCTCCTGCTCAGCAGCCAAGGCAGCGGCCTCAAGCTCCTGACGAGCGCGCTCCATGGCAGCCGCATGCGCTTCCGCAGCACATCGCATCGCCTCCTCATGGCGCTGCGTCATGGCACTCTGCTGCTGCTCTGCCTCCTTCTGGAGGCGCTTCACTTCGGTGGAAGCATCCGCCTGGAGGCGGGCGTAGGCAGCTGCAGCGACCTCGCGCGCAGCCGCGGCCTCACGCGCGGCCTCCGAGAGGGAGTGCTCATAGCGCTCACGCTGAGCTGCGAGCGCCTGAGACGCAGCAGTGGCCGCTGCGACGGATTCAGCCTTGGTGAGGCTGGCGGCGTGCGCAGCTTGGTCCAGCAGTTCCGCCTCACGCGCGGCCGCTGCGGCGGTCAAGCGCTGTCGCTCAGCAGCAGCCGCAGCTTCCATCATGGCTTTCTCCTCAGCAGCGTCGCGCTCGAGGGAGGCATAGGCCACTGCCGCCGCCTCAGATGCAGCTGCCGCCGCGGCCGCCATGGCTTGCGCATGCGCCTCCGCATCGTTGCGCGCATTCTCCAGCGCCTCCTCGCCATCGCGAACAGCGGCCGCAAGCTCCTCAGCGGCCTTGTCGCGCAGGCTGGCGTACTCATGTGCTGCAGTTTGCAGAGCGTCATTCAAACGACGCTCCGCCTCAGCCGCCTGCGCGGCCAGCTGCTCAGCCGCCTCCTGGCGGAACGCGTCGAAGGCGGCCTGCAGGTCGCTCAACTGCTGCCGCGCTGCCTGTCGCTCCTCCTCGCGACAATCACGCTCATGAGCCAGTTGAGCATCCGCATCTGCGCGCGCCGCCTCCAATTGCGCCGTCAAATCGCAGCGCAGCGCATCAAGACGCTCCGCAGCATCCGCATGAGCAGCAGCAAGCGCATCAGACGCTACTACGGCCGCCTGGGCTGCGGCATTGGCAGCTGCAGCAAGAGCCGCCTCGGCGTCTGCTTGCATCGCTTCTTTCTCCGCGCATGTTTTGGTGACAAGCGCCTCCATGGCTGCCTGTGCCTGCGCTGCTGCCGCATCAGCCGCTGCTTGGATTGATGCGATCTCTGCATTCAGGGCCTGGCGCAGGGCTGCCTCCGCAGCCGCGTGCGCCTCCGCCGCCGCCTGCACAGCGGACTGCTTATCCGCAGAAGCAACAGCGCTGGCCTGCTGCAGCGCCTCCGCAAGCGCAGACTCCGCCGCGGCGCGCTCAGCTTCTACCGCAGCAGCCACGGCCGCCTCCGCCTCCTGTGCGGCACGCGTCGCCGCTTCCGCAAGAGCAGCCGCCTTATCTTCAGCAGCCGCTGCTGCAGCTGCAGCTGCTGCTTCCGCTGCTGATGCCTCGAAAGCTTCGTTCAAGTCGCTCCGCAGCTGCGCAATCGCGGCGTCTCGTTCCTCGTCCTTCTCTTGCTCCACCAGCGCGCGCAGCTCCTTCAGCGCGATGCTCTTGGCCTCGTCTTCCTCCTCGCGCAGCGCCGCCTCTTGCTCCGCCAGAGCCTCGTCCACCCATGCACGCGCCTCCGTCTCCAGCTGCTCCCGGAGAGCGCTCAGCGCCGCCTCCTTATCCGCAGCAGCGGCTGCTGCTGCCGCCACCGCGTCAGCTGCAGAGGAGGCGTGCAAGCTGGCCAGCTCAGCTGTCAGCTCTTCCACTCGGGCGGCCAGAGATGCACACTGGACTGTGGCGGCGTCCAATGCCGCCGTCAACCGCGCAGCTTCCGCCTGATGCGCGCTCTCGCTCGCCTCAGCAGCCTGCTGCACAGACGCAGCCACGGCGACGGCATCAGCCTGCGCGGCGCGTGCCTGGTCAGAGGCCGCCTCAGCAGCCGCAGCGCGCTGTTCAGCCTCCGCCACTGCGCGGCGCGCCTCCAGCTGCGCTTGCGCGCATGCCGCCTCAGACGCCGCTAGCGCGCGCTCGCCGGTCCGAAGGGCGGCGTCACGCGCATCTGCATCCGCGAGCTTGCGCGAGAGGAGAGCCACTACGTTTCGGTGCTCCTCGCCCCGTATGCTTTCCCGCTGCGCCTCAAGCTGGCTTTCCGCCTCCTGCAACGCCGCCTCCTGGCGCTCGAGGCGACGCAGGGTGGCGTCCACGTCTGCTTTTTGCTTGGCCAGACGCGCCTGCGCGTCGCTCAGCTCACGCAGCTTGGCCTCCGTCGCAGCTGCACTCCGACCCGCCGTCTCACTCACCGCGCTGCCGGCCGCCTCGAGCTGCACGCTGACGGACTCCTCGAACGCCTTCACCTCGCGCAGGAGGGCGTCCTTTTTCTGGAGGCAGGCTTTGAGGGTCTTACGCAACGTCTTGACCAGCGTCACCAGCTCCTCCTTCTGTGCCGCCAAGTCGCTGGCTTTTGCGCGCAGCTTCATCTGCAGCGCGTCGGTGATCTCCTGCAGGAACTCGACGTTGTCGAACTCCTTGGCTGCAGGGGAGCGCAGGGCGACACCGCCACGAGCGTCAGCTTGAACGTGTGACTGCAGCTGCGCACCCGCCACACACTGTCACGCGCCTGCATACACGGACGGCTTGATGAAGCCAGCACCAAGGCTCACGGTCACGTCTGTGAGACACGCGGCGCGTGAGGGAAGCTGCGTGAGTTGCTCGGGTCGGCCAACACGAAACGCGGGTGACAGCTGCATGCAAAGCTCGCTCGCGTGCCGCCCCGGCGAGGCGGGGACAGCCGCGAGGCCGTGTGGAGATACCACTCTAGGTGCGTGCAGCACCCCGGGGCGCTGCGAGGCTCGAGCGGCTGCGGTGAGACGCTCTAAGTGGGGGCGCACCTTGCGCTGCGTTTGCGTTGGTCTGCTTCAGCGACTCCATGCTGCGGTTGGAGCCCCGCGACGGTGTCAGTTGCGCGTGTTGTGCAAGTATCAGCCGCGGGGGCGCGACAGGAGCGCGCGCGGAGGCTGGGGCGCGGCCACACGGCTGCCGGGAAGGCACAGTCCCGTTGCAAAGCAGCTTCGAGTCCGTCTCGCCGCCGCCCCTGCGGCTTCAGCGCCGCGACGCGCGACGCACCGCTTGGCAAGGTCCTGCAGCTTGCTGGGTGTCGGGCCGGCCACGCCCCAGGGCGCCAGCGACGAGCGCCGGTTGGCCACAGCCTCTGGCACGTTCTCCTTGTTGGCCACCAGCGCCTTGGCGCCGGTGGCCGCCTCGCCGACATCCGCCGTCTCCATGGGGAAGCGTGCACGCACGCACTCCCGGAGGCACACGGGCCACACAAAGCGCTTTCGGCGAGCACACAAACAACTGCGCGCAAGTGCTGACGTCACTTCGCTCTCTGCCTCGAGTCGCGGAAACGATGATGAACACGGCGCCGTGCCCGCCAGCGAGTGTGGCGCTCCCGCGTGCAGGTCGGCGAGCATGCGGCCCAGCCCGCGCGCTGGCAGCGAGCCGGGTGTCAGCTCGTCGGTTTGTGTCCTCCCCGGCTGCCGCCGCGGCTGAGGACTCGAAGACGCAGGCCTTCCTGCCGGAGTTCCACGACCCGGCGACAGCGCAGCGGTGGCACTTCGTCATCGCGAACGCGGACTTCATGCTGAACGACGAGAACAACGAGCACTTCCCCGAAGTCCTCCGTGAACGACGCCGCTTCTTCCTCGAAAACAACGCCCCCGTCAACTTCTTCCTCGTCACAAACCCAGCCTGGCTCGACGCACTCCCGGACGTGGCCAAGCAAGTCAGACAGCCGGCGGTCGCCCTGGTGTGCCCGGACGCCACTTGGATCGCGTACGTGCCCTCCGCCTCCGCCCTGCTTCAACGCGCACGACAGTCACGCCGTGCAACGCAAGTAAGGCAGTTTGTGTCGGGACGAGCGCGCTGCCGCGGCCTGGACAGCGGCACTGTGCGCATTGCGTTGCCATATCTGCGAGCCCTTCCACAACCAACTTACTGCTGCAACCGCTGCTTTCACCACAGGTACTGCAAACTGCGACTCGACCGTGTGCTGCGAGGCGAGTTGCAGGGCAGCTTGGCGGACGTGACCGCGAGCAAGGGCGCAGTGGCCCCGTTCGCAAAGCCAGCATCGTGGACAGCGCCTTACCTGAAGTACTCTCAAGGCTGGTGGGACATGTTCACACATAAGGGCTGAGACTTTGGGTGGGGCATACAGCTGCCAAGGCGCAGGCGTGGAGAGACACGCCTGCGTGAGCGGCAATTCATTCTCATGTGGGGGATTGCGCGTGAAACATACTAGACACGGGCGCGTTTAGATTGCACTAACTGTGGAACTTGCCGAACAGGATGCAGCTGTTGTGTCCTCCAAAGCCGAAGGAGTTGCTCATCGCAACTTCAACCTGGCACGAGCAAAGAGGGGAGGTAAGCACCAGGTCGCATCGCGCCGTCATCGAGCGATGCGGTGTGTGTCACACGCACCGGGTGCTCAATCGCTGTCTTGCCAACCACAACATTCAGGTCCACATCCGGATCTGGGTTCACCAGGTTCGGGTTGGGGTGCAACTGAGGGAGGGGTGGGAGCAGAGGTGAGCGCGTATGAACAAGGAGGCAGCATTGGAGAGAGCACACATGCCCTGTGGTGTCGCACCTTGCCAGTCTGGATTGCCATCACTGTGGCCACCGCCTCCACAGCACCCGCAGCGCCCAGCAGGTGTCCAATCATGCTCTTGGTGCTATTCACCCGCATGCCCTTGTGGCTGCCCAGCACGCGCACAATGGCGCGATACTCTGCCAAATCGCCCGCGGGGGTGGATGTGCCGTGCGCGTTCACATAATTCACCTGCTCTGGCTTCAAGCCACACACGTTCAACGCCGTCTCGATGGCCAGTTGCACGCCCCGCCCATCAGGATGGGGCTCAGTCATGTGGTGTGCGTCGCAGGTGGAGCTGCCGCCAAGGTACTCTGCCAGGATGGTAGCACCGCGAGCTTGCGCATGCTCCAGCGACTCCAGGACCAACGCGCCAGCGCCTTCACCCATGACGAAGCCGTCACGGTCAGTGTCCCACGGCCGAGATGCTGTGGCGGGGTCGTCGTTGCGGCGAGACAGGGCCCGAGCAGCGGCAAAGCCTCCCATGCCAATGGGCAGAATGGCAGCGTCAGAGGCGCCCGCAAGCATCAAGTCTGCATCTCCCTTGCGGATGTGATCCGCGGCGTTATGAATGCAGTAGTTACCCGACGCGCAGGCGGCGCTGATGCTGTAATTAGGACCCATGAACCCGACGTCCATGGCAGTGAGTGCGCTGCCCATGTTCGTGATGGCGAACGGGATGCAGAAAGGGTTCATCTTGCGATGCCCTGACGTCTCCAGCGCCTCCACTGCTGTTGAGAAGCTGTGCATGCCGCCCATGGCGGAGCCGATGAGTGAGCCACAGCGCCCAGGGGTGAGGCGCTTGATGGCATCGCTTCCTTCCGCAATGCCGGCGTCAGCGAGTGCTTTCTTGGCAGCAACAACGAGGTAAGCGATGTAAGGGTCAACGCGGCGCGACATCTTGGGTGCCATCCAGCCGGTGGGGTCGAAATCTGTGAGACAAAGAGAGAAAAGGAGGTCAGAGAGTGGACCATATGCGCTTCAGACGCTGGATTCAAGGACGCACCCTTGATCTCGCCGGCGATGGTAGTCGGCAGCTCGTGCTTCACCGGGTCCCAGCGCTCAATCTGGCTTATGCCGCTCTTGCCGGCCAACAAATTCCTGCGCCACACATGCACTCTCTGTCACACAATCTGCGCGCACTTACACCTGCCACGCATCCCGCGCTACAAGCAACACGCACTCGTAGAACACATGTTTGTCGTGCCCCAGCGATGTGACGCAGCCCAGGCCTGTGACTACCACCCGTCGCTTCCCACCTGGGGCGGCGGCGGCGGCAGCAGCAATAACAGTGCAGCGCGCTCCCCGTCTCCGGGGACTGCACGGTGCAGCAGCGCACGTAGCTCCGGGCACGCGGCGGCCCTGCTGGTTGCAAAAAACGCAGAGCCAAAGGGCGACGAGCGTGGAGTCAGCTTGGCGATGGTGTTTGCGTGCGCGCTGGCGGCGCGTGCACGTGCCTGGAAGCTGCTGTTTACGGCTGCGAGCTGTGAGGGTGCAGTCGGAGGTGCAAGCGGGCAGCAGGCGGCCATGGTGTGCGGTATAGTCGCAGGTGGCTGCGGACACAGGGCTGCGCTTGCTTCGACCCTACTTTTGCGCCTTGCGCTCACTCTGCGCCTCTCCTTCACCAGCTGCCGGCGCTGTCGTGTCACGAGACGCCCAGTACGCCTGGCGTGAGTGGGTGAGTCGACCGGAGATCTTGGAGCTCCGTTTCGAGTAAGACAAGTCTCGTGACTATCACTGCCGGCTCGCGCCGCGCTGCGTCCGCTGGCAGGGCGCACCTTCAGCGGCTCGTTGAAAATATAGACACCAGAGGCGACACCGAGCCTAGGAGGTTGCAAGAGTGCGTAGCGGCGGCAACTGCACGTGAGTAAACTTTCCGGAACTCACAGCGCCAACGCCACAGGGGAAGTGCCCCAAGCAGCCCGCCCGACACACGCAGCAGGCACGTGCTGCCCCGCACACCCAGGAAAGGAGAGCGCAACGACGCGGCAGTGCAGCCTGTAGAGGTGCGCCCAAGGGATTCCTCGCATCATGTCCTGGGTCCCGGGCACGTACGCTGCTGCAGCAAACAGCTGTCCCACGTTCCTCTGCCCGCTGTAATAGCGCATACACTGTCGCTGCGGCGAAGGCGGTAGTGCTTACACACGTGGCAGGCATCGCACACCGCCGTTTTCACTCGCCGAGTCGCTTGCCGGTATGGCGGCAGCGGACGCGTCGCGCGACATCGCGCAGCGCGTGCGCCAGCTGCTCCTGGGCGTGGGTGAGCTACCTGACAGAGAGGGTCTCCGAGACACGCCAAAGGTGCGTGCTTTGCCAGTGCCCGGCACACCTTGGTGCAGGCGTACACGCCCCCAGCCGCTGGCGCGCTCGGACCGCGTCCGTGGAGCTAGGATGGTGCCGCGTGCGTGTTATAGCGCGCAGTGCAGCTGTCTAGGGGCTCGGGGGGCGGGAGGACAAGGGGCGAGGTTCTGGTGCCACCCGCTAGCCCCAGCCTCCCTGTCCTGCGCGTGAGCAGTGGGTGAGCCACCCGGTACTGACCCGTCTACCCGCCTGCCTATGCACCGTGTGCACACAGAGAGTCGCAAAGGCGCTGCTATTCGCGCTGCGGGGGTACAAGCAATCAGCGGCTGAGGTCCTGGGCGCAGGCCTGTTCACGGAGCACGCGCTGCGCGCCTCGTCCGCAGACGGAGACACGCAGCTGAGCGAGGGGTGTAGTGAAGGCAGCGAGGACGCGTTCGAAGTGCCGCCCAGCAGAGACGGCTCTGGCCTGGTGGTCGTGCGTCACATTGACGTCTTCAGCACCAGCGACGCAGACTTGCAGCCCCTGTTCGGCCGCCTGCACGTGGGGTACCTACCTGCTGGTGGCCGCATCGTGGGCCTGTCAAAGACTGCGCGCATAGCGGACGTGTTCGCCAGGAGGCTGCAGAACCCCCAGCAGTTGTGTGACGACATCGCGGTGCGTCACAAAAAAAACTGACGGCTTCACATGCATCGCTTTGCATTCTCACACGGTGTGCATCTACAGGCGGGTCTGGATGAAGTGGCGCAGCCACACGGGGTTGCAGTCTTGCTAGAGTGGTGGACTCTCGCAGAGGCGGGCGCATCCGCATTGCTGCCACACGGTAGTCGCACAGCTTCTGGTGGCACGGCGCCGCAGCATAGGAGAAGTGCCGCTGTGCTGGGCTGCTTCGCAGATGCTGGAAGCCATTGGTGGAATGAGTTCTGTGGCCTTGTCCAACTGGATGATGGACACGCGTCGGCAAGTGCAGACTTTGCGACGCCAGTGTTGTTGCAGCCGCACTCAGCGTCCTGCGTGTTGGAGGCAGCACCGCCGGAGCCGTCCTTGCGCGATGTAGATGGGCCATGCGATAACGTCGAGCGAGCCATGGCTGAGGCTGCGACGTACATGATGGCCATTGCCATGGGGGAGGTGCCTCAAGTGGCGCCGGCGCTGCGTCCGGCAGCTGTGCGCTACGCGCGCGCGCTGAGGAGTGCAACGTGGGGATATGGGCAGGATGTGCATGCCGTAGTTTCTAGCGCTTTGCGCCGACCGGAGTGCAACGGCGATGCAGCGTCGTTAGCGTTCTCAACTGCTGGACACGCGGTAGGTGCACAAGGCGCGAAAGAGGGGGCGGTGGAGTACCATAACCTTGCTGTGGTGTCCATGTGCGAGCATCACCTGCTGCCTTTTTATGGCACCGCGCACGTCGCCTACTGCACGCCGTTGCTGCAGCCATCGCATGCTCCTGGTGGTGACTCTGCTGGATGGAGAGCCCCTTTGCCAAAGGCTGCACTGCAGGCCCTGGTGGACGTCTTCTCGCGCCGCCTGCAAGTGCAGGAGCGGCTGACGCACCAGATTGCTGAAGCAGTGACGGCAGTGACTGATGCGACAGGGGTCATGGTCGTCATTGAAGCCGCGCATTTGTGCATGGCCAGCCGGGGTGTGGAGCAGACGGGCAGTAGCACGTGCAGCACTGCGTGTAGCGGCGTCTTCGCTGAAGACGCAGCACGACGCGCAGCATTCCTGCACAGCCTTCGAGCGGGACGACAGGCGCCTGCGCAGGGGAAGAATGCGCCATGTTGTCGTTGCGGTGGTCTCGTACCGCACACGCCTGACGGACCACGATTATCATTTATCAATTAAATCGATGGATTCTGTATGAGCGAACCCTGTGCTGCAGCTTACTCCCCGCGCAGTGCCGGGGCAGTGAGCAAGCGAAGCTCTTCCGATGCGACGTCTCTCATAGGCCCGAATTTCTGCGGCGGCCAATAGATGAAGGACGCGCGCCCCAGCACGTTCTCCGCCGGCAGAGGTCCCCACACGTGGCTGTCGTACGAGTTATTCCTGTTGTCGCCCATAACGAAGATGTGACCGTCTGGCACTGTGACCGGCGACAGATCGTATTTCGGCGGCTCTAGCGTGAAAGTGGACTCCAAATCTTGCAGGCTGGTGCCGTTAAGAAACGTGCGGCCTTTGTGAACCTCGATGGTGTCCCCCGCAACAGCCACGACGCGCTTGATGAACACCTCGTCCACAGGGTACCCCGATTTGCGCAGCAACTCTGCTGGTGGATGGAAGATGACAACATCACCACGCTGTGGCCCATGACCGCTGAACCTGTACGTCAGTTTCTCAGCCACCAGGCGGTCGCCGACGTCGAAGTTGGGGAACATAGACAGCGACGGGATGTATCGCGGCTCGGCTATGAACGTGCGGATAAGCAGTGACACCACGAGCGTCACACCCACCGTCTGCACGTCCTCAGCCGTCAAGCTACTGAACAGACCGCCCAGCGGGCCGTCAGAACGGGGGCTGTCACTACTGTCGCCGTCACCTTCACCGCCGCCGCCGCCTCCACTGCTGGGTGTCGGCGCCCCTGGTTGCAACAGACAGGTGGTGGCACACGCCTGCATGGTGAGAGGCTTTGCGCATAGAGCACACGTGCGTGTGTTTGACAGGAGCAGGCGCACCCGAGTCCCCCTGGGAAAAAGCGCGCAGACGTTCAGCACGCTTGCAGTCGTTCCGCGTGTAGACGTGGCGCCCACGCCATGCTGCGTGTTGTCTGAGGCACCGTGTGCTTGAGGCGGCACACCGGTGCGCTGGCGGAGCGCGAGGTCTCCGGGCACTGCCGTCGCCAACAAGAGAGGCTTCCGCGATGCGCCCTCCGCAACCCGTGACCAGCATTTGTCCCCTGTCTCGCAGAATGCGTCTTGCCTCTCTGGATGCGTCCAGATGGCGGTCAACAGCGCAGGGGAAGGGTCTGCAAGTGTGTTAGCAATCCAGCGTGGCACCATTCGCAACCTCTCCTCTGCGCATTGATGTTTACGCAGCAGGGTGCTGCAGGGGCGTCGTGGCTGTCATGCGCTGCTGTAGGAAGGGCACGACGGCGGCGGAGAAGTGAAACGCAGCAGGGCGCTGTCTGCGCGAGTCAAGGCCCGCCACGCAACGGCAGCTCCTCGCGAAGCTATGGAAGCGACGGCGCTGGTCGCAAAGTCCAGGGCCCCCAGTTCCGAGGAGGTGCGTGCACTCTCGCCCGTTTTTGCCGCCGCCAACCCTATGCCTTGTGTGTATGTTCCTGGCCTCGGCGGTCACGCGTCGCGTCTTCGGGCGGGGCTTATGCTCGCGGTAGACTCGCGCTGTTGGTGGGAGCTGCAGAGACGGGGCGAGGCTGAGTTATATACGCGCACGCAGCTGCTTTGTCAGGTGCTTGGTGTCTTCTGTCTGACGCCTCTTTGGCCACACAGGCGGCAAGAGCGCGCTGAAAGAAGTGCGCACCGTGAGTGACGGCAACGCGCACTTGGGCAGCAGCTTGATTCACACCCGCAACAAGCGGTTCCCGGGGCCGGAGGTTGGAGACGGCGCTGACGCGCCGCTGCGCATCTTGCCTATCGGCGGCTTGGGTGAGATTGGCATGAACTGCATGCTTGTGGGCAACTATGATCGCTACGTCATCCTGGACGCGGGTCTCATGTTCCCGGACGGCTTCGACGAGCTGGGGATGCAGAAAGTGTTGCCCGACACCAGCTTCCTCCACAAATTCCGGGACCGCATCGAGGCTGTGATCATCACGCACGGCCATGAAG
>Ga0164297_10002609_pt1 | contig 17589 bp, 14 predicted proteins | sample GEODES058metaG_FD_113539 | JGI IMG/M metagenome (GOLD analysis project Ga0164297, IMG submission 113539) | Dystrophic lake water microbial communities from Trout Bog Lake, Wisconsin, USA - GEODES058 metaG | ecosystem: Environmental > Aquatic > Freshwater > Lake | place: USA: Trout Bog Lake...
CGATCAAGCCGCAGTGAAGGGGTTTGGGACCGCTGAATTGCGGGTTATGCGTCGAAACAACGATACCTACGGGATGCGAGCCCAAATGGCAAAAGAGGGCAAAGTAAAGATTGACCCCGTCAGTCGTTTTTTCAGCAACTTGAGGTTTTCGGGAGCATCAGCGCTTGTCTGGCGCGAGATCGTGCTCCAAATCAGGGGGGCCGGGTTCATCTTTGTCTTTCTGGGCCCTGTAGTGGTGCTTATGTCTGTCATTCCAGTCACGACGCTTCCTCGATCAGTCCCTTCCGAGTCAGTGGGAAGCGTGGTCATCTTCATGCAACTCATGGGCGTGATGATGATGACCATGAATAGTGCTGTCAGCGGGTTCATGGAACTGCTCAAACGAGTGGATTTTCAAAAGCCATTGCCATTCCGCCCTGCTGGCACTGTGTTTTGGGAAGTGGCAAGTAAATGCATTCCCAACCTCATCTTCGGCGTGCTTGCCACCGTTGTTGTATCGTTGATTCGATTCGATCTGTGGACTTACGCCTTGGCGTCCGTTCTCCTCGTTCTGGGGATGAGCTTGTTGGTCTCGGCAACCGTGTTCTTGGTGACGATTGGGTTCCCCGACGCCGGTGATGCATCCCAAAGGGGATTCCGAGGAATCCTGACTCTAATTGGTATGGTCATTTTCGGCTTACCGGGTGCAGGTGCGTTTGCTTCATTGCACTACTTGCTTCATGTCGATCCAACCTTGGCGGCACTCCCTGCCTGCGCCATTTGCGTTGGAATTACCGTCGTCATTTCCTACTTTGCCGGCATCCTTTACGAATCGTATAACCCAAGCGAATAGCCTTGGCAGTATGCCAGCGGTAAACTTTTATCCCCTGCGAACTTCCCGCATAGTTTTGATGTTGGTAAGTTCGGGTGTGTTTGCATGAAAATTCGAAGTTCAACCAAGATCGCCATTGGATTCACGATTATCGTCGCTGGCTCGATATACGGTTACGAGTACGCCATGCGTCAAGCGATCATGAGTGAGCACTTTACGCCAGTCGTTCCCGGCAAGGTGAATCTGGTCGGAATAAACGCCGGAGCAGGCTTTAAGATTCTGGTCGTTAACGAAATGGCTCAGTTGGTTCAAGCCTCTGAAAAATTCCAAGGTGCCGAGACCTCCGATTCCGGCGCTACTGAAGGTGCCATTAAAAAGCACATCCCGATTCGAGAGATGCTTGAGGTCCTGAAAGGGAATGAAAAGGCGCTTGGTCCGTTCATCATGAAGGTCAATGATCGTGATGAAAATGATGGTTGGCCTCCAATTCGAGTGATCTGGAAAGCTGAGGACCTGACGAAGGCTCTACACGGTGACAAGACTCTCGAAAAGAAGCTGATTCACGACCTGAACATCAATTTGGACGGAACACCCCTACCCACTCTGGTTCGTACATCCCTCGAGAATGGAATCATTATTGACAAGCCGATTCCAGTCAAAGTGACGATTGAAGGCAAGCAGACGATTAAGATTGGACGGTTCCAAGAGCCCTACAAGCCGATCATGATGCAGACGATTGAGAAGCGGTATGCGGACAAGCAGGTGACTATTGACACGATCCGTGGCTATTACGGGGATGAGGCAAAGAATATCTTGGACCACAAATCCAAACCTGAAGATATTCGGAACTCTATCGAGACGCGTCTTTCCAAATCGAACGCTTCTGAATTGGCCGAATATCCGCAGCATATTCTGGAAAGTGCTCAAGTCGTAATCAACGATTCGCTCATCGACAAAGCCAGCTATCGAAGTACGGACACAAACAACGGGCCTGTTTACGATATTACGATTGAGCTTACGGATGAAGGCAGAAAGCGGCTCTGGCAATTCTCAGAAGATCGAATCGGAACTCAAATCATGCTGATCAATAATGGCGTGGCAATTGCCGCTCCTCGGATCAACCATGAACTAGCTCAAGGTGAATTGACCATAACCCAGTTGAAGGATAAGCGTCTTGTCGAAGAGGTAGTCGACCTGATCAATCAACACAAGAAGTAAATCATGAAGAAAGTCTTGTCACTCTTTGTTACCGCAGCAATTTTGGTTGGTTGCGGCTCTAAAACTGATGCTGGAAACGCATCTACTGTTACGAGTTCGGCAGGCACAAGTGCTACCACACCGGTTGCTACCGATGAAAAATCTAAAGCAGATGCGACCCTTCCCGACATCTCCAGCACTGCAAAGCCGATGGATACTGGCAAGAAGCCCGAAGCAGATGCCAAGGTAACAAAGACCAGTGAGCCGCCAAAACTAAGCAGTAAAAGTGATGCTGCCACCCCGGCGGTCCCCAAAGAGTTGATGCATGAGGGTTACCAATACGAAGGGCTGTCCAACAACAAACCCATCGACATGGAACTCGTCGTTTCCGGTCGGTCTGATATCATCACGGGATCGCAATCGGTTACCTTTGATGGCATGAAGGATGGAAAGGCCATGTATCGAGTAGAAAGAACCGGCGGACTTTCCATGCTGGGCTCAGATACGATGGCGGTCGAAAAAGACGGAATCTACAATCTCAAGTCGAGTGTTGCTTCCTTGAGTAACCATGCGATGGAATTGCCGGCCAACCCCAAGCCAGGAATGACTTGGAAATTCCATGTTTCGTCCGACAAGAAAGATTCACAAATGGATATGGCAACCGAATGCAAAGTGGTTGGTATTCAGAGTGTCAAGACGAAAGGCGGCACTTACGACAAGGCATTGTTGGTAGAGCAAGACAGTACGGGATTGCTCGCCGGAAAGAATGTTCGAACTGTTTCACGTAGTTGGTATGTCAAGGGTATAGGAACAGTTAAGGCAGATCTGACAACTCATAACGCCGACGGCTCAACTCAAACCCTCACCATCCAGGAGACTCACCACTGATGCTTGCCGCAATTCTGCTCACCCATATTTGCCAAACGGCGCTTTCTGCCACTGACTTTTTCCCTCTGAAAACTGGAACGGTGATCACATACGAAGATAAAAAATCTGGTGATCAGATTCAGAGAATCGTGGGAAACCCACTGGACATGGGCGGTGTAGCAGTTGTTCCTTTGATCGATAAGCAAGGCGGGCGGCAAGTGGCGACAACCTATTATCGAGTCGATTCAGATATGGTTTCGGTGGTTGCTTACGATATCAAGCATCCCCTGTCCCCAACCATGACCCTATTTAGAATCTCCCCGAGTGGAGCGAGTTGGGAATATTCCGGCAAGACCAAAGTCGGCCCAGAAGGTGAGAGACTCTTGGCTAAGGGAGATTCTCGCTCCCTTGGCATGAAAGAGTATCTTGGCAAGAAGGTGGAAGCCATCGAAGTGAAGACCACGTCGCTGATCGGTGTGGGAATCTCCAGTTTGAAGGTTGAGTCTACGGCTATCTATGCGAAAGGCTTGGGCCTCGTGGAGTGGACCGATAAGCGCACGCTTGGAAACACCAGAAAGTCGATGATTTCCGGCTACAAGATCATGAGCTACGACGAATCCTCGAAGGGGTGATAAAACACGTTTGAGTAGAAATCGAGGGAGTCTGAATAAGTGAATCCGGTTGCGGGCCTCCCTCGCGTACCAGGTTATGGTACGGAGCAACGTCGTGCCCCAAAAATCGATTGGTATTTGGTCATTGCGACGACCCTTCTCATCACCATCGGCTTGATGTCGCTATTCAGCGAGGGAGTCACCCACGATGGAGGAGCAAATTTCCGGAAACAAGTCATTAACACGCTGATTGGCTTGGTTCCTTTCTCGATTTTTGCTTTCGTGCCGCCTCATCTCTGGCGAAGAATTATCCCCTTCATCTATGGCCTGAATATCGTAACCCTGCTCTCGGTGTTTGTCATCGGCTCACACAAGAAAGGGGCAGACCGATGGATTCAACTTGGCCCGATGCAGTTTCAGCCAAGTGAGATGGCCAAGATTCTGGTGGTCATAACTCTTTCTGGGTTTTATGCCAATCGGCAATCTGAAATTCAGAGCCCACGCACATTCTGGATGGGATTACTCCATGTGTCAGTTCCTTTGCTGCTGATCTTGTTGCAGCCTCACTTGGGCGCTGCAATGGTCGTATTGGTTTCGTGGGCCGCTATTTCCATCGTAGCGGGAGTTCCAGCAAAATACTTTGCCTTGGCCGGAGTGATTTTTCTGGTTCTGGGTGGTGGCTTGGCCTCCTCTGGAAAGTTACTGCGTGGGTATCAACAGGGAAGGGTGGCAGGGTTCGGAAGCCATGATGCCAAGGGTAAGTCGTACCAGACCGATCAAGCTGAGATCGCTTTTGCAGTCGGCGGAGCCACAGGGGTCGGATTTCTTCATGGGGAGCGTAAAGCCGGCCACTTTATTCCCGAGCAGCATGACGATTTCATCATCACGGTAATGGGAGAAGAAGGAGGATTGATGGGCTGCACGTTAGTGCTGTTCGCTTTTGGATTCTTCTTCTACCGCTTGTGGTTGGTGATGTTCCAAGCTACCGATCCTTACTACAAGATGATTGTCGGCGGTATCTTTGCCGCTCTAAGTTTCCATATGTTCGTCAATTTGGCGATGGTGATGCATATGGTCCCAGTGGTCGGATTGTGGTTGCCATTCCTCAGCTATGGCGGTACAGCCATGTGGATGTGCATGTCCTGTGTCGGGTTGGCTCTCAATATTCGTCGACGAGAGCGGCCTCTTTTGTTCTAGTTTCTAATTAAATCCTATACACGATGATAACGATTCTGGTTTCAGTGCTTGCATTATCCACGTCAGCCCCTCGCGTCAGCGATGAAGTTCAAGATCAGATTTTGAATACTGCGAATTTGCCTGCGATAGGACTTCACTTGGTAAAGGCAAATACTGGACACGCCGCTTGGGTCATCCGTGGAAATAACTTGACGATTGATTTAACTGGTCGAGTCTTACAATCTGGGAACGTTGAAGGTCGTACCCAGGCGGATGAGATTGGAACCGGAATTCTGCTGGATGGCTGTTCCAATGTCACTCTTAAGAATGTGTCTGTCACAGGGTTTCAGTGCAATATTCAGGCTAAAAATTGTACAAATGTAAAGATTCTTGGCGTTCAAGCCAACCGCAGCCGGGCCATGACGATCGCCTCTGAAGGCAAACCCATTGAGCAGTTCCTCAATCTGAGAAGTATCGCTGCATGGAGATCTTATGGAGCCGGCATTTGGCTGGAGCACTGCACGAAAGCCGAGGTCCTAGGATGTACGACTCAATTCGCTCAAAACGGTATCGCTTTGGTTAATTGTCAATCCTGTCTCGTCAACGACAACAACTGCTCTTACAACAGTGGCTGGGGTTTGGCTCTTTGGCACAGCACTGACAATGCGGTGGTGTGGAACCACGCGGATTTCTGTAATCGACCTTGGTCAGGTGGCTGGGGAGGCGATGCTGCTGGTCTGGTTGCAGTAAATAGCTGCACCAAGAATGTCTTCGTTGGCAATTCGCTCACTCATGGAGGAGACGGATTCTTCCTCACCGACTTGGTCAACGGTGGGTTCAACCCTGATACCAAGAGATATGAATTTCAAGGCTCGTCGAATCGAAACTTGGTGGCTTACAACGATGGTTCATGGTCATCGCACAATGCGTTCGAAGGAACCTTTGCCGAAGGGAACATCTACCTCAGGAATTATGCTGACGACTCGGACTATGGCTTCTGGTTGGGATTTGCAAGTCATTCCATGGTTGTTCAAAACGAAATCAAACGAATCGAACATGATGCTATTGCGATAAATCAGGGCGAAGTGAACACAATCTTTCGAAATGATATTGAAGATGTTCGAGGCAACGGCGTTCATGTCTGGTCCTCGCCAGGACCTGTTGAAGAAGACAAACCATCAGATCAAAATGAGGTTACGGCCAACCGGTTGGTGCATTGCAAATGGGCAGTGCAATTCGACCGATCCACGAACTATCAAGTACTAAGCAACACCGTGATGGACGCGCCTATTCCTAAAGAGATCAAGACCGGATTTTCAGACTTTGCCCATTCCCAACTCGTTGAGAACTGGCTTTACCATAAGGATGTCAAGGTCGCGGAAATCTGGAACAACCGTCGTCCCAAAGGTTGGCAATATTATCGAGAGACTAAGGGAGCAAAAGGGCAAACGGCAGTTAAGTTGGGTGCTTTCTCTCCTATTCTTTGACGCAACGGACCAAGTCCATTCCATTGCTCAAACAACCAAAATCGTTCTGTGACCTGGGACAGTTCGAAACGCCCTTCTGGTTTTGCGCGTCCTAAGCTATAATCATCTTGGCTCCAAGGATTGGCGCCAATGAAGGTCAAGGATGAGTGTGCGCGCCAAGCAGCCTGCTGTCAGTAAGGTTAGAGTCGAACCCAAAAGCTCCCACCGGGGTTTCGATATTGCGGGCATTCTTCTTTTTGCCACCGCAATCATCGTCATTGTGGCTTTGGTCACTCGCGATTCGGGAATCATCGGTTCCACCTTGGGTGCGCTCTGCACCATGTTATTTGGCAAGGGTGCGTGGGTTGTGCCGCCGATGTTTATCGTCCTTTCCGTTTGCTTTATCCGTGGAAAGGCGTTGAGCTCCAAGCATCTTACGTGGGGTGCATTGCTCCTCTTTCTGGCCGTTGTTGGGGCACTTGCCGCCAACATCAAAGGCGACTTCTTTGACCCTGAAGCGATCAAGTCGAGCGGCGGCTACTTAGGCGCTGTGATTGGATGGCTGTTCAATGCTTTGCTCGGCAATGCTTATGGCGTCGGACTAACCACCCTCGGTCTTATCGGAATCGTCCTGTGTGTCGATGTACCCATCCGTGACATGTTGGCTGCCGGTAAGGACCAAGCGATTACTCTCAAGCAAAAGACCATGGAACGTACGGTGGAGAGGCCTCGTTCCGGACAAACTCCCGAGGATCGTGTACGCGTGATTCGGGAGGGTCTTGAAAAGGCGCAGGCTGAGCCTGTTGTAGCTGCACCTTCTCCAGCCAAAACTTCTCGTGTTCCAAAGGGAATCGTAATGGAAGATCCCGATCCGGATATTCAGATCGAGGAAACGAAGTCGGTTCCGAAGACGAAGCAAGCTCCGGTAATCAAGAACACCGAAATGGCTGAAGTTCCGACATTGAGTTCAGACACTTCGAACATGAAGGAAGGCTATGACTTGCCTCCGATCAGCCTATTGGCAGAAGCTGTACTCAATCCCAAGCGAAGTCAAGCCGAGATGCAGAAGAACATCGAAACGCTTGAAGGGACCTTGGAACAGTTCGGCATCGATGCAACCGTCGTTGAGGTTGCAACCGGTCCAACCGTCACACGCTACGAAATTCAACTTGGCCCTGGAATTCGTGTCGCAAGAATTACCGCTTTGGCGGATAACATCGCCATGGATTTGGCAGCGTCTCAAGTACGAGTTGAAGCTCCCATTCCTGGTAAGGCCGCTATCGGTGTTGAGGTGCCGAACTCCAGTCCGACGGTCGTTACACTTCGAGAGCTCTGCGAGACCCCCGATTTCCGAAACCACCCTTCTCGGCTATGCGTTGCCTTGGGCAAAGATGTTAGTGGTGTCACTAAATATGCCGACCTTACGAAGATGCCGCATCTCCTGATCGGTGGTGCAACCAACTCTGGTAAGTCGATCGGGCTGGCAACGCTGATCACCAGCTTGCTGATGCGCAATACGCCGAAGGACGTTCGGATGGTCATGATTGACCCCAAGCGCGTTGAATTGACGCTGTTTGATCATGTTCCTCATTTGATGTGTCCGGTTATCAAGGACGTCAAAGAAGCAGCAGGTGTCTTGCGAGCGGTATGGCGCGAGATGGATCGACGCTACGATCTGTTCAGCAACGAAGGCGTCCGAAACATCGACGGATGGAATGCGAAAGCTACTTTCCAAGACCGGATGCCTTACATCGTTGTGATTATCGACGAGTTGGCCGACTTGATGATTCAATGTGGAGCGGAAGTCGAGACCACTATCGTCCGACTGGCCCAGCTTGCCCGAGCGGTTGGAATCCATTTGGTCATCGCTACTCAAAGGCCAAGCGTTGACGTTATCACTGGAATTATCAAGGCGAATATCCCCTCGCGTATCGCCTTCTCCGTAGCTTCACAAATTGATTCGAGAACGATCCTTGACTCCAAAGGGGCAGAGAACCTTATCGGTAAGGGCGATATGTTGTTCCAGCCGATCGACTCGATCAAGCCCATGCGCGTACAGGGCTGTTATGTCTCCGAGAAAGAGATTGACGCAGTCTGCAAATTCTGGCGCTCGCAACAAGCGCCAGAGTACGTGCTCAATCCGATTGAAGAGTCGGTTCACGATGGGGCAAAAGAGGGTGGCGACTTTGGCGAAGAAGTCGATCCATTCTGGGAGGACGCGGTGCGATGGGTGGTGGATCGGGGCCAAGCTTCGACCTCGATGTTGCAACGCAAATTCTCGATTGGTTTCCAGCGCGCGTCTCGCTTGCTTGACATGATGGAGGAGCGAGGCATTGTGGGTCCACGGGACGGCCCTCGACCACGCGAAGTCCTCGTCAACGTGATGGACGTTGATGCCTTGTTCGGCGTTGGTCCCCGCTACGATGTCGGCCCAACTATCGACGACGAGGAATAATTCACGGGAACTACCAGAAGTCGTTCATGCTCGGCTTCATTGCCCCCGCCCCACGGTGGCAATGTTAGTAAACGTCATCCCAACAACAAGTGCTGTGCATCCGAGCGACCGCGGCAGGGCGCTCACAAGGAAAGCAAAACGAGAGGCAGGATGGTGAGCTCATCCGCACAGGATGTGCCGGTCATCGATAAGTCCACTGCGGATCGCACTTCCTGTTTCGCCAACTTAACTGTTAGGTAAGCAAAAAGAGAATCTCATTCCTATCCAGTGGCCTGAGTCCGGTATCGAGCTTTGACCTGTCTGTTCCGAGGCCACACCGTGTTCGAGCGTATGCGAGTATTGGCCGAGGGACAGGTCAAGCGAGATTGCGTTAGGACTCGAGTCAGTGGATGGGAATGCGCCGCCTGCGCAAGGCACTTAAGAAAAATCCTATTGATCGAAGGCCAATTGCACTTCCTGTGCACTATTGCGAAACGTCCCGTTTCGCCAACTTAACTGTTTGGCAAGAATTGCGGCATCATGCCGCCAGCCTTGCCAAGCAACAATAACCCGTGAGTTCATCCGCACAGGATGTGCAAAAAGAATGGAAATAGGGGAAGGATTAGTGTAAGGCATGGATTCCATTTCCGTCGACTGTTTTGCAGACCCAAGATAGACCATAGCTGACTCTGGTCTAATCTCTTATTCAGTGAATGACATGAATCTCATTCACTGAACCAGGTAAAAGCCTACTATGGTGCTTCTTGCTTCACTTCTTTGCCTCACGCAGACTCCTGTGGATATGACGAAACAGGTTCGTCAAGATCTGATGAAGCAGGTCGTGACGCGGCTTTCGTCTATGCCCAATCGCAACACAAACAATGCCACGCTCAATGAAGCGGCTGACTATCTTGCGTCGATCTATCGTGCAATCCCGGGCTTCCAAGTGGAGATATTCAAGTACACCGCTCCCAAGGGGCAACGGGTCCCTGTGGAAAAGGAAGTAGTGGAAGTCGTGGCAACTCTACCGGGTGAAACGGATCATCGAATTATCGTGGGTGGCCACTTTGACAGCATCAATATGCAAGACCGTAATCTCGATGCGGTTGCACCTGGAGCCAACGATGACTTAAGCGGCACCTCTCAGACGATTGAGGTGGCTCGGGTCATGGCCCAGCGGAAGTGGAAGAACACCTTGGTATTCGTGGCGTTCAGTGGGGAAGAGCAAGGACTCCTCGGCTCAAGAGCGCTCGCCAAATTTGCCAAGGCTCAGAACTGGAAGATTGATGCTGTTTTGAGTAATGACATCGTTGGAAACGGGGCAGCGCTCAATGGTCAGAAAGACAAGCACCATGTTCGAGTCTACAGCGAAGAGCCTGTAGCTGCAACAGGTGCGCGAACGAATCAGCCGATGCACAACAGCCGAGAATTGGCTCGTTTTGTCGAATGGAATTCGCGTGGCAAATTGCATGGGTTCTCGCCGCGTTTGGTATTCCGAAAGGATCGCTATCAGCGAGGGGGCGACCACACTTCCTTCAATCTGGAAGGGTTTACGGCCGTTCGATTCACCGAGTCGATTGAAGAGTTCACCCGTCAGCACACAACCGAAGACAAGGTGCAATACGTCGACTTCGATTATCTGGCCAATGTGGCACGTTTGAACTTGCTGACTGCAGCATCACTGGCAAATGCAGAGGGTGCTCCCGCAGATGCGCGGATGGATCCAAAGCAGGCTCACGATACAATCATTCGTTGGAAGCCAGCAACTGGGATGTATCGAATCTACTGGCGCGATTCAGCCAGTCCGATTTGGCAAGGTTCCTTCGACGTCGATGCATCAAAGGGTGAGTATAAGGTCGAGAAGCTGAACAAGGACGATATGGTGTTTGGTATCGGGGCTATCGGTGGCGTCCCCATTAGCCTCGGCTAAGTGAAGCTGGTAATTGAGCTTCTTCCTCTGTGATATTTACAGGCAATGAGAAAATCGTGGGAAAGGTCGGGTTTGAGGGTGTTTCCCTGATGCCGAGGGGCAATCGGGACTAGTTTAAGCATGGGCACCCCTAAAGCCTCAGCCTTTCTTTTCCTCTAAGACCGAAAGCGCTTTTTGCACCACCGGATCCGTTTCCAAAGTTGGGTGAAGGCCGGTGTCAGGGACCACAATATCGGGAGTCACTCCTAGCCCCTCCAATCGCACGCCATGGATCGTCACGTAGTCCGACAAAGGAAATTGGAGCATGAAGCCGTTGGTTGCGCCGACATACAAAGAGACCAAAACTGCACCAGCAGATTTCGATCCGAGAACCTTGGAGCCCAAAACGTCTCGTAGGCCCTGAGCTGCGATTTCTGAAGCGCTTCCCGATTGTCCATCGATCAACACGGCGATTGTTCCTGTGAAAATCGGCACATTCTGGTCCACAATTGGCCGAAGTTTCTTCTTGGTCCATTTGGCAATCGCGGCAAGATCCTTTATATCTCCATGGATCGCTTTTGTGTAGTCGTCTGCAATCGAGCGGTCGATAAAGGTACCAACTGGTTTGTCGAATGGAGTGAGATAGCCAAGTAAATGGCGCAAATTTCCGATTTCACCGCCCCCATTGCCCCTGAGGTCAAGAATGAGGTGCTTGGCGGTTTGGGCCTCGCTCATGAACTCAGAGACCCGTTTGCGGTCATAGGAGAAGCCGAACGTGTTTACAGACAGTAGAACCGTGTCCTTTGTGACCCAGTGAAGTTCTTCTGGCCTGATGGCTGAGAACTTTCTGCGGGTCAGAATGTAGTCCTCTGTGTCCTTATTGGGATGGGCGACCGTAAGGGTCACGTCGGTCCCCTCGTCTCCCTCGATGGCCGATGCCGCTTTGGCTGGCTTACCATCAATCAGCTTGATCGTATCGCCGGGAATAATGCCGCCGCGATCGGCAGGCGCATTGGGAACCGTTCGAGTCACCAACAAGCCATCCGGTACAACCCGTGTACTAATCCCGATGCCGACCATTTCACCCGTCAATCGCAGATCAGCAGTTTTGGGAGCATTGAGGATGGTATGGCTGGCCCCGAACTTCTTGAGCGCCAGATTGACTGCCTTCTGGAACTCATCATCATTATTGGAGGCGTCGATCAGCCCTTGTTCTGCCTTTAGGAAATCGGGCCACTTGGAGAAATCAACTCCTGGAACGAAGGCGTTTTTTGAAAGAATTGCGGTGACTTGCTCCAGAATCTCTTGCTTGACGAGCGGATTGTTGTCGATGGTCTGCGCTTGGCCAAGGCAAAACGCAAAGACAACGAGGAGAACTGCCAAGCATCGGTTGAGACTGTTGGAAAATCGATTGGTCATGGAGTCTAGGGCTAAGTTCTATTTTGATTGACTCAAGATTTGACGAGCCTTCTCAATGGCTAAATCCTTTGAGTCCTTGCGGTGGACGATCGGATCGGGCACTTCAAAGTCGGGCTTGATCCCGTTGCCCTCCAATCTTACGCCCTTGAGGGTGACATAGTCTTGAATGGGAAGTTGGATCATGTAACCATTTCCCGCCGAAACAATAATCGACGCGAGGACGGCTCCTGCGGATTTAGTTCCAATGACGGGTGATCCCAATTCATCGTGAAGAGCGGCAGCCGCAATCTCTGAGGCACTGGCAGAAAATCGATTGATCAGGACGGCTGTTTTGCCGGTAAAGAAGGGTGCTTCTGACTGTCGAATGGGTCGAAATTTGCGGTCGGTCCATTGAGCAATAGCAGAAAGATTTGTGGCACTCCCCCCGGTCTTCTGCACGAAATTATCAATCGTAGACTTGCGCAAAAACGCTCCCACAGGCTTGGTCTCAGGAATGAGCATTCCGAGCAGGTGCTGCAGATTGGGTACCGCTCCTCCACCGTTGTATCGTAAATCGAGAATCAGGTTCTTCGCATCTTGGACGTCTTCCATCATCTCATCAATCATCGACCGATCGTATCCATCATCGAAGGAATTGATCCTCAGAACCGCCGTCGTCTTGTCAACCCAATTCAATTCGGGCGGTCTGACCGTGGAGTACTTTTCACGGACCAGCTTGAGCGACTCCAGCTTCCCATTGGGATGCTTGATCTGAACCTGGACTTCTGTTCCTGCCTCTCCGGTGATGCCGTGGCTGGCAGAAACAGGCTTCCCGTTGACTTCGGTGATCACATCACCTTCCGCAATTCCGCTTCGGTCGGCAGGACCACCGTGAACCACTCTTACAATCATCAAGCCCTCTGAGCTGTTGATCGTGCTGATACCAATGCCAGATGTCGACCCGGTGCGACGAATTTGGGCTGCTCTAGGTGTGAGTAATAACACATGGCTTGCGCCGAATTTCTTGAGGGCACCATTCACAGCCCGTTGAAATTCCTCATCCGTTCCTGCTGCATCAATCTCTGATTTTTGATCCTTCAGGAAATCTCCCAACTTGCCGAAATCAACTCCCGGGACGAAAGCTCTTTCAGAAATTACAGTTGAGAGCCTTTGAATCACATCAGCCTTGATTTTCGCATCGGGGCCAGTGGATTGGGCATGTGATGCGGGACATAGAACCGCGAGGGCCAAGATAACCTTTACCCACCGCCCAATCTTATGCTCAATCCAGCCCATCAGTAATACTTTACGGTCTACAAACTCAACTTCGCTCCTGGTAAGAGACTTTTCAGTGACTCCAACTCTGAGATGAACAATGGGTAATTCATCGTTCTAGAACTCGTGAAAATTCTCAGTGCGCTCGAAAGTAGCGAAGAGAATCCAGTTCAAGATGAAGTCCTCCAGGCTGATCTAGCCTTCCGAAACTTCGACTCTGATACCAATCTTGGCGATGATTTCAGCTGCTGTTTCACAGACCTCTTTGGGGCCCTGGTGGACAACTGACCTACCCAGATTATCGATCTCCCATGTTTCGATATTGGCTTCTTCCTCATCACAACCCGTAGCGGCCATCAGGATGAAGACCACTTCGTCCCAAGTGTTATAGTCGTTATTGAAAACCGTCACGATCCAGCCGCCATGGCCCGTGCCGTTGCTGTCGAGCACTTCGGGGAGTTCAATTGTTCCTGGAGATGACATCAGTCGTTCCACTCTCGGGCAACTTCAGTGGCGACTCCAATGGAGGAGATAATCCTAGCTGCGTCTTCGCACTCTTCTTTGCTTGCAAAATGGACAGGCGCTTTACCGAATGTGTGAGCTTCCCACATTTCGATAGCCGCTTCCTCAACATCGCATTTTGTAGCGACCATGAGAATGTTCACGACTTCATCCGTGGAGTTCGTTTCGTTGTTAAAGATGATTACCATCCAACGACCAATTCCAGCGCCACTTTGGGCCTGATTGGGATCAGCAACCGGGAAGGACATTCGCACATTCATTCGTTTGCAGGATAATTTTTTACTTAACAAAGCCTTGACGTCAAGGGCTAGGGGATTGTTGCATTTTTGGATGGCTTGAGGACCGGCAACAGTGCTTCTAAGGCAAGTTTGAGAAGGGCGACCAAAGCAAGGATTAGGCCAAGTTTTAAACCCGGAGGAGAATATTGAAATTCTACTTTGTGGATACCTTCCTTCAGGTCAACTTCCATCCAAAGACCACTTCCCATTTCAGTGTTTTGTCCATCGACTTGGGCGCTCCAGCCGGGCATATTCCGATCTTTAACAATAAGTTTCCCAGGACCTTGGGCTTGAATTTTCAACTGGCCAAAACCCTCGTCTTGAATCTGAGCCGGTCCTTGAGGCGTGTAGGCTCGTCCTTTACTCGGGATTCGATATTTAAAAATTCCCGTGCTATCGGCCACCGCCGGAGGCAATGAGGAGATTTCCTTGAGGCTCCAAACCTCGGTCACTCCTGCATCAGCCAACTTGGCGATATCAGCTGTTGGCTTGATGAACATCATGTTTCCGTTTGCGGGAGGTGCGGCATCTTTGCCATCAATATCTTTAAGTAGCGCGACAGTATCCCTGTGGAGAAGCGAATCGTATCCGTCCAGGCTGTGAATTCGGTTCAGTGCGGCCAAATTTGGCGGCAACACTGCGTGTTGTGCCGTGAAAATATCCCACGCACTATTGAATGCAGCTATCCGCTCTGAGCCCAAGTTGGCGCTTACCCTAAGGTCGGGATTGCCGGTGGGAATCAGGGCGGTTCCGAGGAATGCAATCGACGAGAGGATGGGAATTGCCAGAAGCAAGCATTTGGTGCCGAGACTCGGCTTATACAGATAGAGTGCGACACCCAAAATCGAAACCGCCAAAACGCTAACGAAAGAGCCCATGGCACCAGCCTCAGCCTGCTCCTTGATTTGTCGGATCGTGTCAGTATTCATGGCTGGAGGAACGGCATATCCATTCTTCAGCGTAAAGAGCACCACGGCCAGACCGACAAAGATAAGGCTGGCAGTTGAAGCTTTCTTCTTATCAACAGTGGTGAGGGAAAGCCGACTCACCGCGACTCCAGTAGCAACACTTGCAGCGAGCACGAATAGCGATATAGCGCGCCCAGGTGAACCGGTTGAGGACCAACCAGGCACCAGGTAGTAAAAAGCTCGATTCAGTGGTGTTCCCGCCGCCACCAGAAATCCCAATAGGCCGACCAGTCCGATGCCCCAAACCCGATCGGTTCTCTTAGTGAGTAAAGGGAGGAAGCAAAGTAGAAGCGCGGCAAAAACACCGATTCCAATCGCAGACTCGGCAAAGTTTGCCCCCGGTTTGAGTAGAGCCGGATAGTAGGTCGAGACGGGTAGTCCGTCGATGCCCTGTCTTGGATTACCTTGGATGGAGGGAGCAAGGAGTTTGACCCACTCATACGGCTGGATGGCGCTGTCCACAAACGCGGTGTAACCAGCATCTGTAGGGGTGTTACGCCGATGCGAGAACTGAGAGTATTGGAGGACTGCGAGCAACTGAGGGGCGGCAATAAACACGCCTAGAATAGTTGCCAGCACAACATGAAGAGCCGTTTTCCCACTAGCTCCGCGAGCTGTAGGCACATCCGTGCCTACAGTGGCCCACATCCAAATTGAGTGCAAGAGTAAGGCGATAAACCCATATGCAACAAACTGCAGGTGCCCCGCCAAAATCATGCCACCAATTGCCAAGCTTAGCGCGACCGCTTTGAGACTATAAAGGTGGCTTGGTGACTTCACCCAACGAGGAAGGTTCTGGGACAGATTCGACGAGACCGGAGGAGTCATAAACATCTCGGTCGTAATGCCAAGCACCCAAGGAATCCAAGAGACTGTTTCGATAACGCTCGGCAAAGTCGTCCAAGCGACCATGAAGCTACTACTGGAGAACAGTGAACCTGCAATCGCACCACCCAGTCGTGATGCTCCAAGTCGACGACTCAAGAAGTAAGCACCTAGGCCTGCCCATGCCAAATGAAACCATGCAAGTAGCGACATGCCCGTTGCCGTCGGGAGGTGAAGGATTCCACAAAGGATATGAGGTGGATAGAATCCACCTGACTGTGAGTTTGCCAGAAGAGGAGTACCAGCTAACTGGTAGGGATTCCAAAACGGCATTTGGCCTTTCCCCCATGCTTCAAAAACCATGTCTCGCCATACATAGAACTGAAGCACGCCATCGGCTTGAAGCACATCCCATGGTTGGGCAGCCTTAGGGCCATTCCAAGGAGCCATTTGACGAATCTGATCAAACGGTCCGATCGCCTCACCACCCAGGATGGCTCGATTCAGAGGAATGAGCGGTAGTAGGGCCAGAAAGATAATCGGCCAATACTTTCGAAGCCAAAGCGGCAGGGATGACTCAGAAGTGCGATTCATGGGTCCAGTGGGTTCTTACCCTATCTCAAAGAAACATTGAAGGCAAAATAAAAGCTCCCAAGTCACTCTGGATGGGACTTGGGAGCTTTGAAGTGAAATCGGATTAGCAGTATGTGATCTGCTGCAGTGCCTTCTCGTGCGAAGGATTGACGGCCAGGATTGCTTTGAAGTTAGCACAAGCCTCTTCGAACATTCCCAGCATCATCTGTGTCATGGCAAGGTCGTATTTAACTTCCAAGTTGCCAGGATTGCGGGCACTTAAGCCCTGCAGAGTAGCCACTGAACCATCAAAGTCTCCTTCAAAGCCCTGAATGAGCCCAATCTGATGGAGAGAATTCACATGGCCGGGATCCAGCTGAAGGACTCGCTGAAGCTGAACGCGAGCTTCACTGTAATTGCCACTACAGCGGAGTTCAAACCCACGCTGATACATCTGTTCAATATCGGTTGTCATAGCTGCCGCTGAGCCAAAAGTATAGCACTCGAATCTAAAGCAAGATATCCCCGCGAGATGCAGGGATATGCTTAGTGTTTCATTTTTTGCGTAGTTTTACGCTACGCTGGACCGGGTTCGAGGCGAGGAGGAGGAATTTGAGCTTTTGCCGACTTGTCGGTCTCCTTTGTTTCCTTGAAGTGATCGTTTGGCTGTTCGACCTTCAAAGGCATTGGAGGGAGGGCTTCACCAGCCATGACCGCCAAGAATTCATCTCGGCTCAAGGTCTCTCGCTCGAGCAACGATTGAACCACAGCATCCAACTTTTCTCGATGAGTCGAAAGCAGTTCGGTGGCTCGTTGGTGACATCGGTCGACAATGGAGCGAACTTCTTCGTCGATCATCTTAGCCACTTCTTCCGAGTAGTTTCGTTCGTCGTTGTAATCTCGTCCCAAGAATGGGTTGTGAGTTCTGCGACCGAGGGCCAAAGTTCCGAGCCTTTCGCTCATGCCGTATTCGCATACCATAGCTCGAGCGATTCTTGTAACTCGTTCCAAGTCGTTGCTTGCACCCGTAGTCGTTTGGTTGTAAACGATCTCTTCGGCGACGCGGCCGCCCAGTAGGGCCGTGACGTCATCGATGAGCTCGTCGTTGGAAACCAAATACTTGTCTGTAATTGGCATCTGCCAAGTCGATCCGAGTGACATACCCCGGGGAAGAATCGTGACCTTGTGGACTGGGTCAGCATGCTCCAGTAGTTCTCCGACAACGGCGTGTCCTGCCTCGTGGAAAGCGATGATTTCTCGCTCTCGCGGGTCAATGACA
>Ga0164297_10002612_pt1 | contig 17588 bp, 10 predicted proteins | sample GEODES058metaG_FD_113539 | JGI IMG/M metagenome (GOLD analysis project Ga0164297, IMG submission 113539) | Dystrophic lake water microbial communities from Trout Bog Lake, Wisconsin, USA - GEODES058 metaG | ecosystem: Environmental > Aquatic > Freshwater > Lake | place: USA: Trout Bog Lake...
CAGCCGGACGAAGGCACCGCCGCGCACCTGTGGCAGCTCTTGGTGGCGGGCCAACTGCCGATCATCGGGGCGTGGTTCTTCATCGGGCGGCGACGCCAACCGACGCTCAGCCGCCGTGACCTCGTCGGGCAGCTGGTCGCGCTCGGACTGGCCGTGTGCCCCGTGGCGGTGTTGGGGCTCTAAGGCGTTGAGACGGCCCCAGAGGCGCCCCGTCGTCGAGTGCGGCGAGGCTCGGGGCACGCCCGACGTGACCTGAACGGTCGGCGCACCCCGCCGCAGGGGTGACCGCGTGGCGCCGTGCGCTCCCGCGCGTCGCCTCGGCACGCTAGAATCCCGCGCTCACCACCGGCAGGGATCGCATGCGCCAGATCATCTTCGACACCGAGACCACGGGTCTTGAGCCCGCCCAAGGGCACCGCGTCATCGAGATCGGCCTCGTCGAGTTGGTCAACCGCCGCCCCACCGGGCGTACCTTCCACCGCTACCTCAACCCCGAGCGGCCGGTGGACGAGGGCGCGAAGGCCGTGCACGGCTTGAGCGACGAGTTTTTGGCCGAACAGCCGAAGTTCGCCGACATCGCCGCCGACTTCATCGCCTTTATCCGCGGCGCCGAGCTGATCGCCCACAACGCCAGCTTTGACGTCGGCTTTTTGGACCACGAGCTCGGCCGTTTGCCCGAGAAGTACCTGATCGCGGATCTGGCGACCGTCACCGACACGCTGGAGCTCGCCCGCAAGCTGCACCCGGGGCAGCGCAACAGCTTGGACGCGCTGTGTAAGCGCTACGCCGTCGATAACTCCAACCGCGAGTACCACGGCGCGCTGCTCGACGCGCGGCTACTGGCGGACGTGTATCTGGCAATGACCGGCGGGCAGAGCTCGCTCATCTTGCGCGCCGACAGCGAGCGCTCGAGCATCGGCTCCGACCGACCGCGCCGGCACCGCCCGGCGGTCACCGTCCCCATCGTCCGGCCGAGCGAGGCGGAGCTGGCCTTGCACGAGGCCATGCTCGATCGCATCCACAAGGCCTCGAAAGGCCAGTGCGTCTTCCGCACGCAGGCCCCGCCAGCCCTGAACTCCTAACGTTTTATTCAAGGTCCCTCATGCCCACCTTGCTCCCGGTCGGCTCTGCCGCCCTTCAGGCTCGTCTCTCCGCCCACGCTGCGCGTCTGACTGCGCTGGCGCCCGCCACGCTGTACGGCCCGGGTCGTCAGCACCTGCGCGCCGAGGCGGACGGGCTCATCCTCGATCACTCCCGGCAACTCGTCGACGATGCGGCCTTCGCCGATCTGCTCGCCTGGGCGGCCGAGGCGGACTTGCCGGCGGCACTCGCCGCGCAGGCCACCGGCGCGATCGTCAACCCCACCGAAGGGCGGGCGGCGCTGCACACCGCGCTGCGCGACCCGTCGCGCGAGCCGCTGCTCGTCGCCGGGGTGGACGTTCGCGAGGCAATCGCGCGCACGCGCGCGCAAGCGCGCGCCTTCGTCGCCGACGTGCACAGCGGGCGGCGCGTGGGTGCGACCGGTCAGCGCTTCACGGACGTGATCAACATCGGCATCGGCGGCTCGGACCTCGGACCCGTCATGGCCACCGAAGCGCTCGCGCCCTACGCGGTGCCCGGGCTCGCCGTGCACTTCGCCTCGAACATCGACGGCGCGTCGCTTTTCGATCTCACGGCGCGCCTGAACCCCGAGACCACGCTCGTCGTCGTCTGTTCGAAGACGTTCACGACGATCGAAACCACGACCAACGCCCATCGCGCGCGTGCGTGGCTTGTGTCGGCGTTGGGCGAGGGGCGCACGACGCCGCACTTTGCGGCGGTCTCGACCAATGCGGCGGCCATGGACGCCTTTGGTGTGCCGAGCGACGCGCGCTTTGACATGTGGGACTGGGTCGGTGGCCGCTACTCGATGTGGTCGGCCGTGGGACTCGCGATCGAGCTGGCGATCGGCAGCACGGCGTTCGAGGCGATGCTGGACGGGGCGCACGCGATCGATCGGCACGCCCTTGAGGCGTCGCTCGGTGCGAACCTGCCCGTGCTCATGGCCCTGTACTCGGTCTGGAACGGCCATTTTGTGGGCTGTCACTCGCACGCGATCCTGCCGTACGCGGAGCGTCTGCACCGCTTGCCGGCCTACCTGCAGCAGCTGACCATGGAGTCGAACGGCAAGCACGTCCGCCTCGACGGCAGCGCGGTGGACTATCCGACCGGCGCCGTGCTCTGGGGTGAGGCCGGCAACAACGGTCAGCACTCGTTCTTCCAATTGCTGCACCAGGGCACGCACCGCGTCTCGGCGGACTTCGTCGTGCCCTATGAAAGCCCCTCGGGCCGGGTCGAGGACTCGGTCCTCACGCTCTCGAACGCGTTTGCGCAGGCCAACGTGCTCGCGCGCGGCCGCTCGCTGCAAGACGTGCTGGCCGACCCGAAGGTCCAGGCGGGTGGGGCAGCCGCGGCGGCGCTCGCGCCGCACCGCGTTCACGCCGGTGGCCGGCCGTCCTCGATCCTCGCGTTTGCGCGGCTCGATCCACGCACCTTGGGTCAATTGATCGCCCTCTACGAGCACCGCACGTTCCTCGAGAGCCGGTTCTTTGGCATCAACCCCTTCGATCAGTGGGGGGTGGAACTCGGCAAAGTGCAGGCGGTGGGGCTCGTACCCGCGTTGGAAGCAGCGGCCGCGGCGGCCCCGGACGCGCTCGGCCGGCTCAAAGCGAGCCTCGATCGCGCGGGCTTAGGCTAAGCCGACGCGCGCTGGGACGGGGGGTGGGAGGGCGCCGTCGGTGAGATCCGGACGGCCCCGCGAACCCGCCAACGAACCCGCCAACGATCCCGCCAAATAACCCGCCAAAATACCCGCCAATCCATGGGGATGAAATTTTATAACTGATTGATGTATATTGGGCTATGGCTCGAAAAACACACGCCAATGAACCCGCCAAACATCCCGCCAAAAATCCCGCCAAAGATCGGGGTGAAACGCTGGATTTGATGGAGCCCCTGACGATTCGGGAAGGGTCGAGTCAGCGGGGCGCGCTGCTGGATCTAGCGCTTGAGTTAGGGCAGAAAAGCGCGGGCTTCCGCCGATCATTGCCGGAGAGCCTGTTGTCCTCTTTGGCCGATCTCGTGCGATCGATGAACTGCTACTACAGCAATCTGATCGAAGGACACGACACGCACCCGATCGATATCGAGCGCGCCCTCAAGGGCGACTACAGCGCCGACACTCGGAAGCGGGATTTGCAGTTAGAAGCCAAAGCCCACATCACGGTCCAACAGTGGATCGACGGCGGCGGTCTGCGGGGGCGGGCGGCGACCGTCGACGGCATCTGCGAAATCCACCGACGTTTTTGCGAGGCCTTGCCCGACGATCTGCTCTCGGTGGAGGACCCGGCTACGCACGCCCGAATCCGTGTCGTCCCCGGTGAGTGCCGGGACCGCGACGTGAAGGTCGGGAATCATATCGCCGTCAGCGGGCCTGCGGTCCCGCGCTTCATGACGCGATTTGAGGCGGTCTACGGCGCGCTCGGCAAAACGGAATCGATTATCGCCGCGGCAGCGGCACACCACCGTCTGGTCTGGATCCATCCGTTTCTCGATGGGAACGGCCGTTTTGCTCGGCTCATGTCGCACGCAACGTTGCTGGACGCTGTGGAAACCGGCGGCCTTTGGTCGATTGCCCGCGGGCTCGCCCGTCGTGTCGATGCGTACAAAGGCCACCTCGCCGCGTGCGACCTGCCCCGTCGCAACGATCTGGATGGTCGCGGGTCGTTGAGCGAGGAAGCGCTGACGGAATTCACCCGATTCTTTCTCCTAAGCTGTATTGATCAGGTGTCGTTCATGGAAAGCCTGATGCAGCCGGATCAGTTGCGCACACGCATCCGGCTGTGGGTGGAGGAGGAAATCCGGTTGGGTAAGCTACCGCCGAAATCCGGGACCCTTCTCGAGGTGTTGCTGTATCGCGGTGAAATCCCGCGAGGGGACGCACCCGAGATTTTCGATGCCAGTGAGCGCAGCAGCAGTCGGTTCATTTCGGCCTTGATGGATCGCGGGGTGCTCACCTCGTCGAGCGCTCGTGCGCCCTTGCGCTTGGCCTTTCCCCCGGCGTTGGCCTCCCGCTGGTTGCCGGGATTGTTTCCCGAGTCGCTCGGCTGAGACGACACCCGCTGGCTGATGTTTACCCGTGGGCACAACGGTCGGCACCGTTCGTCGCCCACGCGATCACGTGCGTCCACCGCAGACGCCCGATATAGGTCGATCGCGGCGCATCGATGACAGCGCGATCCCGGATCAACGCAACTGCACGCGCACGGCACTTAGGCTTATCCATGGCAACGTTGATTTATAACCACATGAAAAATAAGCAAATAGTTTTTATAGTGGATATATGCGTGGAGTTCGAAAATTAATCCTAGTCGGTGGTTATTGGCGTTTTGAGTTAGGTCTCGACGGCGGATTTTAGGCGTGGGTGACTGGCATTCATCCAGCGGTATGGTCCGATCGAGGCGCGGGCTTAAAATACGATAAACTTATATTAAACAACAAGTTGTGGTTTTTGGTCTTCCGCCGTTCGCTCGATGCATGTGTTCGCGGTTTGCGCGATGAATGGTGTCGACTGCGTCATTAATTACAAAAGATTAATAGTGTTAGAGTTTAAGAATAATAGTATCTTCGCTTGAAAAGGGTTTTCCCAAAAACCAATTATTATTTGAAGGTCAATAAGTCCATGAAATCACTCGTTGAATTGCAGAGCGAAATTGAATCGCTGACGGCTCAGGCGCAGGAACTGCGTGCCAAGGAATTCGATAACACGCTCGCGAGCATCGTCGCCTCGATGCGCGCCTTCGGCATTACCGTCGCCCAAGTGCGCGATGCGGTGGCCGCGGCCGCAAAATCGAAGGGCAAGGCGAAAGCGAAGGGTAAGCGTGGTCGCAAGGCGATGGCGGTGAAGGCGCCGAAGTCGCCCAAGACGGCGAAGGCGAAGGCCGGCGCCGGCGGCGCTCGCAAGGCTGCTCCGATCAAGTTCCGCGGCCCGAACGGGGAAGCGTGGAGCGGTCGCGGCAAGCTGCCGAAGTGGCTGAAGGCCGCCACGGCCAACGGTCAGTCCGTGGACGCCTTCCGCGTCTAAACGCGCGGGTTGTCCTAGACACCGAAGGGCCGGGGTCGTCAGACCCCGGCCCTTCGTCTTTATTGGGGTCTTAAGTCTTGTACGACGGCCGCACCGTCCCCACTAGGGGTATCCTGACGTCATCGAATCGTCATCTGGCACGGCGGTTCGAGGCGACCCTCTGATTAGTAAAGGAATCGACGTGACTGACACCCCCGAGCACGCTGAAGTCGTCGTGGACTCGAATCCGGCCCCGGTGCCGGTGTTGCCCCTGCGCGACGTGGTGGTCTACCCGCACATGGTCATTCCGCTCTTCGTCGGGCGGGAGAAGTCGATTATGGCGCTCGATCAGGCCATGCGCGGCGACAAGCAGATCCTGCTGCTGGCGCAAAAGGCAGCCGACGTCGATGAGCCTAAAGCCGACGACTTGTACCGCATCGGTACCCTGGCGACGATCCTGCAGCTGGTGAAGCTCCCCGACGGCACCGTCAAAGTGCTGGTCGAGGGCGTTGCCCGCGCGCGCATCGACCGGCTCGTCACCGCCGATTTCTTCGCCGCCTTCGTCGAGACCGTCGCTGACGAAGACGACGTTGGCGAGCGCGAGACCGACGTCCTGACCCGTTCGGTGCTGTCGCAGTTCGAGCAGTACGTGAAGTTGAACAAGAAGGTGCCGCCGGAGGTCTTGACCTCGCTCGCCGGCATCGACCAGCCCGGCCGTCTCGCCGATACGGTCTCGGCGCACATGTCGCTGAAACTCGTCGAGAAGCAGAAGGTGCTGGAGATCCTTGACGTCCGCCAGCGTCTCGAGCACGTGCTCGCCCAGATCGAGGGCGAGATGGAAGTGCTGCAGATCGAGAAGCGCATCCGTGGCCGCGTGAAGCAGCAGATGGAGAAGAGCCAGCGCGAGTACTACCTCAACGAGCAGATGAAGGCGATCCAGAAAGAGCTCGGGGAGCTCGAGGACGCGCCCAACGAGCACGCGGAGATCGAAAAGCGCATCAAAGACGCCGGCATGCCGAAGGACGTCCGCGAGAAGGCGACCGCCGAGCTCAATAAGCTCAAGATGATGAGCCCGATGAGCGCCGAGGCGACCGTCGTGCGCAACTACATCGACTGGCTCGTCAAAGCCCCGTGGAAGAAGCGCTCGAAGATCCGCGCCGACATCGCCCACGCCCAGTCCGTGCTCGATGCCGATCACTACGGCCTCGACAAGGTCAAAGAGCGCATCGTTGAGTACCTCGCCGTGCAGCAGCGCGTGAAGGCCCTCAAAGGTCCGATCCTGTGTCTCGTCGGCCCCCCGGGCGTCGGCAAGACCTCGCTCGGCCAGTCGATCGCTAAAGCCACGAACCGCGAGTTCATCCGCATGAGCTTGGGCGGCGTGCGCGACGAGGCCGAGATCCGCGGTCACCGACGCACCTACATCGGCTCGATGCCGGGCAAGATCATCCAGAGCATGGCGCGCACCGGGGTCCGCAACCCGCTGTTCCTGCTCGATGAGATCGACAAGATGTCGATGGACTTCCGCGGCGATCCGTCCTCGGCGCTCTTGGAGGTGTTGGACCCGGAGCAGAACGCGACCTTCGCCGACCACTACCTTGAGGTCGACTTTGATCTGTCCGAGGTGATGTTCGTCTGCACGGCGAACACGTTGAACATTCCGGCGGCCTTGCTCGATCGCATGGAAGTCATTCGGTTGGCCGGCTACACCGAGGACGAGAAGATCAACATCGCCCGGCGCTACCTCGTGCCGAAGCAGGCTAAAGCGAACGGGCTCGCCGAGTCCGAACTCACCATCGCCGACGATGCCCTCACCGGCATGGTGCGCCACTACACCCGCGAGGCCGGTGTGCGCAGCCTCGAGCGCGAGGTATCGAAGATCTGCCGCAAGGCGGTCAAGCACCTGTTGCTGACGCCTGCCGACAAGACGGTGACGGTAAACGCCGAGAACCTCGACGATTACCTCGGCGTGGAGCGCTTCCGCTACGGCCAGGCCGACGAGTCGAACCGCATCGGGCAGGTGACGGGGCTCGCGTGGACCGAGGTCGGCGGCGACCTTTTGACCATCGAGTCGGCGGCAGTGCCGGGCAAGGGCAAGCTGCAGTACACCGGTCAGCTCGGCGAGGTGATGCAGGAGTCGATCCAGGCCGCGATGACCGTGGTGCGCAGTCGCGCCGCGTTGTTCGGGCTCGATCCGGACTTCCACCAGAAGAGCGACGTGCACGTGCACGTGCCGGAAGGGGCGACCCCGAAGGACGGTCCGTCGGCCGGTATCGGCATGGCGACCGCCTTGGTGTCGACCTTCACCAAGATCCCGGTCCGGGCGGATGTCGCCATGACCGGCGAGATCACGCTGCGCGGCGAAGTGCTGCCGATCGGCGGCTTGAAGGAAAAGCTCCTTGCGGCGCATCGCGGCGGCATCACGACGGTGCTGATCCCGGCCGACAACGAGAAGGACCTCGCGGACATCCCGGCGAACATCAAGGACAAGCTGAAGATTTGTCCGGTGAAGTGGTTCGACGAGGTGCTGGAGGTCGCGCTCGAGCGCTCGCCGCTCGTGGTCTTGCCGCGCGACGCGGACGGTGCGCCGGCCACGACCGAAGTGTCGACCCGCCACGAAGTGCGCCCCGCGCACTGATCGCCTGGCAGCCCCGGGCGCCGTTCGGCGCCCGGGGTCTTCGTCACCCCGCGGCGGCGAAATTCTCAAAGATCAATCGGTGAGCCCAGTCGCACGGTGACTGCGACAAGCGACGCTTCGTGTGCTGCATTGCGGCGTGTGAGCGCGCTACACTCAACTGTCAGCGGATCGTCATGGTGCGGTCGCTCGCCATCAGACATAATCTGGTGGCCATCGACGCTTTCGGTCGGCACGGAGGGTCTGGATGACCCGACCGGTTCGATCGGTACGGCGACGCAAGGAAGGTTTTATGCCGCAAGTGATTTGGCTCACAGGGTTGTTGGCAGCGTCCGTGACGGCGTTGGCCGTGTTCGCGTTGCGACCGCAGGCCGGTCGTTTAGGGCTCCTGGACGTGGCCGGTGGCCACAAGATGCACCAAGGGGCCGTCCCGGTCATCGGTGGCATCGCGATGTTCTTGGGTCTCCTCGCCGCGGTCTGCGTGGTGCCCGGTGCCTTTGGTTCCGTCCCTGCGTTCATGACCGGCTGTGCCATCCTCGTCTCCATGGGTGCTTACGACGACGCGCACGGGCTCTCGCCGAAGGCGCGCTTGCTTGGCCACGTGGTCGTCGCGACTTTGGTGTTTTATTTCTCGCCGCACGGCGTGCGGCTCGAGACCTTGGGAAATTTCCTCGGCATCGGCCCCGTGAACCTCGGCCCACTCTCACTGCCGGTGACGGTGTTCGTAATGGTGGCCGCCATCAATGCCTTTAACATGATGGACGGACTCGACGGTCTCGCCGGCGGCATCGCGCTTGCGACCGGGGTGGTGTTGCTGGTGGCGGCCGGCACGCACGTGCGGCCGGGCTTGCTGCCGGTGCTCGCGAGCCTCATCGGCGGTACCGCGGCGTTCCTCTGCTTTAACGCGCCGACCATGCTCAATCGCCCAGTGCGCACCTTCATGGGCGATGCCGGCTCCACGCTGATTGGTTTTACGCTCGCGACCGTCCTCGTGTCGGCCGGCCAGGGCGATCAGGCCGCGTTCGCGCCGATCAACAGCGTTTGGTTCTTGTTCTTGCCGGCCACCGAAGTCATCCAGAGCACCTTCCGTCGCGTGCTCTTGGGCCGCTCGCCGTTCGCGCCCGATCGCGGTCATCTGCACCATCAATTGCGAGCGGCCGGTTGGTCGGTGCGCGGCATTTTCATCTTTTTCGTCGCGACGACGATCATCGCCGATTGCGTCGGCTTGCAGTTGCAGCGCGCCGGGGCACCGGAGGCGTTGTCGTTTGTGTTGTTGTTGGCGACGAGCGGGGCACTCATGGCGGCCATCCGCGCGATGGTCAAACGCGCCCGCGCGGTGTTGATCCGCGAAGAAAAGCACTCGGTGCTTGCCGACGGCATCGGCGATGTGCCGCACGTGAGCGACGTGGAAGGCTTTGACCGACGCCATTACGTGCGCGGTCGCAGCGTGTTCACGACGATCGAAAACCCGAACGAGCCGGTCTGCCCACGCTTTGTGACCCCGCAGTTCGGGCCGCCGGACGTGGAAGCGCAGTCGGATATCGACGTCGCGTAAAAAAATGTTGCAGAGAGGTTGCTCCTTCGCGCAAGGGCCGCTATCATTTTGGGCTCTCGGGGCGCCTAGTGACGCAGGGCAAACGGTTCGAGAGCCGAGTAGGGTGCTTAGCTCAGTTGGTAGAGCGTCGCCTTTACACGGCGAGGGTCGGGGGTTCGAACCCCTCAGCACCCACCAACCTTAGGTGTACTGAACGCACCGGGCTGGTTCAAGTGGAGTGGTAGTTCAGCTGGTTAGAATATCGGCCTGTCACGCCGAGGGTCGCGGGTTCGAGTCCCGTCCACTCCGCCATTCATCGCACGAAGCGATTCCCCCATCGGGGCCACCTTTTCGCCTATTAAAAAAAGCCGACCGCGTGTTGCGTAGAGCAACGGTCCGTCGCTGCGCGTATGCTTTCACCGTGCGACTCTCGTTCTGCGGCCGCGGCGTGACCCGCGGCAGCCGTTCTTCGCCGGTCGCGTCGAGCGCGCTCATCCGAACCTTCGGGACCCGAGAACCCCTGATGACCATTAACGTATTGATCCTCTGCACTCACAACTCAGCCCGAAGCGTGTTGTCCGAGGGCATGCTGAACCACCTTGCGCAGAAGTTGGGAAAGGACGTCCGGGCGTTTAGCGCAGGCAGCGCCCCGAGCGGAAGGCTCAACCCGTTTGCACTCAAGGAATCCAACGGGTTCTTCGTGCGGTATGACCCGCAGTTGAAGATGAAACCTGACGGCACTTACGAACGGGCGCGGCCTCCGATTGACACCGGAAAGAAGGACAAAAAGGGCCGACCGATCATGGATCTGGGGCCGACCGTTCCGCAGAACCGCATCGTCGCCATTGCTCCGCAGAATGCGAGTAAAATGACGGTGGATAACGATGGGAAGCCATCGGAGGGCGGGTGATGGAAAAGCCAAAATTGTCGGTAGAAGACTTCTACCACCAGTTCCCGGGTCTTGAGCATCACTCAGACACGGAGAACTACACTCGCCCTGAGTGGTACGAACTGATGGGACTCGGCACACACGAGCCTATCCAGTTGCCACAGGACACGACCCCCAAGACTGAAGACTGAAAGACGCACTACACCGCGCGGGAGTCGACACGCGTGGGTACCGCAGCAAAAGCTGGGATGAGTTCACCACGCCCGAGGCGCCGGCGCTCTCCATCGTCATCACGGTTTGCGACAGTGCGGCGGCAGAGTCCTGCCCCGTGTTCTACGCAGGCCATGGGCAGCCGGTCAAAGTGCACTGGGGTTATCCCGATCCCTCGAATGCGGAGGGTGGCGAGGAGGGTAGGCGGCGAGCGTTTGAGTTGACGCGTCAGGCCATCGCCTACCGGCTGCTGCAGCTGTTGCAATTGCCCTTGGACACCCTGAGCAAAACGGAACTGCACGCAGCCTTGACGCAAATCGCGCAGAGCTGACGCACCGTGTCCCTGAATCGTCGGCTGTGGGCTGAACTCCTGGGAACCGCGCTGCTGTTGGCCGTGGTGATTGGTTCGGGAATCATGGCCGAACGCTTGGCGGGGGGTAATGTCGCCGTCGCCTTGCTGGCGAACACGGCGGCCACGGTGGGTGGGCTCTACGTCTTAATCGAGGTATTCGGTCCCGTCAGCGGGGCACACTTCAACCCAGCCGTCAGTGCCGTGATGGCCGCCAGAGGAAAACTCACGGCGGCCGAGCTGGTGGCGTACGTCGTTGCTCAGCTGATCGGGGCGGTGCTCGGGGCATGGCTCGCCCATGCGATGTTCGACATGAGCATCCTCCAATTTTCAACCAAATTACGGGCCGGCGCGGGCCAGTGGCTGGCTGAGATCGTCGCCACCGCAGGCCTGCTCCTTGTCATTCTTCGGGCACCGGCCGGCCGGGCATCGTCCTGGGTGGCGGCCTACATCGGCGCCGCGTACTGGTTCACCGCGTCGACGTCCTTTGCCAACCCCGCCGCTGCCGTTGGCCGTATGTTCAGCGACACCTTTGCCGGCATTGCACCCGAGTGCGTGCCTGCGTTCGTGCTCGCTCAATTCACCGGGGCGGCTCTGGCGATGCTGCTGGACCGGTTGCTAGGCAAAACCGCCGACACGGCATGCGGTGCTGACTAGCGTTCGGGTCTTCGCGATGATGGGCCCACGCGGTGGGAGTGCCGGCGCAGCATGGCACGGCGGTGGAGGGCGGTCACGCGGAGCGGTACCCCGGTGACCTGGCGGTCGATCCTTTCCAGTCCAGTTCGTTTCTGTAGGGTGCACCCAAGCGGGTCGTTTTTAGGGTACGAGAATCATCCCTGACCAGCGCCGCGTCACCGCAACCACCGTCTTTTTGGCGGGCCAGATTTGACTGTTCCTCTGACAGGGAATGCGCCCTGATAATGCATAAGCGGCGATCTCCGTTATCTCAGCATTCGCTCCGGCGCTCGCACGGGTTGCACTGATGGCATCCGCAGGCCAGTCAATCTCGTCAATCACAAGGATTTACTCATCGGCGGGTACTCGACACCCATGAACATCGCGGGCAGCGGATTCTTCCCCACGCGAGAGTGAGAACAACTGACAAATATTCGCTGCCACGTCATGGGTATCGCCGATCGTTGCAATTGACGGTTCAGCCCAGCACCGATAATCGAATGCAAGCACGCTGAACGCCGGACTATCGCGTTCGCATCACTGCTGTGACTAACCAAAATCTCGGTGAGAGGCGATTGGTGATACGCATTGCGTTAGTGCGTGGGCTGCGAGTGAGCGCATTGCCTCCGAAAAATTCGCGGTCCATTCGACCGTTTTGCGCTGGTTTGCATCACCGTTTCTGCTGCCGCGATTTTGGCGCCTCAGGCGCGGCGCGAGCGCGCGCGGATGCGCGGCGGCCAGTCTGGCGGCGTCTTGAAATAATTACGCAACAGTGTCGCCAAGCATTGAGGAGCAGTCGTGGTTTCGCCGCTCGATCGGGCGGTGAACGGGTCATTCGTTCGGCTTATTAACTGGCTGAATAATCAATCGATTAAAGCGTATTGCGGAGCGGTTAGTTGCGATGTTGTTGTCGCGATTTTCTGAGTGGCTGGTCGGGGCAATTTTTAGGACAGAGAATTGCGTTATGTAAAATTGCAATATGTAAAATACTTAAAATCAAGCGATTACGTGCACTATGTAAAAAGAAATGCTAAATATGTAAAAAGATATTAAGTCGAATCTGTTGATTTCGATAACAAAGCACGCCCTCACACGGAACACGGAGGGCGACAAGGGGAAACGGAGATGCCCATGAATAGTCGTCGTTTGGCGGTTGCGATTGCGTCTGTGCTTGCCGGTCAGGCGCCGTACGCGGCAGCAGGCACTACCAGCACGCCCAGCATTACCTCCGTGTTGGTCAACACCAACGCCTCCGGTACGCCGACGTCGATTGCGGTTAACGGATCGTCCCTGTGTGTGGTGAGTTCGGGAACCACGTGTTCGACAACACCGACGTTAACGTTGGGTGGCACGACGCTGACGGTGAGCGGCGCGACGTCGAGCGCGGTGACCGCCAACGTCGGCGTGCTCTCTAACGGCACCTACACGTTGGTACTCACGGCGGGTACCGCCACCGCCACCGCGAATGTCGCGATCGATACCGTCAGCGTCGCCGGTGCCACCGGGCCAACGGGTGCGACGGGTGCTGCCGGTGCCGCGGGTGCGGCAGGCGCGAAAGGCGCCACCGGCGCGACGGGCGCCACCGGATCCGGATCGACCGGAGCGACGGGTGCAACCGGTGCTGCAGGTGCAGCCGGTGCCGCTGGTGCTAAAGGTTCGACCGGCGCCACGGGCGCGACGGGTGCGGGTGCGACGGGTGCAACCGGTGCTGCGGGCGCTGCCGGTGCCGCGGGCGCCAAAGGTTCGACCGGCGCCACGGGCGCGACGGGTGCGGGAGCGACGGGTGCGACGGGCGTGACCGGCCCGACGGGTACCGCCGGCGCCACCGGTGCGACCGGTCCCACCGGAGCGGGTTCGACAGGCGCTACCGGTGTGGCCGGCCCAACGGGCGCGGTCGGCGCGACGGGTGCCACGGGTCCTGCCGGTGCGGTGGGCGCCACCGGTGCGGCTGGTGCCGCGGGTACGGTGGGTGCGACGGGCGCGGCCGGCGCGAAAGGCGCGACTGGCGCCACGGGCGCCACGGGCGCGACCGGTGCAGGTGCGACCGGCGCCACTGGCGCTACAGGCGCCACCGGAACGACGGGTGCGACCGGTTCAAACGGTGCGACCGGCGCTACGGGCGCGGGCGCGACCGGGGCCACGGGCGCGACCGGTGCCACCGGTGCCACCGGGCCGATAGGTTCGACCGGCGCGACCGGTGTGGGTGCCACGGGTGCCACGGGTGTCGGTGTCACCGGCGCCGTGGGCCCTACGGGACCGGTCGGTGCTACCGGTGTCGCAGGACCGACCGGAACGACGGGTTCGGCGGGCGCGGTCGGTGCGACGGGCGCGACTGGTGTTGCAGGTGCAACCGGCCCGGCGGGGAGCGCGGGCGCCACCGGCGCTACTGGGGCGGCGGGCCCGCAAGGTCCTCAAGGTCTGGTCGGTCCCGCCGGGTCTACTGGCGCTCAAGGTCCCGCCGGCCCGCAAGGTGCCACCGGTGCACCCGGCGCCACCGGTGCCCAGGGCGCGACCGGCACGGATTTCGTGTGGGCCGGCGCGTGGAATGCGGCGGTTCAATATTCCGTCGGCAACGTGGTCGGTTACGCCGGCGCCGAATACCTCGCGATTGCATCCAACAAGAACATCACGCCGACGGCCGACGTCCTCGCGGGCGGGGCAAACTGGAACCTCATCCTACCGGCGGGTTCGGTCGGCGCGACCGGTGCGACGGGCGTCGCCGGGCCGACGGGCGCGACGGGTTCGGCAGGGGCCATCGGTGCGACGGGTGCCGTGGGCGCCACCGGCAGCACCGGTGCCGCCGGTGCCACGGGTAGCGCCGGCGCGACGGGCGTGACCGGTGCCGCGGGTGCGACAGGTGCGACCGGCAATGCCGGCGCGACGGGTGCGGCCGGTGTCACCGGTGCCACCGGTTCACAGGGTGTACAGGGCCCCGTGGGTGTGACCGGCGCAACGGGTGACACCGGTGCCGTGGGTCCGCAAGGCGTTGCCGGTGCCGTCGGAGCGACGGGTGTGACCGGCGCCATGGGCGCGACCGGCACGAGTTTTGTCTGGTCGAACTGGTGGAATTCGGGAACGACGTATGTGCCGGGTAACGTCGTCTATTACGGCGGCTCCGCGTACATCGCGATTGCGGGTGCGGCAACGCCGAACGTCGGTTACACACCGGGCACCGACGCCGGCGTGTACTGGAATCTCTTGGTCTCGGTGGGCGCGACCGGCGCCACCGGCGCCACCGGATCCACGGGGAGTGTCGGTGGCACCGGCCCGACCGGCGCCATGGGCAGTGTCGGTCCGACCGGTGCGACCGGAGCGCTCGGCACGACCGGCGCGGTGGGTGCGACGGGTGCCGTCGGCGCGACGGGGTCGACGGGTGCCCAAGGCCTTGTCGGCCCAACCGGTGCGCAAGGCGCCACCGGCAACACGGGGGCGGTGGGTCCGCAAGGTCCGATCGGTGTGACCGGCGCGGTCGGCGGAACGGGCGGTACCGGCGCGCAAGGCGCGACGGGCGTCACCGGCGCCACGGGCGCGACGGGGACGAGTTTCGTGTGGTCGAACTGGTGGCTGGGCACTACGAACTACGTGCCGGGCAACGTTGTCAGTTACGCGGGCTCTGCGTACATCGCGATCTTGCCGAGCGCAGGTGTCGTGCCGGGTACGGACAACGGCGCCTACTGGCAGATGCTCGTCTCGGTCGGTGCGACCGGCGCAACGGGTGCGATGGGCCCGACCGGTGCGGTCGGCGGAACGGGTGCGACGGGTGGCATCGGCTACACCGGCCCGACCGGTGCAACCGGTTCAACGGGCGTTCAGGGTGCCACGGGTGTCACGGGCGCGGTGGGTCCGACAGGCAATACCGGTGCCGTGGGTGCGACCGGCGCCCAAGGTGTCACCGGCGCGATTGGCGCGACGGGACCTGTGGGCCCGATCGGTGCGACCGGTGCGCAAGGCACGGTTGGCGCGACCGGTGCGCAAGGCGTCATGGGTGCCACTGGCGTGACCGGTGCGACCGGTGCAACCGGCACGAGTTTCGTGTGGTCCAGTTGGTGGAACCCAGCCACCGCATATGTCCGCGGCAACGTCGTCAGTTACGGCGGGTCGGCGTACATCGCGATCGTCGGTTCGACCAACGTGATCCCCGGCGCTGACGGTGGCGTAAATTGGAATTTATTGGTGTCGGTGGGTGCTACGGGTGCCACCGGCGCGACGGGCAGCGTGGGTGCCACGGGCGCCACCGGTCAAACCGGTAACGTGGGTCCGACCGGCGCGACAGGCATCGTTGGCCCCACGGGTCCTGTTGGTGCGACCGGTGCGATCGGTTCCGTCGGTCCGACGGGTCCGCAAGGCATCGTCGGTCCGACCGGGGCGCAGGGAGCGACCGGCAATACGGGCGCGGTCGGTCCGCAAGGGCCGATCGGTACCACCGGTGCAGTCGGCGGCACGGGTGCGACCGGTGCCTTAGGCGCGACGGGCGTAACCGGCGCGACGGGCGCGACCGGCGTCTACTGGGCTGGCACGTGGAATAACACCGTCACCTACCAACCGACCAGCGTCGTCACGCGCGCCGGGTCGGGCTATATCGCGGTGGCGTCGAGCACGGGCAAAGACCCAACGACGGACGCGCTGCAGACGTACTGGCAGTTGCTGGTTGCGGTCGGTGCGACGGGTGCAACGGGCGCGACGGGCTCAGCCGGCGCCACCGGTCCGTCGGGCGCTACGGGTGCCACCGGCTCTATGGGCCCCACCGGACCGATGGGCCCATCCGGTTTGACCGGGCAGATCGGTCCGCAGGGCCCGAGTGGCCCGCTAGGACCGACAGGATCGCCGGGTGTCCAAGGACCGGCGGGTCCGCAAGGTTCGGTCGGTCCGATGGGTGCCACCGGTGCGACGGGCGCGACCGGTGCGACCGGTGCAGGATTCGCGGTGCGCGGTGGTTACGATCCGACGTTGCCGTATCTCAAGGGGGACGTCGTCTTCGTCGGCGGTTCGAGTTACGTGTTGGTGTCGGTCAACCAAACCGTCAACGTCGACCCGGTCATCGATGTCGCCAATAACGGCGGTAACTGGCAGAAGATGACGGGCGGCCTCGCCAGTAAGGGCCAATACACCAGCACGACGGTGTACTACCCGGGCGACGTCGTCATTCGCAACGGGACGACCTATGTCCTGAGTTCGACCACATCACAAATTGCGATCGACCCGGTGGTGGACGTCTCCACGGGCGGAGGCCACTGGACGACCGTGGCATCAGGATTCAACTTCCAAGGCACGTTCGATACGACCATTGCCTACAGTTTGAACGACGTGGTCGTTGTGGGTGCCGACAGCTATATCTCGATATCGGTTAGCCAGACCGTGAACGTGGATCCTGTGCTCGACGTCGCCAACAACGGCGGCCATTGGCGGCACTGGATGCGCGCACCTACTGGCGCGACTGGGGCAGGTGCTACGGGTGCTACGGGTAACACCGGTGCGACTGGCATAACGGGTGCGACGGGTTCGACCGGTGCGGTGGGTCCGCAAGGTCCGATCGGTGTGACCGGTGCAGTCGGCGCCACCGGCGCGACCGGTCCGCAAGGTACGACGGGTGCGATCGGGTCGACGGGCGCTACCGGCGCAACCGGAACGAGTTTCGTATGGTTCGGCACCTGGAACGGGTCGCAGACGTATGTCGCCGGCAACGTCGTTAACTACGGCGGCACCGAGTACATCGCGGTCGCGACGAATCAGAATGTCATCCCTGGCACGGATCTGAACGCGTACTGGAACGTGTTGGTCGGCAAGGGTGCCACCGGGGCTACCGGCCCCACCGGTGCGCAGGGGGTCACGGGTGCCACCGGAAGCACGGGGGCTCAGGGATCGACGGGTGCAACGGGTGTGACGGGTGCGATCGGCGCGACGGGTGCCGTCGGCGCCACAGGCGTAACCGGTGCCACGGGCGGTACAGGCGCACAAGGTGTGACGGGTGCGACGGGCGTAACCGGAGCGCAGGGTGTGACCGGGGCCACCGGCGCGACCGGAGCACAAGGCGTCACGGGAGCGACGGGTGCCACGGGATCCACCGGTGCGCAGGGTGTCACCGGCGCGACCGGTGCGACCGGTTCGATCGGTCCGCAAGGCGTGACGGGTGTGATGGGCCCGACCGGCGCGACCGGGGCCCAAGGCGCTGCGGGTGCGACCGGATCCACGGGCGCCACC
>Ga0164297_10002614_pt1 | contig 17584 bp, 13 predicted proteins | sample GEODES058metaG_FD_113539 | JGI IMG/M metagenome (GOLD analysis project Ga0164297, IMG submission 113539) | Dystrophic lake water microbial communities from Trout Bog Lake, Wisconsin, USA - GEODES058 metaG | ecosystem: Environmental > Aquatic > Freshwater > Lake | place: USA: Trout Bog Lake...
AATGCCAACCCGTGGTTTTGAGAGCAGTGTTGAACCGGTTTTGAACTTCGGACTCGGCAAAGCTACTAAAGTTGATAGCCTGAAAATCGGCTGGCCGAATATGAAAATGCAGGTTTTGCGTAATATCAAAGCCAACACAACCATAACCTTAAAGCAAACGGACGCAAATCTGGTGTATAATCCGGTAGTGCCTAAGCCTGCACCTTTCTATAAAAACATTACCGCAGGCAGTTTTAAAGGAGATATCAATCATAAAGAGAACGATTATAAAGATTTCGACAACCAGCGACTGATACCAAAAATGGTATCGACCGAAGGTCCGAAACTGGCGGTTGCCGATGTGAATGGTGACGGCTTGCCCGATTTCTTTATGGGAAATGCTACGGGAGATACCGCTAAATTATACATACAGCAGCCCAATGGCACTTTTGTACGTTCGCGTCAGCCGGCCTTTGAGCAGGATAAGAATAGCGAAGATGTAGGTGCATTGTTCTTTGATGCGAATCACGACGGGCATCCCGACCTGGTAACGGTGTCTGGCGGTAACCTGGAAGCAGAGGGTTCTATCAATCTACTGGCGCGGCTTTATATGAATGACGGGCATGGCAATTTTACCCGCAAATTTAATGGCTGGCCGCTGGTCTCGATCAATGCATCCTGTGTTCGGCTTAACAATAACAATGGCGACCTGTTTATTGGTGCCCGTTGCGTGCCCGGCTCTTACGGTATCATTCCTTCCAGCAAATTGTTAAGAAACGATGGACATGGCAATTTTACCGATATAACGGCGACAGTTGCTCCGGAATTGCAAAAACTGGGTATGGTAACCGATGCGCAATGGGTTGATATTGATGGCAGCGGCAAAAATTCGCTGGTAGTTGTAGGGGATTGGATGCCGGTAACGATATTGAAATATGTTGACGGGGTTTTACAAAAGACAGGTGAAATTGCCAATTCTTCGGGATGGTGGAACTGCCTTACTGTGGCAGATCTGGATGGTGACGGAAAACCCGACCTGGTGGCAGGTAATAATGGCTTGAATTCGAAGATCAAAGCCGACGCAGATCATCCGGCAAAGCTTTATATAGCTGATTTTGATAATAACGGACAGGAAGAATGTATACCGGTTTATTATAAAACCGACGGCAAAGCCTATCCCTTTAACCTGCACGACGACCTCATAAAGCAAATGCCTATCCTTAAAAAGAAATTTTTGCGTTATGATGCTTATGCAGGTAAATCGATTGATGAAATTTTTACGCCCGAAGAATTATCAAAGGCTTCTGTCCTGACGGTTGACCAGGAACAAACCTGCGTGTTCTTTAACAAAGGGAACGGACAGTTTAACATGCAGCCTTTGCCGGCGCGGGCCCAATTTTCGCCTGTATTTACCATTCTGGTGACCGATATCAGTGGCACCGGGAAAAAGGATTTGTTTTTAGGAGGCAATTTCTACGGTGTAAAACCCGAAATTGGACGTTATGATGCCAATTATGGTACAGTAATGCTTAACAAAGGCAATCGTAGGTTTGAATTTATGCCGCCTGCTGCAAGCGGCTTATTTATAACGGGCGAAGTAAGAGATGCTGCTATGATCGAAAACAAAAACGGTAAAAGCATCATCATTGCACGCAATAACGATGCTTTGCAGTTATATAAGAAGGTTAAATAGCAGATCCTGCTTAGAAATAGGTGCTGAAATTCACCTGTACGTTCACATGGCTGCTGTCTGAAGTAGGTAGCTTGTTGTCCAAAAAACTTTCAAATGGCAGAATAGCCTGTTGATAGAGGTGATCGGTAAAGTACTGCTGTAAGCTGGAGTAGATTTTTAGCCTGCGGTCGAACCTGCCACTATATTTTGCTGAATAGAGCGGGCCGCCTTTTGGCATACGCGTAAACACCACGCCATTTTCTGAAACCGTTTCTTTATCAACGAAAAAGCCAATTTTTACGGTAGTTGAATCGGTATTCGGTTTAGGAATATATTGTGCAATCAAAGGCTGGGTTTGTTTCAAATGGTGTGTTTGAACAAATTGCTGCAATTGCGACAAGATGAGCATTCCATCAGCATATTTTGTTTTTGTAGGAACCACTTTTCCCATCACGATCAGGTTAGCCTCGGGCACATGGGTTTTAAAAATAGTGCAGCCATATTTAAGGCTGTCGGTCTCCATGAAGGATTTAAGCTCGCCGATATGCGTATCTGCAAATGTCGCGGCATCCAATTTTTGAAATAAATAGCCGATCAAATTAACTTTTTTGTCGACCGTAATCAACGTCGTGTTGGGTGCTTTGGCTGGTATTGCCAGAAAGATGTAATGCGTGTTTTTGTTGTTAGAATGATCGTCAATGGTAAAAACGCCGTCTTTGATATTCACTTTTAATTCCAGTTCGGGGTAGTTGATTTTGAAAAAGGAGGTGTCTTTTTTGATCACTATTTTGGCCGTATCAGCAGCTGGAATCTTGCGCAGATCTTGTCGCCATTCTTTCCATTTTACTGGTGTAGAAAGCACCCGGTATACGTTAAAAAATGACGAGTTAACTGTGATCGTTTCTTCTTGTGTTGCCGGTATGAATAAGGCGATCACGACAATTAAAACAGGAACTATCAATATAACTTTTTTCATCTTTAGTGTTTATAATTTCAGGCAGACCGCGAAAATACGAAAAATTTGTTCAGCGTATAAAAACAGGGTTTTTTCGCTTAGGATGCTTTGTATCTTCGGCATTATTCGATACTTTTAAACACCAAAATAAACGATAAGAATTGCAAAATTAATGTGGTGCTATAGGCTCGGTATCCTTATGATCCCGACTAAAAGTCAGATGAGATCTTTTCTTAAATAGACCACAAAATAAAGTAATTAATGACCAAATTTTCAAATTACACCGATCACCGGGTATGGGGTTTCCCATTAATTTGCCTCCTGTTGTTGGTATTGGTAAACCTGTCATCATGTAAAAAAAACTCCGGTGAAAAGGCTTTATTTGAATTGCTTGATTCTGCAAAGACCGGTATCAATTTCAATAATAAGCTTAATGAAGATGATGCGCCGGGTATTTTAAACTACCTGTATTTTTATAACGGCGGGGGTGTTGCCATAGGCGATGTGAATAACGATGGTCTGCCGGACATTTTCTTCACTTCGAATAAAAAGGGTGGCAATAAGCTTTACATCAACAAAGGTAATTACCAGTTTGAAGATGTTACCCAAAAAGCTGGCCTGGCCGGTACCGCCGACTGGAGCACAGGCGTAACCATGGTTGATGTGAACAATGATGGATACCTTGATATTTATGTTTGTGCCGTGGCCGGTAAGTTGGGCCTCAAGGGCCATAATATGTTGTACATCAACAACCACGATGGAACGTTTACTGAGCGCTCGGCAGAATATGGCCTTGACTTTTCAGGTTACTCCACACAGGCTGTTTTTTTTGATTATAACCATGATGGTAAATTGGACTGCTTCCTTTTGAACCAGTCGAACCACTCTGTTGATACCTATGGCGATACTTCGCTGCGCCGAAAAGTAAATAACCTGGCCGGTAGTAAATTATACCTGAATCAAAACGGGCATTTTATTGATGTTACTCAAAAATCGGGCATTTACAGTAGCGCGTTGGGGTATGGTCTTGGAGTAGCTGTAGGCGATTTGAACAACGACGGCTGGGATGATATTTATGTTGGTAACGACTTCCACGAAAACGATTATTACTATATCAATAACCACGACGGCACATTTACTGAATCGGGGGCTAAGCATTTTAATCATTATAGTCGCTTTAGCATGGGTAATGATATGGCCGATTTTAACAACGATGGCCAGTTGGACATTGTTACTGCCGACATGCTTCCCGGCGATGAGCAAATATTGAAAACTTATATGGGCGATGAGTCCTATGACCAGTATCAATACAAAATTGTGAATGGCGGGTTTCAGTACCAGTACTCGCGCAATTGTTTGCAAAAGAATCTGGGTAATGGTGAAGCATTTGCGGATGTAGCTATGATGGATGGCGTTTATAATACCGATTGGAGCTGGAGCCCATTGATGGCCGATTTTGACAACGACGGTATTAAGGACCTTTTTATCGCCAACGGTATCAAACGCAGGCCGACAGATATGGACTATATCGCCTTTATATCAGACCTGAGTGTACAAAGCGCTTTGTCGCAGGGGCACCAGGCCGACTATACAGCAATCAACAAAATGCCGACCGGCGAGGCGCATAGCTATATTTTTAAGGGTACCAAAAGCGAGAAGTTTGTGGATAAAAGCGCGCTATGGGGCTTGCAGGAGGCTATGATCTCCAACGGCGCAGCCTACGCCGACCTAAACAATGATGGTAACCTCGACCTCGTGACCAATAACATGAATCACCCGGCATGTATCTATAAAAATACGGGTAAAAGCAGCCATTATCTTTCGTTAAAGTTTACCGGCCGGCAGGATAACCGGTTTGGTATTGGCACGAAAGCTTATGTTTTTAAGGGTAAGCAGTTGCAGTACGAACAATTGATGCTGACCCGTGGTTTCCAATCGTCGGTGGAGCCTAAATTGCATTTTGGCCTTGGCAACGATCAAATGGTTGACAGTGTGCTGATCGTATGGCCCAACCAATCGTACCAGATGTTGAAAAATGTAAAAGCAAACCAGGTATTGCAGGTCGACGAAAATAAAGCTGCGGGCCATTTTGTTTACGCGAAGTATTTTCCGCCTGCTAAGCCGGCCTTTGAAGAAATTAGTAATATGGTGGCTGTCAATTGGTCGCACAAGGAAAATAACTTTGTCGATTTTAACCAGCAGCCCCTGATACCGCACATGCTGTCATCAGAAGGCCCAAGAATAGCCGTTGCCGATATCAACCACGATGGCCTGGATGATTTTTATGTCTGCGGTGCCAAAGGACAGCCCGGTGCTTTATTTATTCAAAAAGCCGACGGAACCTTTACGCAGTCGCCCCAACCGGATTTTGTTAGCGATGCTGCATCCGAAGATGTTGATGCCGTTTTTGTCGATGTAAATAACGACGGTTTTCCCGACCTGTACGTTGTGAGCGGTGGCAGCGAATTGCGCGACGGTGCCCCTGAACTGGCTGACCGCCTGTACCTGAACGATGGTAAAGGACATTTTAAAAAGTCGGCTGATCTGTCTAAAATTCTGACCAATAAATCGGCGGTTGCGGTTGCTGATATAAATCACGACGGGTATCCGGATCTGTTTGTTTCGGGTGCACCTGCGGGGTATGGTTTTGGGCAGATCCCTGAATCTTATTTGTTGATGAACGATGGACATGGGCATTTTACCAAAGCCGCACTACCGGAAGAATTGAAACATGCCGGTATGATCCGCTCCGCTGCATTTGCCGACCTGGACAATGACGGCTGGCCCGACCTGGTAGTAGCAGGCGAATGGATGCCGGTTAAAATATTCATGAATAAGCATGGCAAGCTGGTAGAGTCGCATCCTGGCGAAATGGACAAACTGAGCGGTTGGTGGCAACGTATTCAGTTAGCAGACGTTGACGGTGATGGCCGGATCGATATAATTGCCGGCAATTACGGCTGGAACTCGAAATTGAGACCAACGGAGAGTGATCCTGTAAAATTGTACCTCGCCGACATCGATAAAAATGGCACCGTTGACCCCCTGCTGACCTATAGCATCGATCAAAAAGAATATACTTTTTTAGGCAAAGGCGATATTGAAAAGCAGGTGCCATTGCTGAAAAAGAAGTTTTTGTATTACCATGATTTTGCTGGTAAAACGGTTGGCGAGGTTTTCGGTGACTCATTGAAGGATATAAAGCCATTGGTAGTTAATTCATTTACTTCGGGTGTTTTTTTCAACAAAGGTAAGGGTGAATTTCAATTCAAACCTTTTCCGTCGACGGCACAAACAGCGCCTCTTTTCGGATTTGCAATGTTAAACGGAACACAAAAAGGAATACTGGCCGGAGGCAATTTCAGTGGCGTATTACCTTATGAAGGCCGATACGATGCGGATTATGGGGATCTACTCGTCGTAAATAAAAATCGCGATTTTAGTGAGCTGTCTCCTGTTGCATCCGGCTTCCTGCTGCGTGGTGAAGTGAGGGATATTAAAATAATTAAAACTGCCCGCGGACCCATTTATGCCGTGGCTTTCAATAATAACAAGTTGAGGTTTTTCAAACAAACTAATAATTGAAAATGAATAAGTTACGGATTTTCGCTTTTGCAGTGTTGCTTACCACGTATGGTACAGCTATGGCACAGGATCCCTGGGTGATCAAAGCAGGGAAAATTGATCCGGCAAACTATTACGGGATCACCGTTGCTAACGGGATGATCGGGATCGTTTCCTCTCCCGAGCCATTTAAAGTGAAGAATGTAGTACTTGCCGGAGCCTATGACCTTTACGGGCGTGGTCGCGTTAGCAATTTCCTGAACAGTTTTAACCTGCTGAACAGTTACCTCGAGATCAATGGGCAACGGATCAGCGCCGGAAATATCAGCAACTTTAAACAGGAACTGGATATGCAGCATGCAGCTTTCACCACCAGTTTTGATTATGGCGACGAGGCTACCGTTAAATATACCTATTATTCCCTGCGCCAGTTGCCCTTTACGGTGCTGATGGATATTTCGATCACCGCCAAAAAGGCTGTCAGTATAACCGCTGCCAGCGTAATGGAAGCACCGGATGCGCTGAAAGATGTGCAGAATTATTATAACGAGATAGATCGTCCGCATGTAACCATTAGTTTGCTGACTTCTACAGCAAAAAGTCCGACCGGAAAACTGCAATTATGTGCCTCCAATACGTTTTTGTTTGATGAACCACATGGTCAGGAACCACGTGTGATACACGAGATGTGGGATAATAATATGCACCTGATGAAATTCAGCAAGCAGTTGGCGGCAGGGCAGACCTACCGTTACGCCGTAGCGGGTTCGTCTATTACTTCCGCGCATGATGCCGATCCATTGAACCAGGCTGAGCGCCTGACGATGTTCGCTAAGCTGGAAGGTCGCGACCGTTTGATCCGGTTTCATTCACAGGCATGGGACGACCTTTGGAAAAGCGATATCCGCATTGTAGGTGACCCTCAGGCCCAGCAGGATGTGCACAGTATGCTGTACCATTTGTATTCTTTCTCGCGTGCGGGTACTTCTTATTCGCCTTCGCCGATGGGGCTTTCAGGTTTGGGTTATAATGGTCACGTTTTTTGGGATGCCGATCTGTGGATGTTTCCCGCAGTTTTGGTTTTGCATCCCGAGATCGCAAAGTCGATGGTTGAATACCGTTTCCAGCGCCTGGCCATGGCTAAACAAAATGCCTTTGCCCATGGCTATAAAGGTGCCATGTTCCCCTGGGAGAGTGCCGACAGCGGGGTAGAAGAAACGCCGGTTTGGGCATTAAGCGGTCCGTTTGAGCACCATATTACCGCCGACGTGGCACTGGCGGCATGGAAATATTACAGCGTGACCCAGGATAAACAATGGTTGCTGGAAAAAGGCTGGCCATTGCTATCGGCCACAGCTGACTTTTGGGCCAGCAGGGTTGAACGTAACGCACCCGGGCATTACGATATCAAAGACGTAGTTGCTGCCGACGAATGGGCCGAGAACGTAGATAACAATGCCTTTACGAATGCGGCTGCCAAAGCCAACCTTCAGTTTGCAACGGAAGCTGCTAAAATACTTGGATTGAAAGCCGACCCCGATTGGCAGGTAGTTGCGGATAACATCCCTATCCTGAGTTTTCCGGATGGGGTAACACGCGAATTTGCTACTTATAATGGCGAAGGCATCAAACAGGCCGATGTAAATTTGCTGGCTTATCCCTTAAAAACGATCACCGACCCTGCGCAGGTAAAAAAAGACCTGGAATATTACGAAACACGCGTGCCGAATGCAGGTACTCCGGCTATGACACAGGCGGTATTTGCGCTGTTATATGCCCGTATCGGCGATGGTCAAAAAGCATATCATTTTTTTAAAGACGCTTATGAACCGAATCTGAATCCGCCATTCAGGGTCATTGCAGAGACCAAGGGGGGTACCAACCCTTATTTTGCAACCGGTGCCGGTGGTATCATTCAGAGTTTGCTGATGGGATTTGGAGGACTGGATATCACTGATAACGGTATCCAGCAGATCAAAAGCACCTTGCCACCTAATTGGAAATCATTGACCATTTCGGGGGTTGGGCCCGATAAAAAAACTTACGTTGTTAAATAGTAAAATTTATGAAACGCTTATTAATAATTGCCGCTTTAGCTTTTTTGGTTTTTTCATCCTGTAAAAAACCAGATTATCAGCAAATATTTCACGACCCGAAACTTTTTAGTCGTACGGTATTTGAGCTGAATGATGTGATCATGGGTAATAACTTTTCGCCGCCGGTAGGCTCGCGTAATTATGCCTATGCGTCTATAGCGGCTTATGAAGTGATAGCGGCCGGCGATTCGGCCCATTACAGATCGCTGGTTGGGCAAATTAATGGCTTTGCCAATGTAGCTAAACCTGAAAAAGGCAAGGATATTGACTATCAATACGCGTCGATCATTGCTTTTTGTAAAGTTGGAGAAGCCGTTACTTTCCCAGAGGGTAGCATGAAATACCTGACAGACAGTTTGCACCAGTTGGCAATAGCCCATGGTATGCCTTCAGCTATGCTGGAAAACTCTGAAACCTATGCAAAGGCTGTTGCAAAATCCGTCATAGGCTGGAGTAAGAAGGATCATTACCTGCAGACGCGCAGCATGTCGAAATTCCCGATCAAAGATTCAACCGGCAGATGGGTGCCTACGCCGCCGGGGTATTTTGAAGCTGTCGAACCACATTGGAATATGATCAGGCCAATGGTAAAGCATGATGCCAAAAATTACGTCATCGATCCTCCGCCTGTTTATAATATGACTGATAAAAATAGTTCTTATTATCATGAGGTGATGTTGTCAAAGAACCGAATTGATAGTTTATCGCCAGAACAAACACACATCGCGGATTTTTGGGACGATAATCCTCAAAAAATGAATGTATCAGGCCACGTTATGTTCATCACCAAAAAATTCTCGCCCCCGGGACACTGGATGAGCGTAGTAGGAATAGGGGCTGAAAAAGTTAATGCCGATTTCAACACAACCGTTTGTGCTTATGCTAAAACTGCGATCGCACTTTTTGATGGTTTTATTGAGAGCTGGACTGCAAAATATAAATTCAATGCAATTCGCCCTGAAACGGTGATCGATAAGTTTATCGATCCTAACTGGCGCCCGCATTTGCAAACGCCACCGTTCCCGGAATATACCTGCGGGCATTGTACGATATCAGCTGCTGCTGCTGAAGCACTAACCAGCGTTTTGGGCGACCATGTTGCTTATACCGACACCACTGAATTGCAGTTTGGGATCAAAAACCGTTCATTTAAGTCGTTTATTGATGCTGCAAAAGAAACATCTATGTCCAGATTTTACGGTGGGATACATTTTCATAACTCCTGCCTGGTTTCGACTAAATATGGCACAATACTTGGCGACTCTGTCGTTAAAAAACTGGTGATGAAGAAATAGGTTGATTTTTGCGGATATTTTAAAAAAGTAAATATATTTTTTGAAGGCTTAAATTTTGTAAATAGCTATTAGTCAATTTATTAAAGATATAAACCTCATTTTTTGATTATATTTTTTTTAAAAAAGGCTGATAGCCTTTCCCTGGCTAATACACCGAATTAAAATAATTGTAATTTTATCTTACACTCAGTTACTCAATAATTTGTGTGTATGTAAAATTGGTTTAGTTACAAAAGGTAGTCAGCGATTGACTACCTTTCCTTTTTTATATTAAGTTCGAAAGCGGATGATGAAACCATTTTTATTGATCGTTGGTACACTGTTTACCCTCAATTTTTGTAGCGATCCCGGAACAGTGATCGCTGTACAAAATAGCAATACCGCTGATACCAGTGATACATGGACCTTTAAGCCTTTTGTTAAGCTGGATAATGTTAACCCAGTATTGACGCCAGGTACCGGTAGTTTTTTCGATCCTATCCGTAAAACAAAAATTTACTGGGAAGCAAAAGATGTTTTTAATCCCGCAATAGTTACCCGTAACGGCAAAGTTTATATGCTGTACCGGGCCCAGGATAAAGTAGGAAAACCCGCAGGTACTTCGCGTATCGGTTTGGCTGTGAGTACGGATGCGGTCCATTTTAAAAGGATGCCCGCGCCTGTTTTTTATCCCGATAATGATGCCTTTAAATCGGAAGAATGGGAAGGCGGCTGCGAGGACCCGCGCGTAGTAGCCGATAGCAAAGGAACCTATTACATGACCTATACCGCTTATGACGGTACCACGGCGCGGCTATTTATCGCTACTTCCCCAGATCTTTTACACTGGAAAAAATACGGTAGTGTGTTTAACAAAGCCTATCATGGAAAATACGCAAAAAAATGGTCAAAATCGGGTTCAATCGTTTCTAAATATGTTAATGGCCAGGCTATCGCCACCAAAATAAACGGCAAATATTGGATGTACTGGGGCGATGCGCAAATTTGGTGCGCCACTTCTGACGATCTGATCAACTGGACGCCGGTTGAAATGAAAGCAGGAGAACAACCACCGGTTAAATTGCGCGACCAGGCGCTTACTGTACCCGATCTGAAAGTAGTGATACCGACACGAAGTGGCAAATTCGACAGCGACCTGGTTGAATCGGGACCTCCGGCGATACTAACAGATAAAGGTATTCTGCTGATCTATAACAGTAAAAATCTACCCAAAACCGGCGATGCATCCTTGCCTGATGGCACCTATGCTGCCGGGGAAGTGCTTTTTGATAAAAATGACCCCACCCGGATAGTGCACCGCACCAACCATTATTTTATAAAACCCGAAAAGCCCTACGAGATTACCGGGCAGGTTAACCAGGTTTGTTTCCTGGAAGGGCTTACCCAATTTAAAGGTGCCTGGTATTTGTATTACGGTACTGCCGATTCAAAGATAGCGGTAGCTAAAAGTGCAGGCTTAAAGTAATTGCAGCTTTTACGCTTAAATCAGCGGAAAAATATATCTTTAGTTTTATAAACTTAACATATGTTTCGCCGCTTATTGATGATGTCGTTTGGCATTTTTGCCAGCACCTTGCTTTTTGCACAACAGCCAAAGCACCTCGTTCGTTCCCATTCCAAAGCAATTATTAAACCGGTTGGCGTTTTAAAGAATATCCCTGATTCTGTTTTGCTTGAAATTGTACAAAGGCAAACCTTTCGTTATTTCTGGGATTTTGGTCACCCTGTAAGTGGTCTGGCCCGCGAACGCGATAATACCGTGCGCGCTCAATATTATTGGGACTATATCAACGAAGCGGATGATGTGCCCAATTTCAGCAAGGGGACTTTCGGGCCCGAGGCTTGCGCCATTGGCGGGACGGGCTTCGGTATCTTATCAACCATTGTAGCTGTAAATCGCGGATGGATAGGGCGCGATACTGCTATTAAACGTTTAAACAAGATCGTCGATTTTCTGGCCAAGGCCGATTGCTATCACGGTATTTACCCCCATTTTATGAACGGCGTTACCGGTAAAACCATTCCCTTCGGCAGGCTTGATGACGGTGCCGACCTGGTTGAAACCTCGTACCTGATGATGGGACTGCTAACCGCGCGTCAATATTTCAACAAAGACACTCCGATAGAAAAATATTTCCGCAACCGTGTTAACGAAATGTGGCAGGATGCCGACTGGAACTGGCACAGCAAAGGCGGCAATGAGCACCTGTACTGGCACTGGAGCCCAACCAATGATTTTGACATGAACTTTCCGGTGTTTGGCTATGATGAAGCACTGATCACGTATATTGTTGCAGCATCGTCGGTATCGCACCCCATATCAAAAGAATTGTACCTGAACTCCTGGGTTAAAAGTCCGGGTTGGAAAAATGGCAATACCTATTATGGTATCAATTTGCCACTGGGTAAATATGAGGGTGGTGGGCCGCTTTTCTTTGAACAATATACCTATATGGGTATCGACCCGAATGGATTAAAAGACGACCAGGGGATCGACTATTTTGAACAGGTGAAAAATCATACGCTGATCAACAGGGCCTATTGCATTGCGAACCCAAAGAAATATAAAGGCTACGGTGAGAATTGCTGGGGACTTACAGCGGGCGACAGTTTTAAAGGATATGTTGCCCATTGCCCGGATGACGACCGCGGCGTGATACAACCTACAGCGGCACTTTCATCTTTTCCCTATACACCCGAATATTCCATGCAGGCATTGAAGCATTTTTATTTTGACCTGGGCGGTAAAATATGGGGACCCTATGGTTTTGCAGATGGCTTTAGCGAAACCCATAACTGGTACGGCAAAACTCACCTGGCTATTGATGAAGGACCGATTGTGGTGATGATCGAAAACTATCGCACCGGCCTCATCTGGAAACTGTTTATGAATTGCCCGGAGATCAAAAGCGGATTAAAGAACCTGGGATTTACAAGCCGGTATAATTGAGTGCAGATTAGGCCGGCTGCTGTATCTGTACTAAACCAAAGGTTGAATTGCCTTTTAGCAAAAGTACTTTTTCGGTACTGCGGGTTTGGTATACGTTATTCCGAAAATCTTCCACGGTTGCCATGAACTGCGAAAAATCAGCATCAATATGCCAGTCGGCCGGTACGGTGATCACCAATTCGCCAAATACCTGGGTGATATCCAGTACTGCAATGCCGTTAATATCAGCGCAGCTAAGGTCGATTTCGGTGCTGCCGAAAATATTATTGATCGATCCGCCCTTAAAAGCTTTGGAAAAGATGCTCCTTTTTGTTCCGCCGAACACTACGCGGGTTTCCAGGTAATCATCAGCGTTGGGAATCACAGTAGGGGGTATATTCATGGCAGTCAAGTTTTAATGTTGAACAAAAATAAATTCGGCATCATCCCCAAAAAAGTTAAATGTTGTTAAATACGGTATGCTGTCGGTAAACAGAGGGATTGTGTCGGTAAATGATCTTTTGTACCCTGGATTAAAAATTTATTGATGTTTAACGACTGTTTTCAACACGCCTAAACCACCTTTTTAACCTTTAATTAAGTAAAAAGCAGGCATTTACAGCGTTCGTCCGGATGCCCTGTTGATAATTTCCACAAACAATTTCATTAAATGTTACCGAATTTGGTGGAAGGGATTTTACAATAAAACCGCTGATGCCTGAACAACTAAGTAAATCGCTTGCCGACTTGCAAAAGGAAGCCGCTGAGATTCATTTAAAAATACGCAGGTTATTGCTAAACAGCTACAGCTTTGACGATGGCATAGCCAACCAACTAACCAAAATTGCTACCGTTGTTGATCTTCGCAAAAAGCTTGTGCTTATTGAAAAAGAGATCAGGTTACGTTCCGACCAATAGCTTTATTACCATAAATTTCGCAAGATTTAAGCTTTGAACATGCACAAAGCCATCATTCTATTTTTACTGACATTATTTGTATCTGGTACTTGTTGCTATAGTCAGGACAATAAAGCATGGAATAATAGATCCTGCGCAGTTGTATTGACCTATGACGATGCGATCGATATCGACCTCGATAATGTGATACCTGCGCTTGATTCGCTGAATTTGAAAGGCACCTTTTACCTCATCGGCTCATCGCCGGTGATCGACCTGCGTATGTCGGAGTGGCGGGCTGCTGCAAAGCGCGGGCATGAACTGGGCAATCATGCAATGTTTCATCCCTGTGATGGCAGTTTGCCGGGACGCAGTTGGGTGCCTGCTGTGCATGATCTGAGTAAATATACTGTTGAACGGGCCGTAAGCGAGATAAGGGCAACCAATACGCTATTAAAAGCGATTGACGGAAAAGATGAACGCACCTTTGCCTATCCCTGTGGCGACCTGAAGATCGGCGACCAATACTTTTACGATCAACTGAAAAATAATTTTGCCGGCGCCCGTGGCACTCAGGAGGGTTTACAAACTATTGATCAGGTAGACCTGAGTAATATCCGTTGTTATCCCATTAGCGGTCAACCGGCGTCCTATATGATCGATCTGGTAAAAAAGGCACAGCAAACGCATACACTGCTGGTATTCCTTTTTCATGGTGTAGGAGGCGGACATAATATCAACGAAAGTCGCGGCGCCCATGCCGAACTACTGCGCTATTTAAAAGATAACGAGCAAAGTATTTGGATAGCTACGATGGTTGATGCAGCGAAGCGGATCAGGGAATTTCAGGGAAAATAGCGTTTCGGGTTTTACTCCAGTAGGAAAAATTGTCGTTGCGCGGAGCGAACCCCGTTTTAGCCGGGCGCCTCGCAAAGACAATTTCATCCTGCCTTTCCATACTTCATCAACACCGCTCCTGATTTAAATGTTATCGTATCCATCAATTTCAATTGCAATTTTTCCTGCAGATTCGCGTCTTCAAACAAACGCCTGCCCTTGCCTACAATTACGGGATGAACGATAAAATGATATTCGTCGATTAGTCCTAAGGAGGTTAGTTGCGAAGTCAGGTTGATGCCGCCGGTCAAAATATTTTTGCCGGATTGCTGTTTCAATTTTAACACTTTTTCTTCCAAATTGTCCCTGATAATACTGGTTTTCTCATCTGCTGCCTGATCAAGGGTTTTTGACAATACCACAATTTTACTGACTGCAATATAGGCCTGGGCATATTCGTAAACAACCCCTTCACTTGTGGTGGGGTCGTTTGCAATGTTGGGCCAGTAAGGAACCATCAATTGATAAGTATTGCGCCCGTAAAGAAAGGTATCCGCTTGCTTCGTCAATTGGATAAAATAGGCAAGTAATTCCTCGTCGGGCCGGAAATGGATATGCTCACAGTAGCCATCCAGACTCGTATTGATGGCAAAGATCAATTTTCGCATAGCGGTAATATTGGTTATTGGGCGATTGCTAGGTTAAAATTAAAGAATAAAATTTATCTCAGCAGGGATAAAAATTTAAAATAACGACAGTAAATATTTACCTGCTTAAACTAACCTTCCTGCCAAACTCACCAGCGGGTGTGAGGTACACAGGCGAAGCGATCGTAACTAAATTTGCACTCAGGTTCCTGATATGACTGGTTGCTGGTACATCGTTAATTATAATACCAAATGGTACGATGGTTATCGTCGTATCAGATAAAAGGGTATAGCTTAAGGTATCAAAAACTGAGCCTTCTTTGGTGTAGATATAACCGTTGGTCCTGATATCGAAATAATCTCCTGCTTGTCCCTGATAATTTACCGGATGATTGGTGAGTCCAACTCCCGCAAACGTTGAGTCGGTCAATATCTGCCATTTTGCGATGAGCCCCGGCAATGCAACTACATTATTGTTCGTTTTATTAATTACCTGGCTTATTGAATTGTTGCTCTCTTTTTTGCATGCTATAATCGATAGCATTAATACGGCTACAATGAATATTGAAAGTGTTTTCATCTTTTGCAACAGGGTTGATCTATACACCATTACGCTATAAAATGGCGCTATGCAACAGCAAACTGAAGTTAAGTAAAATTATAGCATTCCTATTGAGCTTAAATATCTGACAAAAACACAAATATTTGGCTAAAGCCTATTCAGATAGTTTTTCAACCGTCACATAAATGTGACGGCAATAGGAATGATAGCAATAAAACATTTCAATTAACATCAGCCTACAGGATAATTGAAGGGAATAAGGGCTTTAGCCAAAATCGAAGCTATTATCCGCCAGCCTGGCGAATTCAAAAAAGCATTGCCCTTGGCTTCAGCCAATGGAATAATTGAGGAGAATATTGGCTTTTACCAAAACTGAGGTCATTTAGAAGTTAATGCGAGGCTTTCAAATGCAAGATATCAGATTGTTTATTTATTGAGAATAACCCGGTTTGCTAAAATTTTTAATCATGTCAGATACTGTTCGAATACTGATCAGGAAGTGCATTTCCAGGCATCTAATTTTGAATTTAATTTGCATAAAATAAAACAGCGGGGTAAATTTGAATACTCTCCCGGAAAGGTTTATTTCAAATATTTTATTTATTTACTAATTAAGGGATGAACTATGGCGATTTCACAGGCAATAGCATTGATGGTTGGATCAACCGGAATTTTAGTGGCACTCATCGCAACGGTATTGGCTACCAGAGCTGCTAAGAGAGATGCTGTCCAAAAAATTAAAAAATTTAAAGATTTGTTAGAACATAGTAACAACCACGCTATGCAAGCTGATAATCGGCTATGATCAATAAAGATTTAAAAAGATTTAACCTTGTTGTATCAACTTCTATTACTGCGGCTTTTGAAGCGGCAATAAATCTAATTGCCAATGCGTCAATCCGTCAGGTATTAAATCCAATCGCAGTTGTTTCTGCTTTCGTGGTTTCAGTTTTTATCATGCACCAAATAAAATGTATGTCCAAAAACATGCAGATAAAAAACCTAAAGGAAGAAATCGCTTATTATCAAAGTGATAGCGTTGCTTTTAGACAATGCCAGGCCGAAATATTAAAACTTAGAAGAGAGAAAAGCAAGATAGATATATGGTGACGTATCATCCACCAAAATGATCATAAACTGAGCTGCCGTCTTGTAAGCTTCTTATTTCTTAGGCATTAATTCCCCTTTATAAAGTGCTGCGCTATCGAAAGACTCCTGAACAAACGGCTGTTTTTGAATTTGTTCTTTCGGCTACGATTCAAAATGTCTTTTAGTATTTCTAAAACATCAATTGTATAATCGCCTTTATTGATCATGACACAATCAGCTTGTGCTGCGTGGGTTGCGTCGGTGATCTCGCTTCGGGTGGCAATACCTTCGGTTTGCATGTTTTCCAGTACCTGTGTAGCCCAAATTACCGGTGTATGAGCTGCTTCACATATCCAAAGGATCTCCTCCTGTATCTCGCTCATGCGCTCAAAGCCGATCTCGATGGCCATATCGCCTCGGGCAACCATTACGCCGGTAGGCCCGAAACTAAGCCCTTGCAGGATGATGCCGGGCAGCTCGTCAACAGCCTTGCGGGTCTCAATTTTGGCTATGATAGCAAAACCAGGTTTGTTTAATTGGGTAAGCTCTGCCTGCAACTCAGCCATATCCGCGGCGCTGTTCACAAACGAATATCCCACCATGTCTGCATGTTTGGCAATAAAAGGCAGGCACTGTTTATCATATTCGGTAATAGACGCTATTTTATAGTTAGTTTCCGGGAAATTGATCCCTTTATCGTTTTTGATCACCGGTTTTTTTGTGGCGATGCGTGCTATTCTGAGTCGCGCAATTTTTTCATCAACCTGCAGAACAACGGCTTCAAATAACCCGTCATCAAAAAATACCCTTTGCCCTGGTTCAAGATTTTCGACAATACCAGTTTGGGTGCATAAGATCAAATTTTTCGATTTCTTATGATCCGCTTCCGGGTCTGCTAGCCAGATCTTGTCGCCTTCTTCTACCTTGAGTTTTATCGGTTGATTCTTATGGTCCACGATATGCGTGCGGATCTTCGGTCCGGCAAGGTCCATATACAATTTGCAGGGCAGGCCTGTTTTCTTTTTAGCCTGCTCCAGGTTGTTGATCATGGCCGTCCAGGTG
>Ga0164297_10002616_pt1 | contig 17576 bp, 14 predicted proteins | sample GEODES058metaG_FD_113539 | JGI IMG/M metagenome (GOLD analysis project Ga0164297, IMG submission 113539) | Dystrophic lake water microbial communities from Trout Bog Lake, Wisconsin, USA - GEODES058 metaG | ecosystem: Environmental > Aquatic > Freshwater > Lake | place: USA: Trout Bog Lake...
CACGAGTTGGAACAGACGGCGGCGGCGCAGCATGGGGTACAGTTGATGCGGTCGATGGCACCACTGCTTGCTAGCAACGACGCTGATGGAGCTGCAATTAGCGCAGTCTACGCGTTCCTCGCGGCTTTTGAGCGAACAGGGTCACACGCACGCGCAAATGTGGAGCTGTCTTCACTGTGGGCGCTGTATGCGCCGCGCAGCATCCAAGACACTGGGGTGGGTGAGGCCCTTATGGACACAGACGACGCAGCGGCTCAGATACCGACCTTGGAGCCGCTGCGTTTGCCAGGCGTCATCGACGCGCTGTTGCGAGCTGCTTTCCAGCCAGGCGTGCCAGTACCTCGCTCTGTAGAAGGGGGACTGCCCCCAGCATACGAGCTCCTGGCTCTCGGCTGCGCAACAGCCGAGGAGCGTGCCGCCACACGTTCCGCCCTCGTCACATCCGCCTCAGCTTGCGAGCGCGCTGCTTCAGGCCTTGCGCCGCAGCAAGATGTGGCTGATGCGCTGAAAAAGGCACCAGTGGCTGCAGCTGGTGCTGTCGTCTGGGCGCGCCACGAGCTGGGCGATCCTGAGTACTACCGTCGCGTGGAGGCACAGCCTAGTCATCCAGCGTATATGGCCCTGCTGAAATGCATCGCGGAGGTTGCGCCGTCTCAGCACGGCGCGCTCGTTGATGTCCTGTCCGCAGCCATGCGTGCCATGGGACGCAGCGTCGGGCCCGAACGCACAGATGCTACGCTGCGTTTAGTGCCGACGCTCCTGCGCTGCAGTTGTGTCATTCCGCTGCTTGCGTCCGTCAAGACGTGGGCGGAGGAGGCGGATAGGTCTACAGTTCGCAGATTCATCAACGCCGTGCTTGAGGTGGCAGCGCCGCCGTACAGCCGCGCATTTGCTGTTGAGATGCTTGCACTGTGCGTGAGTAGCGGCATGCCGAATGCTGGTGGCCTTGCAACCGCCTTTGTGAGCGAGGTGTCCCGAGCTCACAAGGCTGGCGCATTCAACCCGCCCCTCAACGCTGCGGAGCAGCGCCTCCTGGGCAGCATGATGTAATGCACGCAGGCAACTGCTGCGTTTTGACTGCGTCCATCGCTGTCCACGTCAGTCACTGTGACGTCCCCGGGTGCCCTCTCCGGCGATGGCAGCTGCCAGAGATGCGCCTGTCGTGCTTGGCCCGCCTGTGTCGCTTGTAGATACCGTCGCATTCGATGATGCGGAAGCGCTCCCCGGTGGCGTCGCTGGGCTGTTGAAAGACAGGCTGACACCCTTACTCGTGACTGGCCTCGTCCACCAGTGGCCCCTCTATGACCGCTGGTCTTTCGACAGACTCGCGCGTCTCAAGCGGTGCGTATAATATCGCTGTCTCTCGCAGTGTCAAGCCAGTGTTGGGCCCGTTTTGGTGCCTGACTCCTGTCACGGTTCCGCTACTTTGGTACACATAGGCCGAACGGGAGTGCCCTTGAAGCTCGCTTCCGATGTGGTCTTGTGGAACAAGGGCGGACTCAAGCGCCTCTCTATTTGCCTGTGAGCCCCTACTTGCAGGACCTGGGCGAGGCAAGCAGAGCTCTTGCGGATGCCAAACCAGTTGCTACTCGAGGCCTCATGCCCGCTGAACGATACGCCGCCTTAGCAGCAGCTGCGAGCAGGGATGCCATCGGCTCGCCCTCAGTTGTTGCGTCCTCCACAGCTGCGTTCCACCTCAACTTCGAGTACCTGGAGACGTTCAGTCCAACACGAGTCTACCTCGCGGACTGGCACATCCTGCACGATGCGCCTTCCCTGCGCCGCGACATTGCACCTGTGCGAGCGATGTGGCCGTGGAGTGGGCGGGTGGAGCACAGTCTGTGGGTCGGACCAAGCTTCACTGTCAGTGGCCTTCACATGCATCCCTCCAAAGATGTCCTGTCATGCCAAGTGCGCGGCATCAAGGAATGGCTGCTCTTCGGACCGGAGCACAGCGACAAGCTGCGCCCCAGCGCGAAGTTCAGCCCGGATGCGGTGAACAGCGCCATCGACATTACCCGGCTCGCAGCCCTTCCAGTGCCTCAGCTCCGCGCTCTGGAGCGCTGTTCCGGGGGTCAATACGCACGCTTGAGTCCTGGCGATGCGCTATACGTCCCTGCTGGGACGTGGCATGCGGCAGTGGGCTTGACGCCCAGCATCAGCTTGAACAGCAGTTGCCATCTGCCAGCAGCTGGTGGGCCTTGTGCTCGGTTGAGTCAATTCGCTCGAGTTGCAGCACACAATGCGGGCTACTACCGCCGCGATGGATGCACGTGCCACGCTGCAGACCACCCAGCAACCCAGGGGAGGCCTCCTGTTGATGCACTCCCTGCTGTGCCATCGTCACCGATGAAGGGTAAAGCTGGGCGTCATGATGGCCAGCAGCGCAAGTCACCTCGAGGGCGTGCACGACGCGATGATGACGAGGCGGAGGAGGAGGAGGAGGTCCAGTAGGAGTGGAAGGGCACCTTGTGCTCGCTGACGTCACTGTCGTGCGCACCGCTCGCCGCCTTCGCAAGGCCGCTAGCCCGTAGGGTGAGCACACGTGGGGAGGAGCGCCGTCCCGTGTTGCGCAGCCGGCGGGCGTTCCATTTCTGAGCACCGCCTGGCGGCGGCGTCCCTTATGACGCCGCTCCAAAGCCAGGCGCTGGCGGAGGTGCATGAGCATGAGTTGGTCGAGCCAGTTGACGTGGGGACGACCGGTGCGTTTGCATCCCGTTTCCCGGGAGTGGTGGAGGCCACAGGCTTTGTGTTCGACTCCCGTCCGGCGGTACACGGGTCGCCTGTTGGCCGGCCGCGCTGCCTGACGGTCAGCACCATCGTACTGGACGGGTGCGGCGCAGGCAAGGCCGCCGCCTTGCGTATGTGACCGCGAAGCAATTGCGTTGGCGGGTCGGTGAAGCCCCTCGCTCTACGGGCACGGCCGGCCTTCGGTGTGCGACGCCGTGTCGCCGGCACTGGCCGACGCTCCAGCCTTCGCGGCAGTGCTTGTTGCAGACGTGCGTCCAGCCGTTGACGCGAATGCCCACGTCTGTTCCTCCACTGTGCACACAGGCGAAGACATCATGACGCTGAAGCGCAAGCGCTTCGGCGCCGACCAGGAAGAAACAGACCAGGCTGCCGCCAAGAAGCAGGAGGGCGAGCCGCACGCGTGTGTCCGGGCGCAGCCGGGGGGCGAGCCAGACGACGTGCACAGTACGCCGTCGCCGCCAGGCGACGGCCACGCGTCGGAGCACTCGTCCGGGGGCACACACCAGCAACCGGGGCCGTGCGCGGAGCCACAAGCCGCGGTGGTGGGGCCTTGCGACCAGGACTGTGGGGCAGTTGCACACACCCAGCAGCCGCACACTGAGCAGCCTCTGGACGGGCCGGCACACGCACTGGCGCCAGACACTGCGTTTGTAGCTGAGGATGAGGCGATGGAGGACCCGTCGCACGGGTCGAGACACGCAGACGGTGGTGGAGGAGACACAGGTGCCGGTGCAGGTGCCGCAGGCTGTGACGACGAAGAACAGGCGGCGCTGGAGTCGGTGCCTCCTGGTGCACACCTTGTGATTGAGGCTGCTGGCCATGAGGGAGGCGTGGCCGTGCAGCCGGTGGAGGAGGCGGCGGTGATGGAGGTTGTTGAGGCTGTACCTGGCGGTGAGCTAGGCCTCACCCCTCCACCGCAGCAGGGCCCCAAAGCACGCCTCACGTTCCAGGCGCCGTCACGTAGCCGCAACCGACGGCGGTGGGATCGCTCCGGAGATGGTATCGGACACGTGTACCACGGCCACAGGCATGGCCGCCACCGCAGGCGGCCGGCTGGCAAGCCGACGAGTCACATCGAGCGCCTTGTGGATGCTGGTCTGCTTGCTGAGGGCGACGTGCTCACGTATAGCCTCTTCCACGCGCAGTCAGACGCGCCACATGGGGCCATCGTGGGGTCCCACTGCCGGTTGAGTGGCACTGTCCAGGGCAAGGCGATTTGCTGCAGTCATTGCGGCAAGGGCGTCTCCCCTGCTGGCTTCGCCGCATGCGCACTCGCGGCTGCTGGCCTGCCGCCTTCCAGTGGGCGGCCAACATCAAAGCCACACTTGCGGGCCATCGCACTGCCAGACGGGCGTACTCTAGAGGACTTGTCAGCTCAGCTGCCCAGCGCCGCTGCTGGTGCTGATGCCGCGCCTGGCGCCTCTCCCACTGCGCGCGGTGGCGCCTCCGCGTGGGCATCTCCAGTGGCTGCGTGTTCACACGGAGCGCATCACCATCACGTCGACGTCTCCGAGGACTTGTGCCGAGTCTGCCTCGATGGCGGCGACCTCCTCTGCTGCGATGCCTGTCCCGCCACCTTCCATCTCGCATGCTTGGGGCTCCAAGACTTGCCGCCGGGAGAGTGGTTCTGCCAAGCCTGCCGCTGTGGGGACTGTGGAGGCAGCGACTCGTGTCGGGAGGACTTCGGTCCCCGCACGCTGGTCCTCTGTGACCGCTGTGACCGCGAATTCCACGTCGAGTGCCTCGCTGCGCGGCCCGATGACGACGCGCAGCAGCTGGACCGCCAGCCGCTGGGACCGTGGTTCTGCTCGCAGCACTGCACGCAGGTGGCTGGCGCATTGGCAGCCGCGCTGCACGCAGGCCCTGTCCCTCTCATTGGCGGCTACTCCACGCACGCGCTGCGTGGTGGCATCGCGCCGGCGCGCATCCTGCGCGCGGCGCTGGCCGTCATTCAGGAGTGCTTCCATCCAATCATCGATCCCCGCTCCGGCGCCGACCTCGTGCCTCTCATCGTGAACAGCCAGCGCACGCAGCAGGTTGATTTCTCGGGTTTCACGACATACGCGCTGCGCTACGCGGACACGGTGCTGTGTGTGGCCACCGTGCGGCTGCTGGGCCCCAAGTTGGCGGAGATGCCGCTGGTTGGCACCACGCACGGGTACCGGCAGCAGGGCTTGTGTCGCCGCCTGGTTCGCGCCATCGAGGAGACGCTGCATCGGCTGGGCATCACTCGCCTCGTGCTCCCTGCGGTGCCGGACATCCAGCCCGCGTGGGTCGGCTCCTTTGGCTTTGCACCATGCACAGTCGAGCAGCGCCGCGAGCTGGCGCACGCAGGACTGCTCATGTTCCCAGGCACGAGCCTACTCGTCAAGGACCTGTCCGAGGAGACGTTCACGCGCGTCCCTGAAGGCGTGCCGGCGCCGCCGCACGCCATGACGCGACGCGCACAAGCTGCCCGCTTCGGCCCTGGTGACACGCCTCGTGGCGAGCGCCTGCCTGTGCACTGGGCTTCCGAGCCTGATGTATCTGCGCTGCCAGATGATGCGGAGCAAGGCAGCGCCACTGCGGCGGCGGCGGTGCCCACGGAGGCGACGATGACTTCGGCGAAAGCGACAATGCCCGTTCCGACGTATGACCGCGTCGCGCAGCTCATTGCCACACATGCGGCGCTGCTTGCTGTCCCGGCCGCAGGTGGGCTGGCCTCAGCGCCACACACCGGGCGTGGCCAAGCGAAGCTGTTTGACGCCACTCCGGATGAGCCGATGCTCGTGGTCGGTCACACACGCAGCCAGCGGACTGTGCGTGCGCCCAGCCATTTCGTGGCGGCTGTGCGTGAGATGGTTCGCAGCAGCGGGAGCGGCAAGAAGCGCTCGCCTGGCGAGCAGGCACATCTGTATGGTGGGAGCCCTTTCCCAGGCGATGCCGTCCACGATGTCATCCCTGGCGTGGACATGTACGCGGACTTAACGCTCGCAGGCGCACACACGCCTGCCGGTGAGTTCGCTATCGCTGGCATGGACGGCGCCGCGTGCCTGCATCCGGCTGAGGCTGTACTCGGCCCACTGCCATCCTCCACGGATGCTGATGTCGTGACTGCGCGCAGCGCTCTCGCATCTGCCCGTGACACGCTGGTGCAGGTGCAGCGGGCGAATGCCGATGCGCAAGGCGATAACGACACCTTGGCTGCCTCTGCGCAGGCAGTGGCAACTGCCTCTCGTCGTGTGGCCAACGCCGCCGCTGTGACTGCTGTTCGTGCTACGGAACGCGCTCAGATGGCAGTCTCGCTGCTTGCGCGCGTGCACGAGCTCGTCGCCGCCCGCGGGTCGCGAGGATGATGCGAAAACCGACGACCGAGCTGCAGCGCTCGGAGAGAGAGACAGAGACAGACGATGCATGCATCGAATAGTTTGCTATGATGATGAACGACGGCATGCACATTCTCTCGCGCGCGCTCGAAGCCTCGCTGGCATAAACAGTTTCAGGGGCTTCGCCATGCGCTTCACCGTCGCAGGTCTCCTCGACTGGTTCTGGACAGAGATTCAAAGCGAGGACGACGACGAGATGCCATCGCTTGAGATGGAGGACGTGGTGCGAGCAGATGCGACGCCAAGCGCCAAGGCTGAAGAACCCGAGCCGGACAATTGGGTGCTGACAAAGCAGGTGCGCCTTGCTGGCTTAGGCCAGCAAGATCATCCACTTCTCTGACATCGCACACAGCTTGTGCCAGATATAGTAGCCTCGTGGCTGCAGGTGGAGCGGAACCAGCGCTCTCGCAGACAAATACGAAACGCGGCTCAACTCATCGATGGCCGCGACGAAGTGCTGCTGCTTCTCTGGCGTCTTGTCGTTCTCATCAAGCTCCCGCACGCAACGCTTGAAGTTGCGATGCGGATTCTCGACAGTGCTGCTGCGGCACAGACCGCAAGCCAAGGCAAGAAGCGCAGCCGCACGGCGCAGGCAGCGAATGATGATTGGACAGTCACAGGCGTCGCGTGCCTACGCCTAGCCTGCAAGCTTGAGACAAGCCTTTTGAAAGGATGCACGCAGCTGGAGGCCTTTCAGACTGCGTTTCGCAAGGCCGGCCATGGGCTTCTGGATGCTGGCGGGTATCTCACGGCAGAGGCGAACGTGCTTGCTGTGCTTCAATGGCGCCTGCCGCTCGTGTCCACGGACATGTTGTTGGCCTTCCTATCCTCTCAGCCTGGGCTTCGAGCTCCGCGAGTCCAAGCATGCAGCCATTATCTGGCGGCGCTGTCCCTCAGCGATGCGGTGCTAATGCAGGCGCCGATGAGCAGCTTGGCTGCAGCTGCAACGCTGCTCGCGATACACTTCATGTTTGCGACATTGACTGTCGCGCAGATGTTCGTTTTAGGAACCTGGCTGTGTGAGAGCGATGCCGCGGGCTTCATCTTGGGCTTGCAGCCGCACGTTGACGCGTTGCATGCCTTGCACATGCAGGCGGTTGGAGCCACTGACGGGAGCTACTTGCGTCGAATGCGCGACGAGCACCTCTCCAGCGAGAGATCCGAGCTGACCAGCCTTCGCGACGAGATGCCAGCGCGGCTGCATCTGGCCAGTTATCTCAGTGCAGTGGCATCTACGCCAGCGCCAGCAACTGGGGCGCGTAATGGTGAGAAGGGTCGCCGCTTGCGGAGCTGTCGGTCAAAGGGGTGAGAGACTTACGTGGATCGGATCATTTGACATGTGATTTGAAAGGAACGAATCGAGTGCCGTCATGCGGGTATGGGTAGGGGCTGCGCCACTCGAGGTGCTAGAAGTTTGTCGTCCGCCGCAGCGTTTCCCAGCGCTTTCACCCACGGCATATCAGGCGGGCCGCGTGCACCGTCATCATCCTCCTCGATGAGAGCCGCCCACACATCCTCTGGCGAATAGGTCAGCCGAATGCGCATTGCTGCCCGCCGCTTGCCCGAGTCGCACAGCACCAGCTGGGACTCGCCCAGACGGCACGCTACATCCAGAAGTGCTCCAAATGGAGGCACCGGGATGCCATGGAGCTGGCAGAGGCGCTGGTGGCGCTGCGCCACGTGCTCGGCTATAGCCACCTCAACGCCAGTGGCCCGCGCCTCCAGTGCGAGAGCAACCATGAACAGGCGTTCATGCAGGCTACCAGCGCGGATAAGTGCGATGTGAGGGCTGTCCACCATCTCGCGGTTCGCCTGCTTCACATCATCCATGGTGAGGGAGACACGACTCGGGGGGGCCCGCCCTTCTGCCAGCGCCACATCCCGCGCAGCTCTGTATCTCGCACTCATGATCTCGATCGCACGCCGTGTCAGCTCCAGCGCGCGGCGAGCATCGCCGGAGACGTTGGCGACTTTGGCGCACACCAGCTGCACGGCCTTGTGGCCAGACTCCCTGTCGTCCACCAGCCGGACGCAATCACCACCGCACTCCACCAGGCGGCTCTTGATGATGAGCATCAACTGGTCTCGAGTATACGCGTTGAAACGCACACGGTTGACGCTCATGCGGCTCATGATTCGAGCCGGCAATCGGTCTGGCAAGTCGATTGTGTTTGCTACCGCAATGACCACCAGCTTGGAACTTGCTCTGGATGGCCAGTCGAACAGGTTGTACAGGACACTGTTCTTGGCTGTCTGCAGCATGTCCAGCTCGTCAAGGAAGAGAATAGTCACACGGCCTTGGACTGCGGGAGCAGCGAAGCGCGCATCCAGGATGGCTTGCGCCCGCTCAGGTGCAGTGCGCTCGCCAGTCAGTGTCTCTAAGATGCAGGTGTACGCGTGCTTGGGCGTCGGCAGGCGGAGGCCGTTCACCTCGACGTAGAAGAAGCCATTGATCTCTCCTTTCCGGGCCTTGCCACGCATGCGGCGCATCACCTCCTTCACGGTCGCAGTCTTGCCGGTGCCAGGCACGCCACTTATGTACATGCTTGCACCAAAGGTGTTGCCGCCACGCAGCGCCTCGAATATCCTACGCTCGATCTCGCCGCGCTCGATCTCGCGGCACGGCATTTTCTTCGGAATGCTGGACAACGCAAGTTTCTGCCGCGCATTACCCAGCATCGCCAGCGTCTCATCTCCGGCCCCACCGGCTCCATCAGGGGACGGACCCGCCTCATTACCATCTTCTTCATCCGCAGGGGCGGGAGGGAGAATCCCCAGGCTGCGCAAGTCCAGCTGTCCGAAACGTACGCCAGCGCGATGGTCGTCCATCTGGAAGCCGCCACCACCTAGCGTGTACTTGTCCACTGCCGCCGCTCCAAGGCCCTGGATAAGGACCGAGCCCCCAGCTAAGGGCAACGGTGCAGGGCCACCACTGCGTCCACGACGCATGCGCCTCGCCGCGCCTCCGTAATCCTCATCGTCATTGCCGCCATCATTCTCATCGCCACCAGCATCGTCGTCGTCATCATCAGACGGCATGCCCCAGCCCACGGCCCGACGCAGACGCCCATCTTCGCCCCGCATCACGATGTCCGCATGATCATCATCCGCGTCCGAGTCGCTGTTCGCGCCATAGCCTCGAATCGGGACGAACACCTGCGTGGTGGTGTTGTATCGGTGCTTGAGGAGGAAAGCATCATCGCTTTTCGTGTTCCGCCACGTGTCCATCTTGAGCGCTTCCGGATATATGTCTTTGATGATGGCCTCGCCGTCTATGACATAGAGCTCGTTGCTGAGGAACACCTCTCGTCGCCACTGGTGCAGTTGCCGACCCTGCCTCGTGTCCTCCGGCCGAATGATACTCCGCACAATGACCTGGCATGTGCCCAGCGTCGGCGCCAGCGGATCACCTACGGGCGGCGGGCTTCGCTTCGGCACCAGGATCTTCTCCACGCGGCCCATCCAGTAATCGCCACGCAGGAAGCGCTCAGAGGCGGTAAGCGACGTGCGCAGTTGACGTGCTCCCAGTCCAGCGCCAGTGCTAACTGCGTGTGTGCAATCCGGGCAAAAGTATTTCTGGTTCACCGGCGGCAGCACCATCATGGGTGGATCTAAACACAGCGGATGCCATCCGCGGCAGCAGAGGTCGCACTCAATGACCTCGTCTGGTGTAAACATGGGGGCCTGGTCATGCCGCTCGATCCGCTTGCATGTCTCGCACACATCCTCCGCCGGCTCATCGGCGGCGTTGTTGGCCTCTCCTTGCGGATTGAGCACGTACACAGCCTGGCCCTTGCAGAGGCGCATGTCGTCGTACACAGCTTGCTCGAAATACAGCTCCTCCTTCGTCAGCTCCTCCTTCGCAGCGTCAGCGTCAGCAGCAGCTCGGCCACCGGCTGAACCACCACCTCCGCCGATGCTGCCATGAGCGGGACAGCGACGAGTCTTGCGCCCCTTTTGAGCTGGTTGCACGTGCCCAGCCTTGTGAGGAGCCAGGACGACGCGTCTGGGCTGGATACGAGTCGGCTGAGGCCGCGTACGATGGCCAGCGCCACGAGACACGGCCGCCCGCTTGCGTTGCCGACGTCCATTTTCCAGGTCACTGTCACCTTCATCACCGTCGCCACTGTCGCCGCTCTCCTCCTCAGAGTCCTCCTCCTCATCCTGCATCACCGGCTCCTCCTCGTCCGCCTCCTCGTGGGAGTACCGCACGCGTGGCCGGCGGTGGGGCGGCAGCGGAATAGGCTTCAGGAGCGCAATCTTCACCAGCTCGCCCTGCACTTGCGCCGTGCTGCGGTCGCCTTTGGTGCCCATGCCGCGCGTCACGCGCATCCCAGGCGCAGGTCCTGGCTCAGCTGGTCGAGCACGCTTCACAGCTCGCTCGTCGGGCGCCTGAGTTCCAGGCAGGTGGCCAGCAGCTCCCTCCTCACCTGCTGCGAACTCCATAGGCACCGCCTCCTCTTCGCCGCTCAAGCTTGCGCGCCGTGTAGCCGTCACCATGCTCGTCCAGGTAGCTAGATGCACCGGCTCGCACGCTACCCGTGCGTGTCAGTAGCGCAGGAAGGTGGTTCTGCTGTTTTGCCGCCGCAGAGAGCTGGCGGTCTGTTTTTCACAGCTGCTCGCAGCCCCGAGTGCGCACTCGCGCTCGCAACACACGCAACGCACTGTGTGTGCTGTGATGCACTGCAGCTGCAAGGTGCGAGAAGCGGGCCTCGCAAAGGCGGGCCAGGGAGAGGAAGAAACAGCGGGCCGCAGTTGGAGCTCCCTTTCCCTCGACAAAGTGAAGCAGACACCGGCTGTGCGTCCGTCTAACTTGCTGTCGCGCAGATGAGCGGTGACGTGGGCACAGCGCTCGGGCGGGGGTTGCGCTGATGAGGGTACGTGAGCAGTTTTCGACCGAACTCCGTTCGGAAATTGCGCCGGGGCATGAGAGCAGAGCGCCGCGAAGCACGTCTTGCTGCATGGCAGAGCCTCGCAGACAGGCTCCAAGCGGATGGGGAGGCGCGGTTGGCAGTGTCCCAGGCTCAACGTGGTCAGCCGATTCCGGCCCCGTCCCGCTGGTTCCGCAACGCCGTGCGCCTGACCTGTCTGGGATGCCGCCGTCGCGACGTGAGCCACTGCAGCCACCTGCAAGCGCCGTGCAGCCTGCGAGGTCACCGTCTCCTCTGGGCAGACGGCCTGGGCCTCCGTCTCGAAGCTTTGCACCGGCGTCGTCACCTCCGCCACCGGCGACAGCTGGATCTTCTCACCCTGTGGCTGGCTCCTCAGCGGCGCTGGACGCAGTGTTGGCAGTCATGGGACGTGAACAAGAGGCTGAGACCAACTTCCTGTATGCTGCACAGCCGCGTGCTGCCTTTCCTCGTGCGCCGTCGCCTTTAGATCTAGACCCGGGCAGTCCAGGTGCAGGGGCCAGTCGCACGGGGAGTGGCGGCGCCAGCGCTGCTGGCCTCGATGAGGTCCTCCCTCAGACAAGCAGTTGGTCTCAACAGCCGGCAGCGGCTGCCTCTCGCGTAGCGGCACCCTCCTACGGTAAGCTCCACGCACTTTGTGGGCATACTTCAACTGTGTGCTGCGTTATCTGAGGGTGGAGCAAACTGACAACACCCACTGTGCGTCATTGCAGGCAGCCAAGGAGCTCCGAGGAGTGGCGGCGCACCTTCTCTTGGCGTTCAGAATAGCGCGTTGGACGCACTGCTGAAGGAAGTGCCGCGGCCTATATCTCCACTCAACCGCCGCCCTGCATCGCCACTCCAGGCTGCTTCCAGTCTGCAGGGTGACGGCGGCAGCAGCGTCCCGGGAAAGACGTTACTCGGCACAGTTGTGGGACCAGCTGGCGGTCGACCTGCACAACCATCACCAGCTGCTTCTCAACGCCACAGCCCCGCGGGTGTTGTGAGTGCAGATGCCGCATCTTTGTCCTCCGCAGCAGCGTCCATGTTGCAACGGATTCAGAGCACTCGCGTGCAGGCGGGTCAAGAAGAAAGTGCATCATACAAAGATTTCGAGCAGCCTAAGCAAGCGCCGCCGCCGCCGCCGCAAGTGCAGAAGGCGTGGCAGCAGCCACAAGTGATTCCGGCAGCGCCTCCTGCAGCGGCAGCTTCGGTCATGCCACCGCCGAATAGAGCCACGAGTTGGGCGACAACAGGCATGGCAGCAGCGCCGCCAGTGCAGCAGCCAGCGTCACGGCCGCTTCCTGGACGTCAGATGCCTATGGGCGGCGGAACGCTCACATCGCCTCAATCCGATGCTCTGTACCCGGCGCCACCGGCACCGCCCACCCCAGCAGTGCCGCCGTCGATGAATACCAGCTTGCGGGCGCCTCAGCGCGGTCGGGGGCAAATGATTACATCGACTGGACTTTCCCAGGGTGGCGACGCGGCACCCGTCCCGGCTGTGCCGCTGAGCAACACGCGCGACGCGCCGTACTCGATGCCTTCGGCGACCAGCATGTCGCGATCTGTGCAACCTGTGGCGGCGCCAATGGTGAACCGGATGCCGCAGGGCAGAGGGCAGAGCAACCCTTTCGTCAGAGATGAATTTGCGCCGCCACCACCTGTGGTGGTACCAGCGCCGCGAGCAAGTGCGCCTGACCGGGCGCAGCAGCGTGGATTTGACACGCGGCAGTCGAGTGCCATTCCAGGGAGTCCGACGAGCCCGTCAACGGACTTGGTAGCTTCCATCCGGGGCGCGCAAACTGCAGCAGCTGCAAGCTCCGCATGCACGACTCTAGTGGAGTACTTGGACAGTAAACGAGCTGCAAGTGATGATGCCGCGATTCGCATCGCTGCAGCAGGAGCCGCACCAGCAGCTGTAGGGGTCATCACGTCGTTCGGACGGAGCAGTCCCAGTGCCTGCGCTGCCGCGCTCGCAGTCCTCCGCGTCGCATTGCGGCCGGGGAGTGCGCCCCAAGCGGCTGCATGTGCAGGTGGGGCGCCTGCTGCAGTGGTGTCCTGCCTTCAGTGGTGGCCTCAAGATCAAGCAGTCACTCGCGAGGGATGTGCGGCATTGCGTGTCCTAGCTGTAGGTGCCTCAGCAGCAGCAATGCGCGCACTCGCAAATGCAGGCGGCATCGAGGCGCTCGTGGGTCTTCTCCGAACGATCGGTCGGACTGCAGGTGGTGGCCCTCCGACGGAACCGAGCCGCACTGTGGCTGCTTGTGAGGCGCTGTGGCACTTGTGTGGCCATGCAGCGTGTGTGCAGACTGCTATATCAGCGGGCATCTTGCCGTCACTCACGCTGCTTCTGCGCTCTGCCGCTGCACATGCGGCCAGTGGCGCTCAAGTCGCAAATGTGGCAGCCGCAGCGTGTGGCCTTCTGCAGCGCTTATCCACACAGCCTGTCGCACAAGCGGATGCACATGAGGCGGGCACTGTCGCCGCGGTGGTTGACGCCTTGTTCGCTTTCGAGAGCCATTCTGGAGTGCAGGCTGCAGGATGTGCAGCCTTGTGGGTCCTCACCAGCGGCCACAACCTGAACGCGCAGAAAGCTGGCGACGCCGGCGCTGTGGAAGCCGCAGTGCGTGCCATCACGGTGCATGCGCAGGCGCCTGCGCTGCAGGGAGCGGCATGTGGGGCCTTGCGGGCTCTCTCCATCGGGTGTGTGGAGAACCAGGCGCGCTCTGTGAGTGCGGGCGCATTTGAGGCTGTGGTGGGTGCTATTCGCAAGAACGGGGCAAATCACGCGGGGCTCGCGGAATCTGCGGCCGCAGCGATCGGGGCAATGTGCGGGATCAGTCTGACTGCTCAAAGCGAAGCCTCTCGCGTGGGCGCCGCTTCCGCCATCGTTGAGCTGATGAATAGCCATGTGAAGGCGGCGAGTGTGCAGGCGGCAGCCGCATTTGCGCTGGCCACCATGGCTGAGGAAGGGCCGAACACGCGAGCTGAAATCGCTGGTTGTGGTGGCTTGGAGGCGCTTGTGCGGACGCTGGACACGCACAGATCGAGTGCCAGAGCACAAGAGGCGGCCTGTGCAGCGCTGGCGGTCCTCATGGCTGGCAGTCCGGAGCGTTGCCTCAGGGCAGGGGCTGCCAACGCGGTGGACTCCCTCTGCCGCACTGCATTCGCTTCCGGCTCATCCGCGCAGGTGCAGACCGCTGTCTTTGGCGCACTTGCCGCCGCGTGTGCGCCTGGCGACGGCAGCCTCGATAACGCGACTCGGGCGCACTCAGGCGGCGCCATTGAGGCGGCCAGCACTGCCATCCGCTTGCATCCCAAAGATGGCCTCGTCTGCGTTGGCGCTTGTGGCTTGATCACTTTGCTGCTGCATGCACTGGGCAGCATTGCAACTCGCTCTGTCAACGAGTCGGGTGTGGCGCAGCTGATTGCGGCCATGACGGATGCATTCGCCGCCAACGAAGAGGTGATGATAGCAGTGCGGTCTCTTCAGGCTGCTCTCGCAATCAGCGACGACACCTACGCACGCGTGATGCGGCAGCGAGCGCCTGAGGCTGAGGAGATCCCGGAAGCGCTGGAACGCATGTGGGACTTCCTCTCCATTCTTGATCCGCAGCGGAAGTGATCGTGCGTGCGCCATGCCGTCCGCGCGGTGTGCTGTGCGTCTGAGGGGCCCCCCTGGGGAGGGGAGTTTCAAAGTTGACCACGAATTGACCGAGTGCATGACATCACCCTGGCTTCAAAATTTTGGTCCCCTCGCACGCGCAATGCACCCCGGGGATCGTCCAGCTGGTTTCGTGAAAGTCATCGGTGAGAGCCCGCTGCTGCCCCATCACAGAAGAAAAGGACCGCAGCCTGGATCTGGGCGACTTCCTGGAGCAGCGGGCGCGGTGTCACAGGTCGGTATCGAAGCTCCCGTGGTTCCCAAGCTTGTGAGGCAAGCAGAGTGTAAACCGGCGGAGACGGAGCGCTTGTTGCAAGCGGAGCCTGGAGCTCCGAGCTACGTGGACCCCGTGTCGCGCTTCGATCGTTCTGTGGAGCCTGCTGCGGAGGAGTTCGCTGCGCGAGCAGCTGTTGCAGTGAAGCGCGATGCGTTGCGGCCTGTTGCCACCCCTGCGAGTTCCTCTGCACCGTGGCTGAGGGACGAGGAGCGCGCCAGGCAGCGCAGCCCCCAGCGTGTGCCGCTGAATGTGTCTGGTGAAGCGGGCTTCGACCCAATATCAGGGCGTTACGTTGCTGGAGAGGCTGGAGCTAGGCTGCAAGCTGCTGACCGAGTCGCCCGCAAACATGCCATAGCAAAGGCGACACTACAGGCGAAGCGCGACTCCCATGGGCGAGACTTTGACCCGGTGACCAATTTGCCACAGTTGAGCTTCTTGGCAGTGCCCGGTGCGAGTGTGGTGTTCATGAGTGCACAATTCTTGTGTTGACTAACCCCTGTGTTTGCGCGCAGCGTTGCCGCGGCGTGGTTCAGGGCCGCCCAGGAAAAGTGATGATGGAGGCCTGATTTAGGTGGAGGTGCAGCTGCGCTGGGGCACGCCGCGCGGAGATATTTGACTCAGACATGACGATGCAAAATTTGCAAGCACGGACACCGGAAATCTCTGTCTCACAGCGAATCATTTGCCTCGGATAGACGCGACAGCCTTGCGTGCCGCGTCGTCCAAGTCCTCCGCCGCAATGATCTTCATGCCAGAGGTCTCCAGGATGCGCTTTCCCTCCGCCACATTTGTGCCCTCCAGCCGCACCACGAGCGGCACCTTCAGCTGCAGGCTCTTCGCGGCGGCGACGATGCCGTTGGCGATGACGTCGCACTTCATGATGCCGCCGAAGATGTTGACCAGGACGCATTTCACTTTGGGGTCACTCACAAGGATGCGGAACGCGTTCTCGATCTGGCTCTCGTTGGCGCTGCCGCCCACATCCAGGAAGTTTGCGGGTGAGCCTCCAGCCATTTTGATGATGTCCATGGTCGCCATGGCCAGGCCGGCGCCGTTGACCATGCAGCCAATGTTTCCATCCAGCGCAATGAAGTTGAGGTCGTACTTTGCAGCCGCCACCTCGCGGGGGTCCTCCTGCGACGAGTCACGCTGCGCGAACACGTCCTTCTGTCGGAACGCGGCATTGTCGTCGAAATTGAGCTTGGTGTCTGCGCACATGAGCATCCCCTCGCACTCCGCCAGCGGGTTCACCTCCAGCAGGGTGACATCCCGTGTGGAGAAGAGCTTGTACAGCGATTTGATGAGCGCCGCCGCGTCAGCCTTGTCCGCGCTCGTCTGCAGCGCGTCCACGATGGTCTTTGCCTGGCTATCTGTCATGCCCACCAGCGGGTCGATCGGCACGCGCACGATGCGGTCCGGGTACGCCTCCGCAAGCTCCTCAATACTCGTGCCGCCCTGGCTGCACGCAATAGCCACCGGCCCCGCGGACTTGCGGTCAAGGAGCAGCGCAAAGTATTTCTCAGCGCCGAGCTTCATCTTCTTCGCCACGAGCAACGTATTCACCGGCTTCCCGCCAGGCCCCGTCTGCTTGGTCACCAACGTGCCGCCAAGCATGCGCTTCGCGAGCTCTGCGGCCTCAGCAACCTGGGAGCGGGGAGGCAGAGGGTACACACCGAGGTTGGTTAGGGCGACCCACAGAGCCCATGCCTCGTCGGGTGCTTGCGTTCAGAAACAGCCGGCTGGTGTACTGAACACATACCTTGACTATGTGGACGCCACCTTTCAAGCCGTTGGTGAAGGTGCCCAGCCCGCGTCCGCCAGCCAGGACTTGAGACTTGAGAACGACTTCGCCGTCAGGGCCACCCAGCTGGCGCGCAGCAGCTGCCACCTCCTCTGGTGTGTGGCACGCCACCCCTGGTGGCACACGCACGCCGGCGTCACGCAGAAGCTGAGCGCCCTGGTACTCGTGCACGTTCAACCAGCGGCGGTGCAGGAGCTGGGACAGCTGCGGGCCAGCAGCGGGCCCAGTCACAACCCCGGCGCCGCGGCGAAGCAACAGCATGTTGGCGGCGATATGACCACGGGCGGCACACACGCGCGCGTCTGAGGGAGAATCGCTTCGACGAAGGCCTGCTAGCATGTGACAACAGTGCTGCCCTTGCGTCTCGACACGGTGCGCGCTTCTTCTAGTTATTCCAAGTATGCGCGTTTGTTTGTATGGCGGTTGTCCTTATTTGGCAACTGCGCGGTGTGCAGGAGAGGAGCCCATCGAGCGTAGGCTGGCTCCGCATGCATGGCCTGCAGGTTGCTCGACTTGTGTCCAACAACGTTGCATCACAGCTGTGCTCACTCGCTGAACAGTTGCCGGCGAGCGCGTGACGGCGGGTCCACAGCGCTGTGTGTCGGGCGCGCTTTCCTGTGAACAGTGGACAGGACAAGGCTGTCAACTGGGAAGAAGATCGCCTCAATGCAGACGCGCAGGAGGAACGAACCTTGGTGCCCACGGCGGCACGTCCTGAGGCACTATGCCCGAGTGCGGCGGCGTGTGGGGCTCCTCTTCAAGAGCTGCGTGGAGTGCGTGCCCTCCAGAATTGTTGCGGCCCTGCGTGATGCGTCCTTCCGAGAGG
>Ga0164297_10002618_pt1 | contig 17570 bp, 14 predicted proteins | sample GEODES058metaG_FD_113539 | JGI IMG/M metagenome (GOLD analysis project Ga0164297, IMG submission 113539) | Dystrophic lake water microbial communities from Trout Bog Lake, Wisconsin, USA - GEODES058 metaG | ecosystem: Environmental > Aquatic > Freshwater > Lake | place: USA: Trout Bog Lake...
CAATATAGGTAGCCACTGACATAGCGGCTGGGAATCCCCATCATGCGGCAGCATGCAATCATCAGGTGGGCAAAGTCCTGACAGACACCAGCTTTCAACTGCAGAATCTCATCCAGCTTGGAGTGTACGTGGGTAGCAACTGGATCGTAATCCAGATTGTCGTGAATCCACTTCGAGAGTTTGCTGACGAAGTCGAAGACGGCATCGTTGGTGTTCGAGCGAACCCCCTGAGCAATGCTCATCACCTCATCACCGAAGGCGATGTACGGACTGGGGCTCAGATACTCGGCATACCCTTGTTTGGTTGATTCCTGATCGTAAAAAGACCAATCTGGATCCGTAAAGTTGATTCCTACAAACGGATTCTGAAGGTGAGTTTCCACCACCGCTTCTGCCACGATCTCTAACGACGGATGCGCTTGCCTGGTCCCGAAATGGTGAACGATCCCGCCGGGTTCCTCATAGAGAAAGACCTTGGCGAAGGGATGAATTCTCAGATGGAATTCTTTGGGGGTCTGGCTTGCATCGATAAGCGGCATCAGGCGCACCTCGTTATGACTATCGATGCTGGGCATCGAGTAGTGATAGACGGTCCGGTGGATCGCTCGCAGAATCATTTACGGATGTATAGACGGTCGAATTCGCCCAATTAATAACTCAAATATGTGCGATGAATCGCTTTGCCGATCTTATTGCACCGATCTTCCACATCTTCCAAGAACTCATGCAAACCCGAGGCAATAACATCCTCAGCCCGGATGAAGTTCAAATCGCTGTAAAGTCGGCCAATTTCTCGTTCTGCTTGGTTGGCAGGTCCGATTTCGGTATTGCCACTGACTCGTCGTAGGCATCCGTCAACGCGCCCTATAGCATGACGCACTGAAGCAGGGAATTTGCCGTTCAAGAGCAGAAATTCCACCACTCGAGCGGGAGTCACCGATTCGTGATAGGTTTTTCGAAATGCTTCAAACGCGCCAACCGATTTGAGAACCGCAATCCAACCATGAACATCCACTGGTCCGCCAATCGTTCCGGTTTCCACAAGAGTCTCTTTGGTGGTCTGCTGTACAGGTTGAAAACTTGGAAGGAGGTCGTGATATTTCACGTCCAAGATGCGGGCCGTTTGGTCGGCTCTTTCCAGGAAACGGCCGGCATCGTGGAAATCACGTGTTTCGCCCATCATCAGGGTTCGATTGGTGACACCTTGGAAGAGTTGAGAACTCTCTTTCACCTTTTCAAAGAAAGTGAATGGAGATCCGCTCAGCACATTTTCGACACTCCAATCTTGATAGTCCAAGTACATCCGGTTGAGGCATTTCCACATCTCGCTGGAGATCTGGTCTCGGATGCTGCGCCCATTCTCGCGTGCTAGCTTGATACAGGAGGCAATCGAGGACTGATTTTCCAAATCGAAGGCGAAGAACTGAAGGATATTGGCCTCGTCGTCTTTGTCGTACCGTTGCCAAAAGAGCTCTTCTTGACCCGAAATTGCCAAGATTGAGGACCATCTCATCCCTTCACCCGCAAGCGGACTCTCCAAGCCGAAATGGTAGTGAACATCAATCATGCGGGCGGTAGCTTCAGCTCGCTCGACATATCGGCCAATCCAGAATGAGGCATCTGCGTGTCGGGAGAGCATTACTGAGCCACCTCGGCGTTGGTAGAAGATTGAGCCGATTGAAGCTGTGTCGGCATGCTAGAGACTTCAAGCGATTGTCCAGTGTCGTGGGGACGCTCGCCGGCCAGAACCCAAGTATCTTTGCTCCCTCCGCCTTGGCTTGAGTTCACCACATAAGAGCCCTTTCGCAAAGCAACGCGCGACAGGCCGCCTGGGACAATTGTGACCTCATCCTTTCCGCACAAGATGTACGGACGGAGGTCTACATGACGCCCCTCAAATCCGTCACCAAAAAAGCATGGGGAGCGGGAAAGGGAGATCAAAGGTTGACCAATGAACCCTCGGGGATTGGCTTTTACTCCCACCATGAATGTATCCAACTCTTCGCGCGTAGCTTGTGGACCGATCAACATTCCGTAGCCGCCTGATTCGTTGGTTGCCTTAATCACCAGTTCATGGGCGTGATCCACCATATATTCGAGATCGATTGGTTTCCATCCCATGAAGGTTTGAACCTGCTCCAAAATTGGGTCCTGATCGAGGTAGTACTTGATCATTGCTGGCACATAGGGATAGACGGCTTTATCGTCCGCCACTCCAGTTCCGATTCCGTTAGCGAGAGCGACGTTGCCTGACCGGTGTGCATTGACCAAGCCAGCAACGCCCAAGACGCTATCAGTTCGAAACACGAGAGGATCCAGAAAATCATCATCCACTCGCCGATAGATAACATCCACACGCTGAGGGCCACGGGTTGTTTTCATGAAAACGACATTGTCTTCCACGAAGAGGTCTCGGCCTTCTACCAACTCAATTCCCATCTGCTGGGCCAGAAAGCTGTGCTCAAAGTAAGCAGAATTGAACACACCAGGCGTGAGAAGGACCACATTTGGCTCATCCCGACCCGCTGGAGCCAATTGGCGCAGGTTGTGTAGGAGTTGAGTTGTATAGTGATCAATGGGTCTAACTCGATTTTCGCCAAACAAGGTTGGGAACACTCGCATTAGAATGATCCGGTTTTCGAGCATATAGGAGACACCGGATGGGGTTCGGCAATTATCCTCCAGCACGCGATAGGTTCCATCTTCATCCCGAATCAGGTCACTACCACAAATATGCACGTAAATATCGCCTGGTACATCGGCGCCAATAAAGCTCCGACGATAATTTGGAGCGTTAACGATGAGTTCCCTCGGAACGACTCCATCGCGCAGAATCTTCCCCTCATGGTAGACATCGTGTAGGAAGAGGTTCAAAGCACGGACCCGCTGACTGAGTCCCCGCTCCAAATGGGCCCATTCGTCGGCCGGAATGACACGAGGCACCAGATCAACTGGAAATGGCTTTTCGACTCCTTTGTTGTCTCCGTAAACGGTAAAGGTGATTCCTTGGTTGACCAAAGTGAGGTCTGCCAGCTCACATCGCGCCCTGAACTCTTCGGCACTCAATTTGCCAAGCGTTTTAGCAAGGCGAGCATAGTGAGGTCGTGGTCCCTGCGACGTAAACATCTCGTCGAAGAACTCACCTGTGTCGTAACCTGCGAAGAGTCCGGTGGACATGGATTCCGATTGCTCCTGTTTCATGAGAGAAGCCGTGCGTCCACGTTGATCCTACGGCGCCGTTAGTATAGTGGAGGTTCTTAACACTGCCAAGGGGGAATTTACCGGTTAAATGCCTCCCGGGGCATGTCCCGACGACTTACGGAGGGGGCAAGTTGCCATTTGCAACGGAGTTTTTCGCTCACACGAAGGGACATCTGGGGGGGGTCTCATAAGTCTCATGCGGACTTATGAGACCTAAGAATATTAAGATTCGATAGTTGTCTGGGAGGCACATCGTGTGCATATTTGCTCACTGTCCTTGGCTCACAGAGTTTATTCTTCAGTTCAGATTGCGGCATTCTGCCGCAATCTGAACTCTCTTTGTCATGCCCAACCATGGGCATGCTCATGACTTATCCTATGAGATGGTCCCTCATCAAGGCATTTGGCTTAAGGTCTATCTGGCCTTTCTGCCAAGGGATTAGCGGACGCCGGTGCCTTCCGGGGCTTCGCGATCGGGTTGGAGCAGGATCGCTCCTCCATCGGTATCGGTAGCGGCAAGCAGCATTCCCTGACTCTCAACCCCGCGCAACTTGGCAGGCTTGAGGTTCACACAAACGATTACTTGTCGACCAATCAAATCCTCAGCACTGTAGTTCTTGCGGATACCGGCAACGATCTGGCGGCGCTCCTCACCGATTACCACTTGGAGCTTCATCAACTTATCAGAACCTTCGACTGGTTCGGCCTCCAGAACTCGGCCAACCTTGAGTTTGACCTTGGCAAAATCGTCGATCGAAATCTCCGAGACGACCTCTTCAGGTTTCGGAGCGGGTGCAGGAGCAGGAGTGGGCTTTGTTTCTTCCATTTTCTTCTTGGGTTCTTCTTTCTTGGTGAGGTCGAGGCGAGGAAAAATCGGTTTGGGCTGTGCAACGGCGGTACCGGCTGGCAATGATGCCTCGGTTCCGATCACTTCCCAAGTCGTAAGCGGGCTTAGGCCGAGCTGATCAGCGATGGCATCCGCAGTTTTTGGCATAACGGATCGCACCAGCCCTTCAGCGGTTCTCAGACACAGAAGCATCGATCGCATGACAGCGGCCAAGGCGGGATCATTTGCCTTGGCGAGGGCCCAAGGAGCTCGGGTGTCGATGTACTTGTTTAGGAATCGAACAACACTCCAAGCGGCATCGGTGGCATGGTCAATACGGAAAGTCGACATCGCCGATTCAAAGTCTGCTTTAGCTTTGGCTATTGCCTCAGCTGCATCCACTTCTACCGAACCTGCCGGCACCAATCCACCTACAAACTTGTGACTCATGGCAAGGCTTCGATTGAGCGCGTTGCCAAGGTCGTTGGCCAGATCGGTGTTGTACTTACGGTCGAATTCCTCATGGGTGAAGACCGAGTCATTGTCCACTGGAAGCGTTGCCGCCATGTAGTAACGGACCGCATCGATTGCCACATCCAAGGTACAGGTTGATCGCTCGGACAGCTCAGCCGCCAATTCCAAGGGAGCCACGACATTCCCCTTCGACTTCGAGATCTTCTCTCCACCGATAAGGAGCCAAGCATGACCTACCAGTGTTTCTGGCAAAGGCAAACCGACACCCATCAGCATCGCAGGCCAAAGGGTTGCGTGGAATCGGGTGAGGATATCCTTCCCCATCCACTGAACCTCCGATGGCCAGTACTCTTCCCATCCAGCTTTTGGCCAGCCGGTTGCAGCAACGTAGTTGATGAGCGCGTCGAACCAAACATAGACCACTTGACTGTCATCGCCCGGAACGGGGATACCCCAACCTGGATTGGCACGAGAGATGCAAACGTCGCGAAGGCCCTGCTTGATGAACGAGACGACTTCGTTCTTCCTAGTCTCCGGCAAGATGAAATTAGGATGCGATTCGATGTGAGCGAGTAGCGGTTCAGCGAAGGAGCTCATGCGGAAGAAGTAGTTGTCTTCTTTCACCCATCGAACTTCGTTGCCATCGGGACTCTTTCCATCGACCAAATCTGATTCCTTGTAGAACGTCTCACTGGAAACGTCGTACCAACCCTCATAGGTGCCGGTGTAGATATGGCCCTTTTCTTGAAGGATTCGGAAGAACTCTTGAACGGCGATTCGGTGACGTGGTTCGGTCGTCCGGATGAAGTCATCGAACTCGATGAACATCCCTGGCCATATCTCTTTGAACTTGGAAGAGATTTCGTCAACGAATTCGATCGGGTCTCGACCGGCCTTTTCCGCAGCCTCTTTGACTTTCAACCCGTTCTCGTCGGTGCCCGTCAGGAAGAACACTTCTCGACCACGCATCTTCTGGTAACGAGCGGTAACGTCCGCGGCCAGAGTCGTGAGCGCAGTCCCGATGTGCGGAACTGAGTTCACGTAATAGATTGGCGTGGTGATTGTGTATTTCTTAGCCATAGGCTAAGAGTGTACCGGCGAACTGGCCGTCAGCTTACTCAGTGACTATTTCTGCTCGTTGGCGATCAGGCAAAATCAGATCGCCAAAGTTGCTTCGCAGACTCGGCCATCTCACGTTGTCGAGCAATGATTAGGGCCTTGGTCCAATCCTCGGGTGCGATTTCTGGAATTCGCCTTGAAAGGGCATACTCACTTTCTTCATATGCTGATTTCTTATCTAAGTAGAGGCTGTTGCCAATTCGGCTATTCTTTGATCGCTTAAGCAGAGTCAAATTCCCTAATCGATAAACCAATTCATCCCACTCGCCTTGGTCTATCGAGTCACTCCATTCATGGGTTGGATTTTCAGGCAAGATATGTTCGATAGACCCAGGATCTGTTTCTGGATCACATGCCTTCGATGACAGTTCTTCCTCCAACCGACAGAGGATGTACTTAGTGACCTTCCCTCTACTACCGGACGTTGAAACCGACAGTTCCTTAAAATCAGCAACAAACTTATCGTCAGATACATAAATCGCCTTAAGCCTATCACTGATTTCTCTTGGTGTCTTTGCTTCGTCGCTTAGGATAGCTTGGGCTCCTTCGCTATAGACTTGCTCTAACTCACTTGGATTCAAACCACTTATAACCGTATACCGAAAAGAAATTGTAGACACCAATTTCAGCACGCGCACAAATTCCTGAGGACTGAGTTTTTCATAAGCCGCAAAGAGTAACGGAATCATTTGTCGTACACGAAAAAGTTTGAGCTCAGCAACGTATTTCTGAGCATCCTTATTCTCAATCCACAGTGAGTGCGATGGATCACCTATTGCGTCAAATAACTCCGAACGACCTTCGAGAACTGTCAAGAGCTTAAGGACATCCTCTGATGTCTGAACTTCCGTGCGAACCATCTTAAAAAGCCGACCTGACCTTATTTTGCGATACTGTGTTAGGTAGTGGAATCGCAAAAACTCTCCAAAATGTTCTTGCCGCACAGTTGTGATGAGTCTGTTCCAGCGTCTTTGAACTGCCTCAAGGTCGTGCTGGGCACGCAACTTCGAAAACAAGTAGTTTTTTAGTAGGTCAGTGGTGGTTAGTTCCAACCCCCGAGCATTCAGAGTTTCAAAGACAGTGTAAGCACTTATTTCATCGTCAACTTTTATCAAGATGAAAAGCAACCGTCGAGCAACCACTTCAGAGATCAGTTCAGCGAGTTTTCTGCCATCACAAGAATCAATAAGTTTGCCGACACTTGAATCGAAATATCGAAAACAACCATGAAGCAAACGATTTGATTTCGAGAGGGACCTTGGATTAAACGGCATCTTGAGCTGAACCAAGTAATCTTGAAAGAACCCATTATCGTGCTCATTCAATATCAACTTGCTCACTTCCGTTAGGGATGCTGGATCCTTTTCACCTATGAATCGGGATCTAAGGGCGGTAGCTCGCTCCACATTAGCAGTTGGAGAGCCATTTTCGACTAACTGCTGAAGCCTATTTATGACAACTAGACAAAGGATAGTCAGAGTCGCCAATCTTTGTTGCCCATCAATGATTAAGAATTGACGATCACTTATCGCTTTGACTACGACTGCCCCCATGTAGTGACGAGCTTCTGCATCATCTTTAAGTTCAAGGACATCCTGCCAGAGGTCTTCCCACTGCTCTTCAGCCCATGAGTAGTCTCTTTGATAGGTAGGCACCTTGTAGCTCTTTCCATTTCCAACGAGGTCTTGAAATGTTTGGGTGCTTGTATCGAGAAGATTAGATTTACTCATTTGAGGCTCGTTATCAACTAGTCTATTCTGAAATTCTGTGCTTGAATAAACCTCAGCGTTACTTCTTTAAGACAGACTGAGCCTTCGCAATCGAATCGGACAGGCGATCCAAGGTTGCGGCAACCTTCGGAATCTCTATCCGGGCCTCGGTCCAATTCCTTTGCTCAATGGCTTCTCGCACAGAAGGGATCGTTTTGACTCCGTATCCAGTGTAGAAACCGGGGGCGTAGATCATGTGTCGGTACCACGTTCTGCGAGGCAGGCCGTCACCCAACAGAGCTCGCTCTGTCGCCATCATCGCATTATCCAACTCGACAGAAGGAACTGCATCCTTTGAATCAGCTTGATATTCTGCCGTAACCTTCTTCAATCGCGCCAATGCTTTTTGCATCGGTGAGAAATCGATCACAGGGACCTCTGGCTTGGCCTTTGGCATCACCCGAATTTTCAACGGATCGAAAGTAGCTTTCAACGTGCCATCTTTGATAAGCCGATTTTGTTCGGCAGTCTCTTCTCGCATCGAATCCACCAGTTTGGTGAGTTCCTGCGCGTATTTGTCGATGGTATCAGTAAGTCGATTGAACTCAATCGGGAGTACGTCAGCGTTCGCAAACCGCATCATCGTGTGGCCCGCAATTTGAGCCAGTGCAACGCCATAGTGGAAACCAGGATCTCCATAGTGGGTGTACCAGTTGTACGAGTCGTAGGTGGAATGGTAGATTCCGCCTCCGCCTTCCCCGCCAAAACCCATGTCGAGCGACGAGATTCCGAGGTGTTGTAGGAAGCCACTGAAGTCAGAGCCTGCTCCGAGAGCGGCAATTTCCATGTCTCTTTTGGCTTTTAGTGTTTTCCGTTCAGCAGGACTTGCCGAGACGATTTTCTGATCCAGAGCGCGATCTGCCACCGAGATATGGGTTTCCGGATCAACAACTGATCGCTCGACTTCGTTGATGAACTTCTCAAGGCTGTGGGAACCACTTATTCCGAGGAATCCCCGACCGTTTGAGTCGGTGTTGAGATACATCACACCTTTCTTGGAGAGTTCATCTTGATGAGTCTCACACCATTCGGTGGACCCGAGCAAGCCTGGCTCTTCGCCGTCCCACAGACAATAGATCAGGGTACGGCGAGGCTTCCATCCAGATTTGACCAATTTGCCGATCCCTTTCGCCTCTTCGAGCAATGAGACTGCACCACTCAGGGGATCTTCGGCACCCATGACCCAGCCATCATAGTGGTTCCCTCGGATCACCCACTCATCAGGCAGATCGCTTCCCTTGATCTTCGCAACCACGTCTCTCGCTTCGACGAAGTCCCAGTTGAATTTCAGCTTGAGGTGGATATTGGTATCGCCCACACCGACATGATAGGTAATAGGTAGAGCCCCTCTCCAATCATCCGGCGCGACCGGTCCTCTCAAGGTTCTGAGTAAAGGAAGCGCATCCCCATAGGAAATCGGCTGGCAAGGAATCTTGGTGATCGTCTTAACGTCTTTGATGGCGAGTCTCTTGACACCCTTAACCGATCCAACGCCCGGCGTGGTTGGGTCACCAGGATAGACAGGCATATCGGCCACCGAGCCTCTTTGAACTCCGTTTGGATTGCGATACGGACCGTTCGGATACACATCACCTTGATAGAAACCGTCATCCTTCGGATCGGAATAGATTAGACAGCCGATTGCTCCATGCTCAGCCGCAACCTTTGGCTTGATTCCTCTCCAGCCCCCACCATAACGGGCAATGACAATCTTCCCCTTTACACTGATGCCAAGGGCCTCTAGCGTTTCGTAGTCCTTGGGCATTCCGTAATTGACGTACACCAACTTTCCGGTCACGTCCCCATCACACGAATAGCAGTTGTAAGGAGGCAATCCACCAGGGGCGGCGGAAGTCGAATCTTGCGGAATGGCGGGCTCAGCAAGCTTGGCTTTGTATCCGGGCATCTCCAGCAGGCGCACCTTCGGACTTGCGAAAAGCACATAGAACCGCTCAATGTGGGCGTCCCATCCGAAACTCTTAAAGAGAAATTCGGCGTACTTGGCGTTCTCCAAACCGTACGGAGAGCCGACATGATGCGGCTTTGCTGATAGTCTCTTGAGCCACACCGGTAGATCGGAAACGTTGAGAGATTTGTCGAACTTGGCTTCGGTAGCCAGTTGAGCAGTTGAATGCTCGGTGGTAAAGCCCATCAGTGAAGGGGCACTGGTCTGAACGCTGGCTAGGGCAATGAGAGGAAGAAGGCCACACATCGTGCCAACGAGTCTACTGCGTTAGCCGGGATTATGTGAGAATGCGACTTATTGAGGCGGACTCGCTGTCTGCTGTAATTTGATCGAGAGTGCTCCAATATCCCACAAGAGATATCGCCCGGAGATGGGAAGTCGAAATTGATTCTCAGCATTAAGGGGCTGCCGACACTGTTTCCCCTTTTCATCGATATCAGATAGGACTATTTGGTCACCTTCACGATTCCATTTGCCGCTCATCTTATAGTTCGGACCAGGTTTGGTCTCGTCACCGATCCAGACCTCGGAACCGGTAAATGTTCCGTTCTTGCTCAGCAACAGTTGAACCCGATCGAGCTCATTGGGGCCTGATTCCCAAGTTCCCCCATAAGGCGTCAGCTTCGTCTTGGAATAGACAGCAAATGCTCCTATTCCAACAATCGCCAACAAAAGCACGAGCTTCAAGAGTCGCTTCATCAGTGTTTGTACGGGGTGGAACTGGCACAGGTTGCTTTAAGATCTCCGCGGAATGTAAGCCACGCAGGCTTCAAAGAGTGAATCCAACCCTTAGCCAGACCAAAGAAGGGTCAATTGCGCACCTTGAAGTTCTCACTCCCATCCAAACTGGATAGAATCCGTCCTATGACGATTGCGGTATTTGGAGCATCCGGTAGAACCGGCAAGCTGGTTTGCGAATTGGGAGTCCAAGCAGGGCATCAGGTACGAGCGATCGTCCGTGATCCTCAAAAGGTTCAGGGAATCGCTGGAATTGAAGTCGTAAAAACCGACATCTTCGACCTCGGACAGGTGTCCGAAGCTCTCAAAGGGGTCGATGCCGTCATCAACTGCCTGGGATCCAACGATCTCGGAAAGACCAACCTCCAAGAAACAACCATTCAAATCATCATCAAGGCGATGCAAGCCTGCGAGGTTAAGCGCATCGTGATTTTGGGTGCCTCAGGCGCACTTCACGACCCGATGTGCCATGAAACATTGGGCCGAAAGATCTTCTTTTTGATTATTCGTAACACGCTCCTCAAGAACCCAATGAACGACTCGGGGGCTCAACAGAGGCTCATAGAGGCCTCAGATTTGGATTACACCGTGGTTCATCCGCCTCGGCTACTCGATATTCCAGCAAAAGGAAGCTACCGAACCGATCCAAAAGGCTTGCCTCGTGGAGGTCGTGAACTGGGTCGAGCGGATCTTGCCGCTTACATGCTCGGTCTGTTGCAGGATCCTGAGTCCATCCGAACAGGTCCGTATGTCGCCTACTAAAGGTGACTGGTTGCGAGAAAGGCCTATAATCAACCCAAGCAGATTCAGCCATTTCCACTCGAAACGAGGGCACAAACCAGCCCTCGGCTACAGGACTGTTGAATGTTTGTAGTTCGAACTCCACCGTTTCGTGACTCGATTATTGTTCTCTCGGACTTTCATGGGGCATCTCCGATCAAACATCCTCGATGTTCACTGGCACTGCCTAGCCCGACCTTGGGTCGGGAAGACGGGTACAGGATTTCAAAGCAATGATATGCTTAGACCGACATTATCGGTCTAAGCACGGAAATGAAAGCCTTACAGATCCACCCCAACAATCCGCACCTCCTTGGCAATGATCAGGGAGTTGAGACCTTCCTCTTAGGGGATACGGCATGGCAACTTCTCCAACGTCTTTCGCGAGACGAAATTCTTTACTATTTGGATAATCGCGCGGCCAAAGGATTCAATCTTGTTTGCACCGTTTTCCTACCGGAATTCGATGGCCTTCGCGTTCCCAACGCCGAGGGTCAAGTTCCACTTCTTGCCTTCGACCCAATCGAGTTCAATGATAAGTACCTTGATCTGGTCCATTTCTTGCTTTCTGAAGCCGAACAACGAGGCATAACCATTGGATTGCTCCCGGCTTGGGGAGACAAGATGACCGCTCCGTGGGGAACGGGTCCGAGAATCTTTGATCTGGGTGACGAAGCAAAGTGCTTTGCTTATGCTCATGACTTAGCGACCCACTTAAAGGATCACTCCAATATCCTATGGGTCTTGGGCGGGGACCGACCAGCCAATCTATCGAAGATTTCGCCCGATTGGCCCTACCCATGGGAAGCTGGATTTACCCCTGAAACTGATTGGGAGCCACTTTGGCGGGCGATGTCAGAAGGGATTTCTGAGGTGACGCAGAGCCCACTTTTTGCCTTTCATCCCCAGGGCGGTTCGACATCAAGCTCACAGCTTATCCACCAATCCGCATGGTTGGACCTCAACATGATCCAATCTGGTCACGGAGGAGGACACGATGTTCCTATTTGGGAGTGGATCGCCCGAGATTATGCGCTGGAACCTGCCAAGCCAACGATGGATGCCGAACCCAACTATGAGGATCACCCGGTGAACCCATGGCCAGTATGGGATCCGAAACTTGGTTTTTTCGACGACAACGATGTCCGAAAGCAGTGCTATCGGTCAGTGTTTGCTGGTGGGTGCGGGGTTGTTTACGGGCATCACTGCGTTTGGCAGTTCTGGAATGGCAAGCATGAACCGGTTATGTGGCCCAAGTTCGAATGGAAAGAGGCTTTAGATCGTCCGGGCGCGGTCCATGTTGGGCTTATGAAGAAGCTTATTGACCAGTTTGGCTCGGCACCGAGAATCCCTGACCAATCGGTTTTTCCTGACGGGCAGGGAGTCGGATCAAATGCCAAATGCTGCCTGAGAACAGAGGACGGCAGGTTAGCCCTTGTTTACGTCCCCAGCGGTCAATCATTCACCTTAATGCTACCAAGTCATTCCGGCAGAGCAACAGCTTTAAACTGGCTCTCCCCTCTAGATTTGAGTCTCCAGGGAGAAATCTTTGAAGTCGTTCCCGGACAAATTGTCACCGTTCAGACTCCCAATGGAGACTCCCCAGACATAATCCTTCGTTTAGTAGCCGTGTAAGCCGACCCTAAGATCAGCTTGGATCGATAATGTGAGCCGTCTCAACCATCTTTGCGAAGTAGGCCGAGATTTGTTTCTCTTCTTTCGGGTCGCCGATAATGACGCTCAGTGCGATGGCGGCACCCTTTTGATCCTTCAGCAAGACGAATTTTCGCTTCACAAATCCCACATTGTTGGCGACTTCAAATGAGCAGCTCTCATATCCAGTTTTGGTCTTTCCCAGTCGGTATGGGGTGGCCTTGCCAGGCTCTTGCTGATAGATGAAGAACAGAGAGGTCTTATAAAGCTGATCCCAGCTTTGCTTGGTAACACCAGCGGTCATAACACCCAATTCTGTTTCTTTTCCAAGCGACGGGGTGATGCTTCGAGCGCCCCATGGGGTCTGCCCTCCAACCGTCCAAGACTTCGGCACCTGGATCGAATAGTCCTTGGATGTGACTTGGACAAAGTCACCAGGCAACGGCGAGATCTTAACGTCTTTGGCAGGATTCTGACCAAGGATAATCGCAACGAGAGAGGCAAGCATGAATACGTTTACGATGGGTCAGGCACAATGATCTCAGACCCAAGAACTAGGTCTACAGACCGGCAAACTATTGAACGATCAAGCGCGCGGCAAACCCACCGGCGTCGGCCATCCGCATCACCAGTTGATCTTCTCGTCGGACCAACTTCTTATTGACTTGAACATCTTGGACCGATGATCCGTCGGCAAAGCTCTCCATCTGGAAGTTCTTTCCAGAGAGGAACGAAAGCGGGACTGTGATCTCTTTTGCTCGGTCGCTATTCATCCCGACAATCCACCAATTCTTTCCTTTTCGCCGAGCTATCACCAAACTCTCGGCAAAATCGGCATGGAGAATCTTGAGTTCATCCCAAGTGGTCGGAAGACCCCGATAGAACTCAATCCCTGGTTTGCCTCGGTAGTTTTCTGGAGCATCACACATCACCAGGAAGGGCGAACACATGATCACTGAGATTGCCAATTGGCGGCATCGGGTGCCTCTCGTCTCGGTTGGGATCGCATTGGTCTTGAATTCGGACTCACTTGCATTCAAGAATGCCCCGGGCGTGATATCAGCCGGACCGAGCAAACCTCGCGTGAATGGCAAGGTGATCATGTGTTTGGGCGTAAATAACTCGCCCGGAATTTTGTTATATTCCAACCCCAGTACCCCTTCTTGAGTGATGTAGTTGGGATAGGTCCGATCGAGACCAGTTGGTTTGTAAGCACCATGAAAGTCGATCATTAAATGATGGCGAGCAGCCGCACTCAACGTCTCCTCATACCAGCGAACCGTCGTCTGATCGTCACTATCCATGAAGTCGATCTTCACTCCAGTTACGCCCCAAGCCGCATATTGGGTGAAGAGTCGATCTGCTCCAGCACGCTTGACATCCTTACTGTGAACCCACAGGAACAGATTGATCCCCTTGGAATGGGCATAACGAAGCAGTTCAGCCACATCAACATGGGGCAACGGCTTCATCGCCGTATCGGGATCCCGGCTATCCATGTCGTACCAAAACCAGTCGATAAGCTGATACTGCCATCCCATCTCAGCAGCAAAATCGATATAGCGTTTGTGCGCTTGGGTATCGCCTCGAGCTCCCAAGCCGGTGAATTGGGGAAGGGTTCGGTTCTGACCGGTCCACCATGGGTCCCAAGCCGAAATTCCCGGCTTGATCCACGAAGTGTCAGTTAGACGTGATGGCTCGGCAAGAGTTTTGATCAAACTGGACGAGACCAATCCTGCCGCATCGGATGACACCATGACGACTCGCCATGGAGATTGACAGGGGCCTTCTACTTGTACGGTTGAGGCCAACGAAACCTGAAGGCTTGTCTTACCGGTCCCTCTCAGGAACATCCCTGACCAATTGCGCAAGTCGGATTCTGAAATCGCCGCAAACCCAGCTTGGGTCTTCACCACCGCCGGCAGATTGAAGGGACTCTTCGCGAGATGATCGAGGGTCGTCTCGGGATACTGGACCTCGGTGGAAGGAGAGAACTTGCCTCCCCAAGTTTGGAAATTGTTGGTGAAAGCAAACTCAGTCTGGTCCTGAGTGATGCCGTAAGATCCGGCGGGCAACTCGTAACGGAACGCGACTCCGTCATCGTAAACTCTGACTACCAGGTCGAACTTTCGACCGTTCTCAGTGCAATGGATAATTGTGCCGTTGAACCGGTCCGGGACTTGGCGCTTCGGGCCAAATGGGTCTATCCAACTGGCACGTCGATTGATCGGATCGACTCGCTCAATCTGAGAATTTCGTCCGATTTCCGATCCATCCGTAAAGACCATGCCCAGATGAGACGGTGCCAGAACAGGTTTGCCGTTGAGGCGGATTTCATAGGTCAAACTTCCCGGCGAGACTTGAACGCTCAACAGATGGGACGGTGATTCAATATGAACCGTCGATTGCGTGATCGCGAAGGCGAACATGGGCGAAGCCTACCTGAGTGGTTTTACTCGGGCTTTGATCTGGGTTCGACTTGTTTGGTGACGACCCAGTTGTGCATCGACACTGGCCGTTGCTTGGTAAATCCACGACGTTCAAACATCGCCATCGTGCCCAGATAGATAAACGTGCGTTTGACCGTACGACCTTCCGTGATCTCGGGATAGGCTTCCACCAGTCCTCCCCCTTCCTCAGCGATCGTATCCAATGCCCCATCCAGAGCGATGTTCGCGATCCCTTGACCGCGATAGTTTCGGTCGACAAAAAAGCAGGTGATCCGCCAATCCGGTTCAGTAACGATCCCCTTTTCATAGTGTCGTTTGAACTTGCGCTTGGCCGTCAGGTCACGCCCCGGACCGAATTGACACCAGCCGACCGCAAGGTCTCCATGAAAAACCAATGCTGCTCTGGCTTTGCCTTGAAGCACCAGATTGCGTTTGTCGCACTTCTTCTCTTCTACGCAGTTGTACTTCTCTTGCCGATCCCGTTGGAACTCCATGCACCAACATCCACCCCAAATACCGTTGTGCTTGGTGAGCAACGCTTCATAGGCTGCCCAGGTCGATGCATCCAGAGTTCTCACGACCAACTCACTCATCCATGAACCTTACCTTTCAACGTATCACCCAAGTTCCTGCGAAGGCATGGGTGATCTGTGCCAAAATCTAGTATGACCACCGTCCGCGTGTATGTCACTCTCAAGCCATCTCTCCTCGATTCCGCTGGACGGACTGTAGCTGGCGCGCTTCAAAAACTCGGTTACGAAGAGCTTCATCAGGCTCGAATCGGCAAGTTGATCGAACTGCAAGTCGAGTCTTACGACGAAGACCGAGTTAAGGAGATGTGCGACAAGCTCCTCGCCAATCCGGTGATTGAGGACTACCAGATTGAGGTCGTTCAATGAAGGTTGCCGTCCTCCGATTCCCAGGCTCCAACTGCGACCAGGATGCCTTCTTCTCCTTGCGCGACGACATTGGTGTAGAGGTGGAGTATGTCTGGCACGATGACTACTCACTCGAAGGATTTGATGCGGTGTTCGTGCCGGGAGGTTTCTCCTATGGCGACTACCTGCGTTGCGGCGCGATGGCAGCACGCGCTCACATCATGACTGAGGTCAAGCGGTTTGCAGCAGGAGGCAAGCCGGTTATCGGGGTCTGCAATGGCTTTCAAGTTCTGTGCGAAGCTGGACTCTTGCCCGGTGCTCTGCTTCTGAATGAAAAACAGAAGTTCATTTGTAAGGATGTCTATCTCAAGGCAGAGAACCGAACTTCCATCTGGACCCGGGGCGTCGAATCTGTAATTCGGATTCCCATTGCTCACGGAGAGGGCCGCTACGTAGCTGATGACACATTGATCGCCGAGCTGGAAGCCAAAGGACAGATCGCTTTTCGCTATGTCGACGCCTCTGGTGAACGAACGGACGCGGCAAACGTCAATGGCTCTGCCCATGCAATCGCGGGTGTCCTGAACGAGGCGGGCAATGTCCTTGGACTCATGCCTCACCCAGAACGAGCAACGCGAGAGCTTTTGGGTTCAGCAGATGGGCTTACGATTCTGAATGCACTTAAGTTAGTGGCTTCAAACTTGTAAGTTTTGGCGTAAAGACTATACTAATCAGCAGAACTGTGATGCGCATTCGGCACCTACTACCGATCCTACTTTTGGCTACGTGCACAATTGCGTCCGCTCAGAAGAAGGTGCCGTTTGGAAAGCTGGCGGAAACCGTTGAGAATGCAGCGGTCTATTCGTCGCCGAGCCAACATTCCAGGCTGTTCTATCGCCTCAAACCGTTCCAGCAGCTTGTGGTCCGCCATTCGGACAATCCTGATTGGTTCATGGTGCTTTTAAAGGACAGATCCTTCGGATATATCCCGGCGGAGAAGGTCGCGGTTCTTCCCTATACGTTCTATGTCACTAGCCGCGGCCGGAGCTCAACCCTCGGTTCCCGTAGCGGGAATGCGATGGCGAATTTGGCCCTAAATTACCAGGGCACCCCCTATGAATGGGGTGGCAATGACTTGGCAAGTGGCGTCGACTGCTCCGGCTTCGTCAAAAAGATCGCAGGTGCAATCGGCATGGATCTCCCTCGAACCGCTGCAGAACAGGCCTATGTTGGTACGCCAATCTATCGCTTGGAAGACCTTCGTGCAGGCGATCGGTTGTACTTCTACGAGAAGGCGCGAGGCAAAATCGGTCACACCGGCATCTACCTCGGCAATGGCTATTTCATTCACGCATCCCACGGAAAGGGCAAGGTCGCTACCGACTACCTGACTGCAGGCTGGCGTAAAATTTTGATTGCCGCCCGTAGATAGGCGGCACTCTGGCAAATTGGCGAGAGTTTTGTGATGGATCGCACGTCCTATGCCCTTTTCGCTGGGCCACGTTCCGTCATTCCCGCCTTTCTTACCCTTATGCCCTTTTATATTGACGGTGTCCTCCGCGGACGGCGCATTTGATTCGTCCAAGCGCCGATGTGGCCTGCCCCGTTTTTCTGTACCAGTCATAACATTAGACTTCCTCTGTAACTGGTCTGGCGAGTTTTGAATGGAGGGAGGGCGTAGCCCGACCGGAATTCAGAACTCGCGCGGCGGCCCTG
>Ga0164297_10002619_pt1 | contig 17569 bp, 19 predicted proteins | sample GEODES058metaG_FD_113539 | JGI IMG/M metagenome (GOLD analysis project Ga0164297, IMG submission 113539) | Dystrophic lake water microbial communities from Trout Bog Lake, Wisconsin, USA - GEODES058 metaG | ecosystem: Environmental > Aquatic > Freshwater > Lake | place: USA: Trout Bog Lake...
CATCATCGAAGATGGACGCGCCTCTCGCAACAGGCTGCGGCTCTGCTGCTGGCTTGCTCAGCAGATTCAGCGTGCTCAGCAGCGACTCCACGCGCTGCACGGACTCGTCCTGAACCACGTCGTCCGAGAAAAGCATGCCCGTTGTGGCGGCTGCGCCTGCAGGCGCGGCGCTCACAACCAGCTTCTTGGCATCCAGCGACTCTGCACTGCCAGCCTTGGCTTCCAGAGACGCCAGCTTTTGCTCCAGCGCCGAGAAAGACACCTCGAACGACTCCGCCTCGCGCTCAGCATCGACAGTGGCGGTGCGCAGCTCGTCCAGTTGTGCTGACATCTGGGCCCTCACAGCCTCGCTGCTCTGCTCAGCACGGGCGAGCTCAGCAGCATCCTCCTCCGTCTCGCCGATGCCCGAACCAATATCCAGAATGCCGGTGCTCCGGCCACGCTGCGCAGCAGCAGCTGGAAGGGCCTGAGGGGCCTGTGTCTGCGTGATTGAGATCGCAGGCTTTGACTTTGCCCCACCAAACAGCGGACCACTGTCATCATCGTCCTCATCATCGAATAGTGACTTTGCTCGCGTTACGGGTTGTGTTACTGACGGCGGCGCTGCCGCGGTGCATGGCGGCTGCAGCGGCGGCGGAGGCGAAACAACAGCAGGTGCTGGCTTCTTGGCAAACAGGCCATCGTCCTCATCCTCATCATCGAAGAGCGGCTTCTTTGCAGAAGTCGTCTTCGCCGGTGCCTTGGGGCCGAACAACGGGTCGTCACCCTCGTCCACGTCGCCAAAGAGGACAGCCTTCTTGTCCACTCGAGGTGGCGCTGCCACCGGCTCATCCTGCGTTTGTGCTGCAACAGGCGGGCTTGCTGCTGTTCTTGTGGCTGCCACCGGTTTGAACAGGTCAACTTCTGCATCGCCATCATCGTCTTCGAAGAGAGCACTGCACGCAGCTACTTTGGCTGCTTCTGATTTGGCGGGGACAGCAGGCGCCGCACTTCTCTCCGTTGACGCGCTCGACGGCGATTTATCCGCTGTCCGCCATGGCGGCTCGAAGGGGACTTGTGTAGTTGCAACAACAGGCACGACAGTATCGCTGCTCTTCGGCTCCGCTGGAGCTGCAGGCTCGTCTGGTTGTGTATTCTGTCGGGTGCGCAGGGTTTTGATTTCATCCAGAGACAGTCCAAAAGCAGTGGCTAGCTCCGCATCTGTAAGCTTTGCTACCAACTCCGGGCTGAGCGCATCCAAATTTCCACGCGGTCGGGCCGGAGCGTCACTATTTTGACCCGCTTTGCGCAGCGGCGGCACATGCGCGGCGGGCATGGAGCCCGTGTTCGGGCGGAACGCTGGCTTTGTTGATGCACCAGGTTGGCCTTGCTCAACCTCGGTGACGTCCCGCAGTGCGTGGCGCAAGCGTGACACTTGCGCCTCGTCCAGGCCCAGCAAGTTCTGAGAACACCGATGTAAGTGGATGCGTCGTGCGGGCGGAGGCAAACACAACACTGGCTGCGTACTCTGAAGTCATCGTCTGCTAGTGTGACGAGGACCGCGCCGTTGATGCCGTAGTCCCAAAAAGGGCTCGCGTCTAAATTTAGCGACAAGGCCCACTCGCAGACTTGACTGCGGAGCGTCGAGATTGACGGTGGCAACCGAAGGATGCGTCAGCAGATCGCGCCCCAACAAAAACGCTGCTGCACCTCAGAGACAAAGCAGGGCACTCTCGGACCTGATAGAGAACTCAATGAGCGGTAAGGGGACGTCGCCCACATACTGCTTGGGCGGTCTTGCGGAGTCTGTGGGATGCACCACAGGCTCCGCATAGCTGGGCCGCGTTGGTGGCTCATACCGACGCACAGGTTGCGACTCCTCGAGCCCCAGAAGCTGCGCTGTGTCGCTCAGGACTTCCTCAAATCCACGCAGCAAATCGTCCATGACCGGCTTGGCGAAGAGAACGCGCTGCACGTCAGCCTACCCCGCTATTCCGCATCGTCTCACAGCACAGAAGGAAGCGTGACTACAATTGGTAGTGATGTACAACCATTACTCTGAAATGGGTGAAGAGGAGTCTCTAGATGGAGCTCACTGGCCATCTTGTTCAACTGGATGGTTCTCCACCGCCTCAGCGATGACATCCGCCGAGTCGATGCGCTTAATGCCTCCCTCGGGCGGCTCGATCACCACGCCGATGCCCTTGGTGCGCCCTTCGCGGAATACGAAACGTGTCCCTGCGACGACGTACTCGGGCCGGCTCTTGAACCTGAAGCGCACAAGTGCGCGGTCACCGCTCCTCAGCAACTCGCGGTCCATCAGTTCTATGGTTGCTGTTTGCCTCAGCACGGAGAGGTGAATCACTGCCTCGTACTTCTTGCTGATTGTTGTGCTGTGTGTCAACACGCTGATCTCCGCGTAGAAATCCCACGTGCTGGCTGGATTCTTGGATGGCGATGCCAGGACCATGCCCTTGCGAACAGACGTACGCTTCACCTTCTTCAGCGCCAGTGCAGCTGTCTGCCCAGCAACAACGCGTGATACAGGGGAGCCCTTGTAGTGGATGCTCTTAACCGCCGCCGCCTTGAACTGTCCGTCTCCTGGGTCGGGGCCAAGCATGAGACGGGTGGAGTCGCTGATGCTGCCGCTTTTGAGGGTGCCCGCCACAACTGTGCCCACTCCAGGGACGCTGAACACCTCGTCGATGAGGAACTCGGCGTCACCGTCCTCTAACGCGCCCCAATCTTCGCGTTGGGGAAGAAGATTGAGGAACATGCGCAGGCGGGCGAGGCCGCGGCCATCGACTGCACTGATCAAAAATATGGGCGTCAAGGCATCGGCCGCCATGTTGCGTGCAGCGGTGACCACATCGTCGTCGGTTTTGATCAAGAATGGCCGCCGACGGACGCCCGGCTTGCGCAGTGTCGCGCTCAGCTCTGCCACCGTCTGTTTCAGGATCTGCTCTGGCGCCATGTCAATCTTACTCACCACAAAGAACGCGGGAATACGCAGAGCGAGCGCAATGCCGAAATGCTCACGCGACATGCCAACAAGGCCCGCATTGCCGCCGACAATGACACACGCATAGTCTGGCACAGCGGCAGTCAGACCGTAGCACGTCGTCTTCAGATACCGCTCGTGGCCGCACAGGTCCACCAGCGTGATTATTTTACTCGCATTATCGATGACCTCGCTGGTGCCAGCGCGCAGGGTGTTCTCCGTATTCAGGATGACGCCCTTGGAGTCGATACAGACGCAGTGCTGCCCTATGCTGCTCGTGCGCCCTGTCTGCTCCTCGTGCGCGTGTCGAAATACCCTGCTACGAGCAGCACCACGTCCGTCGTCAAGGACTCCTCGGGTGAGTACGCCGACCAGAGTGCTCTGCAGTGGGCGCCACAACAAGAGGGTGTCAGGCACACGCAAGCGCGGTGAGGAGGTGGAAAACAGCTGCGACAACAACAGTGCGCGAGCATCGACGTGGACGAACCTTCCCCGCGTCCACCTGAAACAGCAAGCGTGGTGCTTGTTAGAAACAGGAGGCGGGATGTGTTTGCCTTGTGACAAAGCAACCCGGCAAGCGCCAGCAGGGCTCTCAGTGGGGCACGCACGTTGCCGATAACACACACGCGTATCTCTCTCAGCTCGTCGCGGTTGCGCACGAGCACGTCAGCCGCGCCCGGGGAGGGCTCCCGAAGAACAGAAACATCAGCAGTGTGCTGGACGCTCGCGTTTAACGCCTGCAGCACCTCCGAAAGAGCGCCCTCGCTGCCTGTCTGCACCTGCAACACAGCCTCGCCCTTGAGCTTCAAGGTGCGCAGGGCAGCATGCACCAGCTCATCACTGCTTTGGTTACTCATAGCCGGCGGCCAGCTCTGGCTCGTCTTTGTCTTAGTAGTCGCTCTAGAGGTGGTGAAGGTGGCAGCGCACTGGGTGTAACAGGCATCAGACACGAGACGGGAGATTGGTCAGCCGAGGGGGAAGGCGGGTGATTCAATTGCGGGTTCAATCAGTCGGCTGCCCCGCCCTCGCCGTCGCCTTGCAATTGGTCCATGTTCTGCTGCTGCATGTCCGCAGCCCCCTCATCCTGCTCATCGACAGCCATCGGATCCTCGCCACCAGGGTTGTCGCTCTCTCCAGCAATGAACAACTCGAAAGGCAACAGGATCTTCTCAAACTGGCCCTTTAAGATATGGCCTGCAGCGGACTGTGCGTCCAGGTCGATTTTGCGCTGGAGTGTGTGGACCACGTCTCTCCACTTGCGTCCATCGCAGCAGCCATTGTAGCCGCCCCGTTTCTGAACCTCGCAGAAGATGTGGTACAGCTCTAGCGGCTGGAAAAAGTAGGTGGGCACACGCAGCGGCTTGCCACGGAGCTGCCAGAAGTCGCTCAGCAGCTGCAGGAACGCCTCTTCTGTTTCTGGCGGCGTCACCGGCTTGGAAGCGCCACGCAATGCCTGACGCTCCTTTGCCTGTACCATGGCTACCAGTTGAGCCTCACGCACGAAGGCGCGCTGCGAGGCCCCCTGCAAGCGCGACATGTCCACAGCCTTACGGAACTGGTTGGACTCGTCCTCGTCCATCTGCCACGGTGACAAGCGCCTGAACTCGCTCAAGCGACGCCGGTGTATCTCGTAGTCCCACTCTACCTCGTACGCTGCCCATGGGTCCACATCGATGTACCGCCCTCCGTCAGCACAGCTACCAGCGCTGACCTCAATGCGCAGGTGTATGCGGATGATGGTGCCCTTACTGTAGCTGCCAGTCCGCCGCGTGCTCGGCCCCGCATCAGCGGAGCCACCTTGGGGGAAGAACATCTTGAAACGGTCTCCTGGCTGCCACTGGGTTCTCATGCCCGCGTCAAATGATTCTCTGTCAACCACGAAATCGGGAAGAGGCGAGCCTATGGCGATGGGCACGCAGAGGCCCTGCGAGAAGCCGCCCCCAAGGTGTTGCAGCGCTGATGGCTGCGGTGCAAGAAGGAGCCAGCACGTGTGCATGGAGGCCAGGCAAGACGGAGGCTGCAAAGGATCGCCCCGTCGGTACGCAGCGCATTCCACCACAAACCGCTCCGTAGGCCGCATCGTGCTCCATAACGATGGTTCCACGTGGATCTGCAAATGCTCGCAGTGCGCGCGCAACCCTGTGCGAGACACCACAACAACCTCGCCCGGCAGCGGCAGGTACGGCAGCGGCGGCGTCTGCGGCGCACGGCACATGCGGAGAAATGAGTCCCGAGACATCAAGTTGCCCTTGACGAGATGGTCTTGCAGCTGAGACACAGCCAAGGCGACAGCTGACAGCGTGCGGCAAGCAGAGGCCTCAGTGCGCCATGCTTGGCGTCTGACTGCCCAGTCTGGCACCAAGGCGCCATGCTCCGTGAGCATGGTCTCTAGCTCTTGGAGCACCCATCCGGGCAGGACACTTCCAGGGGGTCGAACTGCCGCGGCACCAATCAAGCGATGCTGTTGCAAAGCGGTGTGGTCGAGCGACCACAGCGGCACGGCGCTGAGCAGCATCTGCACGCATGCCTGCACCTGATCTTCCAAGCCTGCGCCAGTGCCGGCACCGGCGACTGTACCGCCACGCAGCAACGGGGCGACAAGGCCGACATAGCCGTCTGGCCCAGTGTCACTCATTCCCTCGCGCCGAGTGCGACGACCTGGAACAGGTGATGGCATCGCAAGCCAGACATCGCGTTGTGCATCGGGAATAGGCGGCAGTCGCCGCAAAGCGCGTGCCAAGGTACGCTCTCCTGCGTTTGTCAGGCCGCCTTTGTTCAACCAGGCGAGAAGCGCGTCCAGACGCGCCCAAGGATACCAGCCCCACGAAGCGGGACCGTCGCCCTGCAAATCAGCTGTCTCCTCCACGAAGATGCGACCCCAGGTGGACGCGCCCCCAAACAGCCAGTAGCGACGACCCTCAAGGTCCGTCCCCAGAGGCCTTCCAGGCGATGGGCTCACGCCAGAAGCCCAAGCAGCCCACGCATCCCACGGACGCATGCTATCCACTGATGCCGCAGTGCGACCTAGAGATTCCCACGGAAGGTAGGACTGCAACGCGTCGGCTGCGTCCTCCACCCGTTGCGTCATGTGGTCTCGAAACGAGTTGTTCTCGAGAGCCAGCGCGACGAGGCCCTGCAACAGCGCGATCCGCTCCGCAGCGTCGAGGTCTGTGTAGTCGCACTCATTCAGACGCTGCGCCGCAGCAGCGGCGTCTTTGTCCACAATTGAGCGTGGGGCGCGCTGCAGGGCCATGCGAGTGGCCTCAGGCCACGGTCTGGCCCCTGCTGGCGCCTCAACTTGCGCAACTGCAGGCTGCGATGCGAGTGAGACATCAGAGCCAGTAGCGACGCGGAGCAGCGCGGTATGGAGGTCGCGTAAAAGTGCTCCTGAGGCGGAACCTGCTTCTGATGCGATTCGAATCCGCTCCTCTAGCTGCGCGCCATCGCCAGCAGAACCGCTGTCTGTGGACAGGGCCGCCGTCAGGCGCGATAGAGGAAATGGAGCGACTCTGAGGAAAGCGCCACAAGAAGTGAACAAGTCGTAGAGTGCAAGCATTGCGCCCACGAGCGTGTCGTCGATGCCGAACCCCCTTTCCATGGCAGGAGGCTCTGCTCTGTTGTGAGAGGCTCTTGCGCGTTTAGCGGACATGCCAAAGCGCCAATCGATGCGCTTGAGTAGCAAATCGTTGCGGTGGACCATCACTGCCTCGTCAAGCTCCGGCTTCGCCACTGCAGCAAGATGTGTCAGGTCGCTCCGCTGACTTTCTGACAGCTGACCGTATACATGCTCTTCCAGACGAGCCACAAAATTTGTTGTACGCGCGTCTGGCTTCGCTCCAGGAACTGCAGCCTGCACTGCTCGCGCCAGAAAGCGCGCTTCGTGCAGCATGACCGCCTCCGAGTAAACTGTTGCACTGTCGCCACCCAGCGCACTCGCGTCCTGATCAGGCGGCTCCGGGGCAAGCACCTGGGGCAGCACCGTGTCATACTTTGCCTGCGGTGCTGTTGCCAACGCAGCCGCAGCGCGCAGTGCCAATTCGAACTTGCGCCGCGTAGATGCAAAGTATGGCGCAAATGCGGGCGCAGGACGCAGCAGGCGGTACCACGCGGTGGGCGTCGCCAGCCAGAGTGCGCCGCGCGTGTAGTCGATGCACCAATCTGTCACTTTGTCGAGGCGCACGGCAAGCGTCGGTTTGCCTGTCAACGCAACACGGGTCAAAGATGACGTCGCGGGGAGTCGCCTCGGGTGGTGAACAAAGTGCAGGCGTCCAATGGCACACCTGGTCGAGGGTCCATGTCGTCTGTGGGCTCCAGGAGCACGCCCCGGACACACAGGCTGGCCGCGTGTGGTGCACCACTCCCACCCGCCTCCAGCGCATCTAAGCTGCAGAGCTGTCCCTTCGCGTTGAGCACCGTGAAGTCGTCTAGCAACCGCAGCGGCGGACCCCCTCTAGCGCTCGCGCCTGCTGCATAGCTCGCCGGCACCTGTGCTTCTGCGACCCTGTCAACCGGATCCACGATCTGGGGTGGCTCGCTGTCCGAGTCGTCGTCGCTCATGACGACGGAAACAGCGAAGGCCCAAATTTTAGACTGCGCTGCTGGCTGCGCGCAGTGACTGCAGTTTCGGGGGCATTTGGATTGCCCAGATTCAGCACTACTGTCACGCATGCGTCTTTGCTGCATTTCTCTGTCTAGTGCAGGCGCGCAAGGTCTTCCAGACGTCGCACGAGCTCATCAACAGCGACCCCGGACTGTGCGGCGACGCTCTGCTGCTGATCGCGCGGCAGGTCGAGGAACAGCCTGGTGAGAGCGCACGGTTCAGATGTGTCTCGCATGTGCAACGAGCAAGGGTGGGTCTACGCACTCTATAAGGTCGCCATCTACGACATTCCGCGCCTCCGCGGTGCGGCGCTCGTTCACAAAACCGCGCCAATCGGCCCAGGTGAAGCCGCCTACGCCGTGCACGACGACAGTGAGAGCCTGCTGCAGGCGCAGCAAGAACGCCCACTGCTCTGCAGGCAAGAAGACGACCACACCGAGCATCCCGCTGACCGTGCCGAAGAGGAGTGTCGTCACGCGCGCGAGGTCACTGTCGGGCATGCGCATGACCAGCGAGCCGTGGGCGAAGGCGTTCACCTGGTGGCCGAGGTGGAACTCCGCAACCACGTCCAGGCGGTGGCGCTCCTCGTCCGTTGCGGCATCACCGTTCTTGCGCAGCACCACCAAGTTGTGTGCCGCCTCTGCAACGATAAAGGTGTCGTCGTCGACGCACTCAGTGGCGGTGGTCCACGCGCTGTTGATGTCCCGTGCCCGCTCCTCCATCACACCAGCCTCTGGCTTGTATTGTATCAGCGACGCGCTCTTCATGAGGTCACCCACCAGGATGAATTCGCCGCGCACGGCAATGGTGAGCGCCATGATGTGGCTTGCAAGGCTGCACTCGGGTACCAGCGAGTAGCTGTCGTCCGCCATTCCAACCACCCAGCGGAAGAGCTGCACCTTGTTGTGCACACCCGCGACGAGTTTGCCGCAGAAGCTGCTTATAGCGAACACGCCGGCTTTTAGTTCGCGCTCTGCAAGCAGCTGCAGCCGGCTGTCCTCGACGGCGAACACCAGGATGCGCCCCCGGACGGGCTCCGGCTGTTCCGGATCAGCGAACGCGGTAGCGACCACATAGTAGTGGCGCGGGCCCTCTGCGAATGCGGTGCTCAAGATGTCAAACACCATCTCCTGCGGCTCAAGGTCGTGCGAGTGGAACTTGTCGAATGTTTGGTCGTCAAGCAGCCGCAATGTGTCTCCACTGCTCACAGGCTCTTCCCCCAGGTCGTTCGGCTTCATGCAGCCCACCAAAAAGGTGTGCGTCGACTCTTGGTGCGCAATGCGGCGTGGCTGCTCGCTCAGTGGCACCGTGCGCACGTGCAGCTTCTGGATGTCATCGATTGTGCCCATCGTCAACATGTCCTCCGACGCCACCGCCAAGCTTTCCGGGAAATTCGCGCTGTTGAAACTGCACACGTGATTCACCTCACGCAGGTTGACGTTGCTGAACAGCAGCTTGTGGTTCAGGCTGTACACCACGGTTGGCCGGTCGCTGGCTGCGAACACGTGCAGCTCGCCCTTGCTACGGAATGGCCGCAGCGAGATTGGCTGCGTGCCCATGGACAGCTTCTTCATGTCCCGAAGCTGGCACGGGGAGGTGGATTCCACCACAAACGTGCAGAGCTGACCGTCACCGAGACCCGCGAGCAAGTAGGAGACCCCCTCAAATGTGGCCAGCAGCACCGACCGGGGAATGGCATCCGACGCAAGCTTCTCGTCAGCGACGCGCTTGAGAGTGGGCAGCTCGAGCAGCAGCAGGCTGTTGCTCCACAGGCCCGCGACTGCAAGGGAGGCAGTGGCTTCGCCTTGAAGGCGGTGGCAGTCGACGCAGCTGATCTCATGCTCCAACTGCTGGTTAGCCAGCTCCTGCAGCGCGCCCCGCTGTGCCTCGAGGTATACGAGGCGGCCGCCGCCGATGCCCAGCAGCACCTGATGTCCGTCAGCAGCAGCCACAGTAACGGATGATCCTGCAGGTGGATGCCAGGCCGCCACCTGCTGTCTGGTGGATGTACTCGTGAGGATGACTGCTCCGGAAGTGACTTGAAGCAGCTGGCCGAACGCAGTGTTGGCGCACAGAAGCGTCTGCGAGGCGCAGTCGAAGCCAGGCACATCAATCTCGTCAAGCTCATCCTGCGCATTGATGGCCAGCACACGCGTCTCGCTGATGAACGTCACCACAAGAAGCGAGTCGTGCTCGTCAGCCTCCTGGGCTCTCAAAGACCACATGCCCTTGATGCCGGGCAGCTCGACGGCAGCCTGCTCATTAATGCCGACGCCGTTGCGGATGACTCGCAGAGAGCCATCCTTTCCGCGGCCACTGCATGTAACTACCTGACATTGACCCTGGCGATCCAAGTCCACCACACTCAAGTCCACAATCGGCCCCAAGGCTGTGCTGGATTCAAGCACTTCCACGAAGCGGCCCTCGCTGTCCGGGATCGGCAGCAGTCGAATCAGCTGGTTGTTGCCGCTGCTGCTGCCCACATACACGACGCGGTTGTCCAGGTAACACAGCGCGCTGGCGGCGCTTGTTTCGCCAAGAGGCTCGAGCTTGAGACCGGTGACGGTGCCTGCACCGTTTCGCTCCAAAACAAGTAGATACAGAACGCCTGCGACGTCGCTCAGCAAATGGCGGGCGCCGTCGTCATCGATGCGGCCGTACGCCTTCATGAGGGTCTGGCGAATGGGAATGGTCTTGGAGCTGAAGCCTGTGACAGGTTGGAGCGCGGTTCAGGTGTTGATGAGAGAGCACTCCAAGCGATACGCACCGTTGGTGAACAAAATGCTCTGCTCGCCCACGACGATGACGCCGCCGCGCACTGACGGGATGGGGATGAGGAGCGATGCGCCAGCATCCAAGTTGTTGTGGAACCATGGGCTGGACCCAAAGTCCTTCTCCTGCACAGACACCTCGTACGTCTTCACGTGACGCTCACCTTTGGTGTCGTGGTATAGCACGGCAAGTGTGGGCACGGTGAGGCCGTGCAAGAAGGCCATGTCCAGGACCTGGTATACAAAGAGGTGAGAAGGACGCATCCAGGATGACGTGCAACACAAGCAATGCCGTACCTGGAGCTCGTCCAGCCGGATGCTGACCGCCTCCTTATCAAGCACCCCCTTGGCATCCATGGCGATCACCTTGAATTCGCCCTCGTACAAATGCATCCCAATCAAGGTGCGCTCGGGATCGACGAGGCAGAACTGGGCAGAAGCGTGAGCAGGCAGGCAACACGGACGCACTGCTCCAGGTCGCACCTTTCCCGACTCCGCTGGTCGGCCCATGCGCTCCTTGACATCTCCGCTGGCGCGAGTGATAAGCTCGCCTGCAGAGCAAGTGTAAATCACAATCCGATGCCGATGACGCGAGTGCATGTGCGCACCTTTGGCAGCGTCATACTGCAGGACGCAGAACTTGAAGCGCTCCGTGAGGACCAGAAGCAGGTCGGAGGTCTCGCCCTAGAGTTCCAGTAGAAGATGCGCCCTCAGAAGCTCGGAAGCAAACAGATTGAACAGCTACCCACCAGCCGCCGCACCTTCGGGCGGTACAGCTGCAGGGAAGAGATGCGGCCGTATATGGGTACGTCCAGCAGGGGCTGTGCAACCACAACATGTTTAATGAGAAACTGTAAACTCAACGGCATGTGCACAATCCACTCGCCTGCAATCCGTCCTGGGTCACTAGATGAACCTCTAGACGCGTGCACTTCCTGCGGCACAGGGGCGGCGCGATGTCAGCGGCGCTTACGTCCAGGTGCTGTTAGCGTGGGGAAAGCACCACCTGGGGCTCGAACGCAGCAGCTGCGGAGGCGCGAGGCAGGCCGGACGAGCTCTCATGTGCGCCCCGCCCTCGCAAGGTCGCTTTCGGGTCGTGGCGAGAAGCGCACGCACCCAACGATGAGGTTCAGCTGGTTTGCTCCTGTGAAGTGACCGACAACCGCTTGCGTCACCGCCGTCGGCTTGTGCGCCTGTACGCGCACGCGTCAGTATTCGGCTGCGTCGCGAGCAGTGCGAAAGGACGGCGTTGCTGGCGCGTACAGTGACAACATAAGGCACGGTCGCCATAGCACCGCAAGGCGTGCTCTCCTGTCAAGGCTCAGCACAGCAGCATGCGACAGCTGGCGCACAAATGTTTTCAGCTGAAATGTTTTGGCGGAAGCTCGCGCTCTACAATCGGCGCAATTGTTAGCTCTACTAGATGGGAGTGACTTGCATCCTCTCGCGAGGCCCCTGTGTCGCTTTCCTCGTCCGCGTAACGACGCCAGACACGTGCGCGCGCCTTGCAAATGAAACGCTGCGTCCAGCCACGAGTTTGGCGACAGCTGGAGGCTTTGGGCTCAGGAGCGTCTTGCTCCAGGCGGTTTTCGACCGCGCCCCCTGCCGCACAGCCGCTGACGCACGCTTCTCCACCACCTGTGGACACTCTGGAGCTGGTGCGGCACCGGCGTTATGGGCATGCATGTCTCACTCCCTTGGGTTGTGGCGCTGAGCCTTGCATGCACAGGTCAAGCGACTGGAGCGGAGCGGCGTGAGCCCGCAACAAGCAGAGGAGTTGACCAAGCATATCTGCGATGTAGTCACAGGCGCGCTTGACAGACTAGAAGCCAAGTTCGCGTCCAAGTCGGAGGTTGAAAAGGTTCGGCGCACGCCTCTGCCCTGTCGTCCGCATTCCTGACCGCCCCGAGCTGCAGGCTGCCTTTCTGCAAGAAGCCGCATTCGGGCTGTTCAAGGCTGAGATCAAGACGACGCTGGAAGTGCGACAGGCCGCAATGACGCGGGACTCTGATGGAGTGCGGGCGGAGTGGTGCGCCCAGGCACCTTGGCACACTGTTTACCCGCTCTCCTGCTTATATTCTTACTCCTGTCATGCCGTAGTGAGAAGCTACGCACGGAACTCAAGTACGAAATAGACAAGATCCAGGCGTCGCAGAGGCTGGACCTCAACCTTGAGAAGGGGCGCATCCGGGACGAGCTACTTTCACAGAACCAGAAGGCTGCGCAGACGGAGAACCGGCTGGACAAGGAGATGACAAACATGAAGACGGTGCTGGAGGCGAACAAGAACGACATCGTGCGCTTCGCTGTGGGCGCCATTGCCTCCACGACTGCCATTGGCCTAGACATCCTCCGCCTGCTAATCTAGTATGAGCTATACTATAGCAATAACATATGCCCCCATCATCGCTTCAATTCACCGTGAGGGATATGGGCCCACGCAAACACAGCGAACAATCCCGAGCTGAGGACCCAAAGCAAGAGCAGGACGGCCAGGTCAAGAGGCCGAATGGACGGGGTGTCCGCGCACTGCACGCTAGATGTGTTGCTGAGCGTCGGAAGCTCGGAGGCCGCAGAGAATGTTGGCTGCAACGAGGCGGCTCTTGCAATTTGCTGCCCTCCACCGTCCAAGGCGGCAGCCGGTGCAGCCGAGCCGCAAGGCTTCGTTGACTCCGTCTGCTTCTTGTTTGCTGGTGCAGCTTGTGAAGACAGCCAGGCGTCAAGGCGGGCGTAACTGCAGATGTTCAAGTCAGAAGTGGAACGCAACATTTAAACTGTCACAAGACGCACATCTGAGACGTCTCGTCTTGGTTGCTGCCGCTACATGTTGGGCCTAGACGCGAGCCACCATATGCAACCGGGATGACATCGTCCGGTAGATGCTCCCGAAGCGCTGTGCAGAGGGGGGCACAATCTCTCAGCCGAACGTGATGGCAGTAAACAGAGCTCCAAACAAGTGACGCACCCTCGATTTGGCGGCTGCCGCTGGACAGGATGTTGATCTTCTTCTGCGTGCGAGGATCGACCAGTCCCTTGACCACATTCCACATCATGGAGAATATGCCCGGCGCGTTGAGAATGAAGAACAGCACAGTCCGCTCGGGGAAGTATCTGCTGCCGATGCTGTTCATCGTGCCAAAAATGGTCTTCAGCTTGAGTAGTGAGAGGGACATGCCACCAAAGTCCAGCAGCACAACTTCCTTGTCGATCAGGCGGCCTGGTGTGTGTTTGTGTTCAATAAAATGATAGGGACTTATGAAAAGCTGAGGTGCACTGCGGTGGACGCACCCGCGCGCTTGGTCGCCTCGGGAAACACCACTGCCCGGTAGAACTCGGCTCTCACCACGAGGTCGGCGACCTGTGTAGCGTATGTCGAGACCGCCGTCAGCAGAGCTAGCAGCCCCAGCGGACCGACACGCTGTCGAGACGAGATACCCACGCACCAGGTCGTCGCCCGAGAGCTCTTTGCCTGCTCTGGCAGGGTCAGAGCCACCCACATTTATCAAAGTCACCGGCCACCCCTGCTTGGAGAACCCCAGGTGCGGGTTTGCGGGCAGAAGCGTGCGCACGAGCGCGAGTCGCGCTAGCGGCGGGTTGGCCTGCGCAGAGAGAGACGTGAGAGGTGGTGGCTTCCAACTCGTTGAGTACAAGAGCACGTCTCACCAGGAACTTCTGCAGTCGGAACTCGTCGCTTCGCCACTTCAGCGTGGCACGCAGCTGCTCCTCCGCCTTGTCGAGGTCCCACTTACGCGCCACCAAGAAGCGGCGGAACGCGGCATCGACGTCTCCAGAAACAACCAAGTCGTCTGGCAGAGCGCCAATCCTGCGCTTCAGCTCTGCCAATGCCCGCTGCTCGTCGACGGCCATGCAGCGCAGCACTGGGCCAGCGAAGGGCCTAGAACGTCCTATCGATTCGACTTCGGAAGTCAATTCCAAGTTGACGGCCACGTCATTGGCGACATGCAGCGCGCCAAGCCTTCGAGAGAGCGCGCTTTGTGCAGTCTGCATGGGCACGGAGCAGTCTCAGTACGCAGACGTCGACGTTGGCGGCAAGTGTGCCGCGGTTTTCCAGTCACGAGATGAACACCGCTCTTGACGTCGCTTCTCCCTCCTGATTCCATGGAAGGTGGCTTCTTCTCTGACGGCCTTCGTCGAGCGAAGGCAGGGCTCCAGCGCTTGACGCCGACGAAGGCGTCTCAGCAGGACAGTGATGTCAGCCCTGCACTTCTTGCGCGCGCTGTCACCGCTGGTGCCGTCGCCGGCGCATACGCTGGAGCTGTGGCCGGTGCCACCGCAGCTGCTGCAACCGTGCACGAAGGGCTTCAGCGCAAAGGCCCGAATTCGCCAGCTGCAGCGCAAACGCCTGCAGCACAATCGTCTGCGTGGCAGCGGACGTGGGATGCGAGCACTGGCGCGTGGTACTACTGGCATACGGTCACACGCGAGACGACGTGGACGCCTCCACCGGAGTTCGCAACGCCGTCAACACCAGCAACTGCAGGCGACGTTGCCTTGGACTTGGCGCGCACTGTGACGCTGAACGAGTACGTTGACAAGAGCGGCTTTTCTGAACGCACGGGAGGCGCATCCACGCCATCGCATCGCCCTGCGGACGAGCCGAGCCTGTACGCGCAAGACACGGACATTGACGGCTCAGAAGAGGTGTGCCGAAGGCCCAACAGTGCTTGCTGCGCAGTCCTTCCTACATGTCTGACTTCATTCACCTCTGCTCAGGTGGATCCTCGTGTTGGGCAAGCGCTGGATGACATGAACAACTCCATGGTGACCGTCAACGAGCTGGAGGCTGCACTTACTCAGGCAAAACGGAGAGCCAAACAGCTTGAGGCAGAGCAGCGCATCATCTGCCAGGATGCTTATGACAAGCTCAGCCGCGGCGTCAAAGAAATACTGCCGGCATACACACGACAGCTTCTGGCGGTGCAGCAGCAGCAGACGACGCAGAGAGCATTCGTAGAATACCAGCGGGCGCATGATGCCCACATGGCTGCAAAAGCAGCAGTCGCTGAGCTGGAAAATCGGTTGATGGCTACATCAGGTGCGGGCATGACGGCTAGCTCGTTTGCGCTGTCAGGGGGCCTTGCTCTGATACATTCCGATTCAAACAGGCGGCGCGCAGGTAGACGTGCAGCTTCTGAGCCAATGCAGCGATTTAGCATCGCGAGTGGTGCAGACAGAGTCCGCGAAGCTCAGGGCGGACCGCGTGCATGCTGTGGAGGCCCGCAGGCTGTCGTCGCTGCTTCTGGAACTCAAGCAGGGGCCGAGGATCACAAAAGAGCACTCAGAGCGTGCACAGCCTTACATCGAGGTCAAGCAGCGAGCAGAGGCGTTGCTGAAGCAATGCGTCGAGCGCATCTCTCAGGTATGCAACTTGTGTGACAACGCAATTGTTGCAGCATGGGCTGTAATTCACCTGTCGCGCATATTCTTCTATCAAAGGTCGAAACAGAACTTGCGGATGCCAAGCAAGCCTACCGCTCAGCGATGGAGCGCTTAGATACCATCAGCCGCGAGATTCATGACCGGAGACAAGCCAGCAGAGCGGCTGAGCAGGAGCAGGATACAGCAACCGGTGCCGCAGCAGCGGAAGATGCCAGGGCGCAAGAGGAACCGCCGGCAGAGGACGTGCATGCAAATAATCGAAGTACCGCAGAGACAGTGTTACCTGATAGTACCGCGGATTGAATTGAAATAACTGCGACCTATTTTGCGTTCTATATTGATTGCATAATCGTCACGAGCGTGACCAGTAGGCAAGTAAGAAGAGCGTACAACTGGCCACCACTGCCGAAAGGATGATTGTGTCTTTTGACTTTTTTCGCCGTATAGCTCCAACGAGATTGTTCACCACAGGAAACTTGGCCCCAAGATCGCTGAGCTTGGTGGACATGTTCATCAGCAATGAACGCTGCCCAGCCAGGGCAGAAAGCGACTGTCCCGGAGAAACGCGCCGCGGCCATGCTGTCAGAAGGCTCATAAGCTCTCACATTTGAACACAAGAAGCACGCACCGCTTGCGCTTGACCAATGACATCGTCAATTTGAGATGTGGAGCTGTGCAAGTACCCCCGCTCCCGCAGCAACTGCGCTGTAGAGCCCCCCTGGACCTGAATCCTGAAATATTTGGCGAGAATCGGATGCGCAAGGCGGTGAGATGACCCGGTGGATGGAGCGTAGAGGAGGCAACACACACCCTGTGAGTGGAGCATTTCCATCACCAGCGCGTGAACCTGCCAGTGCGCATTCAGGTCAAATGAACGGCAAGTCGACGCACGGAAACAAGGAGACGCACCTCCAAGTAGCAGCGCGTGCTCTCGGCTAGCGGCTATGTTGTTCTTCAGGCGTCGGTATTCCTGCATAGGGTGTCAGACGGCCTCGAGCGCAACAGGCGTCCACGCACATCTGTATGCGCGCCTGCGTGAACTCCAGCAGTATATCTCTGTGTCTTGCCAGCGTGTGTGCTCTTGCATCTCCTGTGCTCGTCACCGTGCTGTGTGTGTGTGGGTGCCCCTTGTGAGCGCAACAGATGAAGCGGCCCACAAGCAGACAGCCACTCGCACCTGCTCATGGCGTCGTTCACATCAGAAAGTCGCTGCAGCAGCGCCTCAATTTCCTCCCCCTTCACTGTCACAACCTGGCGTGCGCCCAGGTGTCAGCAGCCCGTTGTGGGCACAAGTGAAGAGACCGGGCAATAGTACCTGGTCAGTGCTATCTCCTGCAAGCGTGACCTTCTCTATGCCTGCCGTGGCCGTGCACGCAGGCCTCAGAGGTTTGTTGACAAGCGAGTTCCTACTCTGCTGCATCCGGCTCACCTAGTTTGGAGAAGCTCGCGAGCCGGCTATCAACTTCACTCTCCAGTTTCCGTGCCTGTGTAGCGGCGTCGGAATCAGCGCTCCGCCAGGGTCGCCAGGCACTGCAAGCGTACCTCTTTCCGAAGGACGTCCCAGAGCCCGGACGCTGAGCTGACTGCGCCACCTGCCGAAGGATTCGCCATGACGAGGGGCGTGAACATCCGACGGCGTACGCCGGCTTGAAGGGAACAACTCGGCGTGTCTCAGACTCACTATTATCATAATAGTATTATGTTGGCTACCCCAGGGGTATGACCGGGCCGGTCGACCGGGTCCGGTACCGGACCCGGTCGACCGGACCGGACGGACGGACCGGACGGACGGACCGACCTGAAAATTGGTCCGTCCGG
>Ga0164297_10002621_pt1 | contig 17563 bp, 14 predicted proteins | sample GEODES058metaG_FD_113539 | JGI IMG/M metagenome (GOLD analysis project Ga0164297, IMG submission 113539) | Dystrophic lake water microbial communities from Trout Bog Lake, Wisconsin, USA - GEODES058 metaG | ecosystem: Environmental > Aquatic > Freshwater > Lake | place: USA: Trout Bog Lake...
CGGTGGCGATCGAAGGGGCCGAACCCGGCGACATGCTGGAAGTGCACATCGCCAAAATCGATTTCGGCGCCGATTGGGGCTTCTGCGGCTTCCGCCCGCTGGCCGGCACGCTGCCCGAGGATTTCCCGGAAACCTTCCTCTCCCACATCCCCATCGACCGCGCCGCCCGCACTTGCCGCTTGCCCTGGGGCACGGAACTGCACTTGGCCCCCTTCTTCGGCGTGATGGGCGTCGCCCCGCCGCCGGCCTATGGCACGATCTCCACCGTGCAACCGCGTGAGCACGGCGGCAATCTCGACAACAAGGAATTGACCGAGGGTTCGACGCTGTTCCTGCCGGTCTGGGCACCGGGGGCGATGTTCTCGGCCGGCGACGGGCATGGTGTGCAGGGTGATGGCGAGGTCTGCATCAACGCCCTGGAGATCTGCCTGACCGGCACGTTCCAACTGACGCTGCACAAGGGCGGCGGAGCACGCGATCCGCTGCTGACCTATCCGAAGGCGGAGACGCCGACGCATTTCATCTCCATGGGCATGCATGAGGATTTGGATGTGGCGATGAAAACGGCGCTGCGTCAGATGATTGCCTTCATCACCAGCCGGTCCAACCTGTCCCGGCAGGAAGCCTATCAATTCTGCTCCCTGGCGGTGGATTTTCATGTCACCCAGACGGTGAACGGAGAAAAAGGCGTGCATGGGATGCTGAAGAAGGGCCTTCTATTCTAACGCATTTTCCGGCGATCGCGGGGGTGGCGCGGGCGTTCACACGACCGTGTGATGCCACCTCCGGCCTCCGTGTGATGCCACCTCCGGCGATCACGCTCAGCTAACGCGTGATTCACGCCTTCGTGTGGTGCCACCTCCGGCGATCACGCTCAGCTAGCGCGTGATTCACGCCTCCGTGTGGTGCCAACTCCGGCGATCACGGCGTTAGGAAGTTGGCCGAGACGGATGTCCGCGCGATCAACGCCTGCAAGGCAGGGTCCTGCTCGCTGTTCTCGCGCGTCAAAGCATCCATCGGCACGAAGAACTCATGCGCATGCGGCAACTGATGACGCGCGAACCCGCGATAATGATCCTGCTTCAGACCATATAAAACCCGCATCTCCCGCACCGGAATGGCCACATCGTGCAGCGGTTCGTGCAGAATCACCCCCGTGGTGCGCCAGCGCGGCGTTGGATCCATCTCCGTAAGCGGCGCCAACAACCATTCCAACGGGCACAAGCACATCATCGAGTGTGTGCTCGGCGCGAAACGCGAGCGTTTGTCGAGCAGGTTCTGCAACGTGCTGCAGGCCTCGATGGCCAGAATGTCAACGAACGGCTCCTCATAAGTGCCGCCGAAATTCAGCCACAACCCATCCGGCAGCGTGCGCAGCCGGCTACTGCCGGGAATTTTCAGGAAGGGGCTGCATTGCCGCATGTCATCCTCCCCCGGACGGCCACGAAGCCAGCTTTCCCGGCGTCGCGGAGACAAGCCCGGCGGGCGCTGCCCCCAGCGCTTGAGCCGCGCCTTGACCAGCAGGTCGAGCGAGATGGTCTTCTCCATAGTAGCTCCCACACGCGGGATGTTTTGTCCGCTTACAACCACGACGTGTATTCCGAATCGGAAAACGGGGGATCATATAATTGTGTGCAGAGGGGGCTTCAGGGGTCGGAAAATTATTTTAAAGACCAATTCCCATCCTGATAGACGACCTCTCCGCGCCATCCGATGCAGACTTCGCGGAGACACGTGAAGACCTTTGCGCCGGCGCACAGAGACCGGCCCGATACGCCGCGGCGTCGCCATCAAAGCGTTGCAGGTATACGCAAGATGGCAATTATTGATGCAAAAACAGCACACAAGCATCCGTCTTCGAACGACGTCCTACCCGCGCGGATGCCCTGTGCGGGGCATATTCGCAGGGCATATGGGCCGCGCTTCGGCCGTCGGCAGCGCCCCTGGAGTAGCAGCCGCTTCCGCTCGGCAGCGAGCACGCCAGAGAATCCTATTTCTGATGAAAGACGCAAGAACAGTGGTCTATTTGCTTTTTCTCAGGTTTTTCTGAAATCCGTCAAAAAACCTGCCATGGCGGACGGATCAGCATGTCTTATTTCACAGAGTGAAATTCCGATCATAAGGCAGCGCCCCGATCGCAGCGCCGGCGCGCAGCACGACACAACCGCATCTGCGGTCCGACGCGGTTAATATCCCCAGACCCCCACGCGCCTCGCGTGTATTGCCATACGATGAAACCAAAAAAACGGGGCGGCGGATTGCTCCACCACCCCGTTCTCAAACCAAATGACCAGCGCCAAACGCCGGTCGGTCGGATCAGCCGCGATTGGACAGCGGCACGTAGTCGCGCGTCGCAGCACCGGTGTAGATCTGCCGCGGGCGGCCGATGCGCTGCTGCGGATCCTCGATCATCTCTTTCCACTGGCTGATCCAGCCGACCGTGCGGGACACGGCGAACAGCGCCGTGAACATGCTGGTCGGGAAGCCCATCGCCTTGAGGATGATGCCGGAGTAGAAATCGACGTTCGGATAGAGCTTGCGATCGACGAAATACTTGTCGTTCAGCGCGATCTTTTCCAACTCCATCGCCAGATCCAGCAGCGGATCGCCCTTGATGCCCAGTTCGGCCAGCACGTCGTGGCAGGCCTTCTGGATGATCTTCGCGCGCGGGTCGTAGTTCTTGTAGACCCGGTGGCCGAAGCCCATCAGCTTGGCGTGGTTGTTGCGGTCCTTCACATCCGACAGGAACTCCGGGATGTTCTTCACATGGCCGATGTCGGCCAGCATCTTCAGCACCGCTTCGTTCGCCCCGCCATGCGCGGGGCCCCACAGGCTGGCAATGCCGGCGGCGATGCAGGCGAAGGGGTTCGCGCCGGTGGAGCCGGCCAGGCGCACCGTGCTGGTGGACGCGTTCTGTTCATGATCGGCGTGCAGGATCATGATAAGATCCATCGCCTTGGACAGGATCGGGTTGACCTTATAATCCTCGGCCGGCACGGCGTGGAACATGTGCAGGAAGTTTTCCGCATAGGACAGGTCGTTACGCGGATACACGAACGGCTGGCCGACGGAGTATTTATGCGCCCAGGCGGCGATCGTCGGCACCTTGGCGATCAGGCGGAAGGCGCTGATCCGGCGGCTTTCCGCATCATGGATGTTCAGGCTGTCGTGATAAAAGGCTGACAGCGCGCCAACCACGCCGCACATCACCGCCATCGGGTGCGCATCGCGGCGGAAGCCATTGTAGAAGGTGCGCAGTTGCTCATGCAGCATCGTGTGGCGCATCACACCTTGCTCGAACGTCTTGAACTCCCCTTCATTGGGCAGTTCGCCGTTCAGCAGCAGGTAGCAAACTTCCAGGAAGTTGGACTTCTCGGCCAATTGCTCGATCGGATAGCCGCGGTATTCCAGAACGCCGACATCGCCGTCGATATAGGTGATCTTGCTGTCGCACGACGCGGTGGCGCCGTAGCCGGGATCAAAGGTGAAAATACCAAGATCGCCATACAGCTTACGGATGTCGAACACGTCGGCTCCGGCGGTGCCGGACAGCAACGGCAGCGTGGTCGACTTATTCGTACCGTCGAGGGTTATGGTCACAGACCGGGGTGCCGTGGCGCTCATGTGCGCGGTGTCCTTGTTAGATATCATCGCGTTACCCCTGGATCACCGTCCTGAAAAAGGGCGGCAGCCTGGGGATCGCGTCGAAATTATGGCGCTATGCGCCAGGACGCAACCTTCGCATTTGCAACACGCGGTTCAGCCTCCGCCGGTGACGGCCATTGCGCCGGATCGTCGGCTCTTTCATATGAAGGCGATCTGGACCGGCCGGCATGGCGGTTGCTCCAGCCGGATGGAACGAAAGCACGATGACGGCGGCGGATACCAGGCAAGACGCGGCGGCCCGCACCACTCTTGGCATCATCGCCGGTGGCGGCGCATTGCCCGGTCGCGTCGCCGCGGCAGCGCAGGCGGCCGGGCGGGCCGTGTTCATCGTTGGCCTGGAGGGATACGCCGATCCGGCGGTCCTGCGCCCATGGCCGCATGTGCTCTGCCGGATCGGTGCCATCAGCCAAGGTCTGCGGGCACTTCGCACGCATGGCTGCCATGATTTGGTGATGATCGGCCCCGTGCGCCGCCCCTCGTTTTTCGATCTGCGCCCCGACGCCGAGGGCGCCAAGTTGCTCGCCCGGATCGGACGCGCGGCGTTCGCCGGCGATGATGGGCTGCTGGCCGCCATCATCAAGATTCTGGCGCAGGAAGGCTTCAACGTCCTCGGCGCGCATGAGGTGATGCGTGAGGTGCTGGCGCCGGCCGGCCTGCTGACCAAAACCGCGCCCGATGCCATGGCATTGTCGGATATCGAACGCGGCATCGTCGTCGTCCGCCACCTCGGCCAAGCCGATGTGGGGCAGGGTTGCGTTGTGCAGCAAGGCTTGGTGCTGGCGGTGGAAGCGATCGAGGGCACGGACGCGATGCTGGCGCGCGCCGGCACGTTGCGGATCGACGGCACCGGTGGCGTGCTGGTGAAATTGTCTAAGCCCAACCAGGATCGACGCGCCGATTTGCCGACGATCGGCCCGGTGACGGTGCGCAATGTCGCCGCCGCCGGCCTGAGGGGGGTTGCCTTCGAGGCTCAGGCCACCATTCTGGCGGAGCGAGAGGCGATGCTTGCCGCGGCGGACGCGGCCGGATTGTTTCTGCTGGGGCTCGAACCCGAGCGCCTGCGATCGTAACTGACACCAAGGGAGCGAACCCATGCCCACATTTCTGCACACCATGCTGCGCGTCGGCGATCTGCAGCGCAGCGTCGCTTTCTACACCAAGGGTTTCGGCATGCAGGAAATCCGCCGGCGCGACGTGCCGGACGGCAAGTATACGCTGGTCTTCGTCGGCTACGGCCCGGAAGAGAGCAACACGCTGCTGGAACTGACGTATAATTACGGCGTCGACCACTACGACATGGGCAGCGCGTTCGGCCATCTGGCCATGGGCGTGCCCGATGTCGCCGCCACCACCGAGACGCTGCGCGCCATGGGCGCGAAAGTCACACGCGAACCGGGCCCGGTGAAATTCGGCACGACGATCATCGCCTTTGTCGAGGATCCGGACGGCTATAAGATCGAGTTGATCCAGCGCGCCTGATCCGCGTCCGCCCATCCGCCTCCGGCGATCGGCGCCTCGGCCATCCGAGCCGGCGCCGACCAGCATGGCCGCCACACCGGGGGCTGATATCCCCGGCGTGGTGCCCAAGCAGGGGGCCGGGGCCATGAGGCGACCAGGGGGAGGACCAGGGGCGCGACCACGAGGGGCGACCACGAGGGGCGACCACGAGGGGCGACCACGGGGCGTGACCACGGGGCGTGACCACGGGGGGCGACCAGCAGGACCGCGGCAAGCGCATCGCCCCGCGGCGCCGTATGGACCACAGGAACAACGCGTCGGCGCCAAAGACGCCGGCCACACAGGGGAGCAACCGCATGGGACCGCTGCACGGGGTCAAAATCGTCGAATTCACCGGCATTGGTCCGGCCCCGCTCGCCGCCACGATGCTGGCCGATATGGGGGCGACGGTGATCCGCATCGACCGCGTCGCGCCCGCCGATGTCGGCGTGCCGATGGCAGAGGAGCACGAATTCACCCATCGCAACCGCAGCGTCATCAAGCTCGACCTGAAAAACCCCGATGCCATCGCCGCGGTGTTGCGGCTGATCGATACCGCGGACGGCTTGATCGAAGGCTTCCGCCCGGGCGTGATGGAACGTCTCGGTCTTGGCCCCGAGGTCTGCCTCGCGCGCAATCCGAAACTTGCGTATGGCAGGGTGACGGGTTGGGGGCAGACAGGCCCGCTTGCTCAGGCAGCGGGGCATGACCTGAATTATATCGCTCTGACCGGGGCGCTGCATGCGATTGGCCGGGAAGGGCAGAAACCGACGCCGCCGCTGAACCTGGTGGGCGATTATGGCGGCGGGGCGCTGTATTTGGTCACCGGTCTGCTGGCCGCGATCATCTCGGCACGCGGCACGGGCCCAGGGGCCGGGCAGGGGCAGGTGGTCGATGCGGCCATGGTCGACGGCGTGCTGTCGTTGATGACGCCGATCTACGCGATGCAGGCGGGCGGGCGCATGGGCAGCGGCGGGCGCGGCACGAACCAGTTGGATTCCGGCGCCCATTACTACGAAGTTTATGAATGCGCGGACGGCGAGTATATCTCCATCGCGTCGATAGAACAGAAATTCTATGCCGACTTGCTGCACCGCTTGGGCATCGATGCCGCAGACATGCCGGCGCAGCGCGACCCAAGCGGCTGGCCGCAGTGGAAGCGTCGGCTGGAGCCGATCTTCAAAAGCCGCACGCGTGATGAATGGTGCCAAATGCTGGAAGGCACCGATGTCTGCTTTGCCCCCGTCTTGTCCATGCAAGAGGCGCATGCGCATCCGCATAACCAAGCGCGCGAGGCCTTCATCGAGGTCGGCCACCATCGCCAGCCAGCCCCCGCGCCGCGCTTCAGCCGCACCACGTTGGACAAACCGCTGCCCCCTGGCGCCGTGTCTCCGCGTCAGGCGCTGACCGCTTGGGGGCTTGATGAGGCCGGCATGGCAGGGCTGCTGGCCGAGTAGCCGAACAGCCGCAGGCGGCAGGCGCACCGCAGGCGGCGGGCGCACCGCAGGCGCGCGAGGCGACGGCGCGCGCAGCCCGGGTCAGCGCGCCCGACGCGCCGCGGTTCCGCCACATCCACGCCGACTGAAACAGTTGCCTGATGACGCGAACCGCGCCATCGTATGCGCGTAACGGCAATGATCACGAATACCATCCCCGCAGGCGCAAAATTGCGCATTGTCGGCGACGTGCATGGCGATATCAACGCGTTCCGCTATGCCACGGCGACCGACCGCTTCATCGTGCAACTCGGTGACCTGATCGATCACGGGCCGGATAGTGCTGCGACGTTGCGTCTGATGGCAGACCTCGTCGAAACCCAGCGCGGCCTGTTCCTGCTGGGCAACCACGAGTTGAAACTCGCCCGCGCGCTGTCAGGCAATTCGGTGCGCTACGATCCGGTGGTGCAGGAAACGGTCGCGCAGTTGGATGATGCGCTGAAGGCGCGCGCCATGCGCCTGATCGCCGACGCGCCGGTCTGGCTGCAGCATGGCTCCGCCCTTTTCGTGCATGGTGGCTTTCACACCGAGATGCTGGCCGGCCCGCCGCCGCCGATCGAAGGCAGGCCATATGGGGCGCTGGCGCGTGCCCTGTATGGAGAACCGACCGGCAGGACCCAGGACGATGGCTACCCCGAGCGAAGCTTGCGCTGGGTGGATCGTATTCCCCGCGGGATCACCGTCTATTGCGGCCATGACCGGCGCAGCCAGGATGGACGTCCCTATGTACGGCACGGCCACTTGGGGGGCGTGGCCGTGTTTCTCGATACCGGCGCCGGGAAGGGCGGTCATCTCTCCTGGATCGATCTGCCCTAGCCGAGCGTGGTGGTTACAGGACGAGTTCGAAGCGCGTCATCTTTTCCAGGGAATCCTCGAACCACGACACGATCGCGGCTTCGCGCTTGCCCAGGAAGACGGGTTGCCCCTCTTGCAGCAGCATCGGCAGGTCGTGGCCTGGCACGAGCATGGTGCCGGGACGCTGCTGCCAGAAGCGCCACATAGTGTCGATCGACGCCGCGGTGACGGATGCGTCATAGGTCATGTCCGCGGCTCGCGTCAGCAACTCCACCCGGTTTTTCGCCGCATCGCCGGTGAACAGCACATCGCGCTCCTGCCCCTCCATATAGAAGATCAGATGGCCTGGCGTATGGCCCGGCGCGTCATAGGCGGTCATGCCCGGCAAGATGGTTTGTCCGGCCGTGATCCGCTTCAACTGCGGCGAGGCCGCCAGTTCGCGGACATAGAGTTCCGGCACGGGGGTGCTGCCCCAGGGCTCTTGCAGCGACCAGTCCAGTTCCGCCCCGCCGATCCAGATCGTCGCCTTGGGAAACAGCACCCAGTTGATCGCGTGGTCATGGTGCGAATGCGTCAGTACGACATCCGTCACATCGGCGGGCGTCAGACCATGGCGCTTCAAGCCGTTGATCAGATTGGCGCGATGGCTGAACGTGCCGCAATCGACCAGGGCCACACGGTCATAACCGCGCAGCAGGACGATCGTGCTCCAGCCCAGACCGCCATGGCAGACGGATTTGCCGGGGTAGCCCTGGACCAGGATATCGAGTTGCCAATCCTTCTTATGCATGCTGACGTTTTCCTTTTATCCGTTGTTTTCAGAAGATTTTTCTGCCGTTTTCACGCGCTGCCAAGCGGCTTCCATGGTCTCTAGCGCGGTCTCCGAAAGCCGCGCACCGGAGGCCTGAATATCGGATTCCATTGCATTGAATCTGCGGCTGAATTTATCGTTGGCATGGCGCAGGCAGGTCTCCGGCTCCAGATCCAGCTTGCGCGCCAGATTGGCCAGCACGAACAACAGATCGCCGACTTCATCCTTCAGCCGTTCTGGGTTCCGATCTGAAAGTTCGGCCCGAAGCTCTTGAATTTCTTCATCCAGCTTATCCAGAACCTGCTCCACATCGGGCCAATCGAAGCCGACGCGCGCGGCGCGACGGGTCAGTTTCATGGCCCGGGTCAGCGCCGGCAGGCCGACCGGCACGCCAGCCAGAGCCCCGGTTTGCTGTCGCGCGGCGCGTTCTTGCGATTTGCCTTCCTCCCAGGCGCGGGTTTGTTCGGCTGAATCGCGTGACGCGGCATCACCGAAAACATGCGGATGCCGCCGTATCATTTTGTTATTAATGCATCTTGCGACGGCGGCGAAATCGAACCGGCGTTCTTCCTCCGCCATGCGCGCATGGTAGACGACTTGAAACAGAAGATCGCCCAGCTCATCGGCCAGAGCCTCAAAGTCACGCTGCGCGATGGCATCGGCGACTTCATAGGCTTCCTCGATCGTGTAGGGGGCGATGCTGTCGAAGGTCTGTTCCTTGTCCCAGGGACAGCCGTTGGCGGGGTCACGCAGGGCGACCATGATTTCCAGCAGGCGGCGGAGTTCGGCCTCGGCCGTGGGCGCGGTATCGGACATGGCTCGCCGATACGGGAGGCTGCGTTTGCGCGCAAGCCGGTCTGGGCTGTCTGCGTCATGTGATGTTGGTGTGGCTGGTGTAATCGGCGGTCTGCGCGGCGATGCGTCGGGTGACCTGGGGCAGGAAACGGGCGGAGACTCAGGCGGTTAAGGATATCCGTCCGTCGTCGCATCCATTTAGACCGGATAATATATATTATGTTAAATTGTCATCATGGTTGGAAAGCCCGGTCAGCCGCAGCGGATCCTGACGCTTTGCGCCACCGGCGATGATGTCGACGTCGCGGCCGCCACGACGACGTCACCAACACGGCGCTGGAAAGCGCATGCGATCGTGTGAAGGTGTCGGGGACGGTTGATCGCGTCGGGAGCACTGATCGCCTGCGTCAGAGCACCGCGCGCGCCTGAGTGGCCGTTGCATCGCGATCGGGGCGCCCTGCCCTTGCACCACACGGTCCGCCGTCTAACCGGGCAGCCCCCACCGGGTCGCCCAAACTCGGCCACGGCCTTTACAGGATGAACAACGCGCCTGTTGCATGGCGCAACGGCGCGTCAACCGGCGGCACCCGTCGCGCCGCCGGTTGACGCCTGGATCATCACCGCTTCTGTTGCAGTTCCTGGTAAACCTGCACGTAATCCTCGGCCATGCGGCGAGACGTCCAGCGCCGGTCGAAGGTTTCGCGCACTTTGGCGCGATCCAGCGTGTGCAACTTGCCGACCGCCGCCACGGCCTCATCGATGTTATTGACGACGAAGCCGGTCAGGCCGTCATCCATCACCTCGGGCACCGAGCCGCAGTTGAACGCGATCACCGGCGTGCCGCAGGCCATCGATTCGATCATCACCAAGCCGAACGGCTCCGGCCAGTCGATCGGGAAGATCAGCGCATGCGCGCCGGACAGGAAGGCCGGCTTTTGCGCGTCATTGATCTCACCGATGAATTCGACATCGGGGTTACCGACGATCAGCGGCTTGATCTGCGAGTCGTAATAGTCCTTGTCGGCATTATCGACCTTTGCCGCGATCTTCAGTTTCAGTCCTGCCTTGCCGGCGATCTTGATCGCCCGATCAACCCCTTTTTCAGGCGAGATACGGCCCAGGAACGCGGCGTATTCCTGCTTCACCGGCTGCGGCGTCAGGATATTGGCCGGCATGCCGTGCAGCACCGTGCGCACCCAATTCAGGTTGGGGATCGGCCGGCGCTGGCTGTCGGAGATGGAAACGAAGGGGCATTGCTCGAACGTGGAGTAGGTTTCGACGAACTCCTTCACGTCCAGCCGGCCGTGGATGGTCGTCAGAAACGGCACGTTCTGGCGGCTGAATAATTGCAGCGGGAAATAGTCGATGTGGAAATGCAGCACATCGAACTCATCCTTGCGGCGGTAGATCAGTTCCACCATGCGATAATACGTCGCAACCCAGTCTTTCACGGTGGGATCGAGCCGCAACGCCGTCTCCCGCATCGGCGCGAGGGTCGCCGAGGTGATCGAGTCGCCGCTGGCGAACAGCGTCACGTCATGGCCCATGGCCACGAGTTCCTCGGTCAGCGAGTACACCACCCGTTCGGTGCCGCCGTAGAGTTTCGGCGGGACGGCTTCGAACAGCGGAGAAATCTGAGCAATACGCATGATATTCTAGCCCCAATGGACTGCGGTTGTAGACTGGTGTGGTGGACTGGCGCGTTGGACGACAGGTTGAGCTTCGACTTCACTTACGACCAGACGATTCGTTTCTTGTGATTTCTTGCACTCTGCGCGCTTGACTTCACAATCTCCTGACGCCTATCAACGGATAGATTTAGATTTTGAATGTGGCGAAATCTCGGCGTGGGGGTCACAATTTTGCGGCCGACCTGCCGCCGCTGAAGCGGCTTCGTCGACAATCCGGATCCCGGATTGCAATTTTCTCCCTGCCCGTGCTGCCATTTGCATCCTTTAGCGGTTATAGAAAAACTGAGCGATGCGGGTTCGCGTGTTTATCCCGATGCAAGGAGATTGCCCTTCCATGGGGTCCGGTCCCGTCCATCCTACCGAGTTGTCGTCCCTGCGCGGGCGGCCTTTCGCCTTCCTGTTCGCATACACCAAGCGCCACCCCGCGGGGCATCTGGTGGTTCTGATCGCGGTGCTGCTCGCCGTGGCATGCAGCGTGTCCACGCAGTACGGGCTGAAGTCGTTGATCGACATCGTTGCGCAGGGCCAGCAGAATGCCGGCACTGCCGTATGGGGCGCCTTCGCCCTTCTGTGCGGCCTGGTCGCGGCGGATAATCTGTCGTGGCGCGTAGGTGGCTACGCGGCACACCGCACCTTCGTCGCCGTCACGGGTGACATCAGGCGCGATCTGTTTCGCCACCTGTCGGGCCATTCCCCAACCTATTTCGCCGAACGCATGCCGGGTGCGCTGGCCTCACGCGTCAGTGCGACGGCCAATGCGGCGTTCACGCTCGAAAACACCATGGTCTGGAACGTCTTGCCGCCGAGCGTGGCGGTGCTGCTGTCGATCGTGTTCATCGGCTCGGTGAATACGGCGTTGGCGGGCACGTTGATGGCCGTGGCGCTGGCCTTGGGTGTTCTGGTCTTCGTGCTGGCCCGCCAGGGCACGCCGCGTCACCGCGACTATGCCGAAAAAGCCGCCGCGGTGGATGGCGAATTGGTCGATGTCATCGGCAATTTCAACGTCGTCCGTGCCTTTGGCGCGACGTTTCGCGAACAGTCGCGGCTGGCGGAAACGATGGCGGTGGAAATGGCCTCGCGCCGGCGGAGCCTTTACTATCTGGAGCATCTCCGCCTGATCCACGCCATCCTCACGGCGGTGATGACGGCCGCCGTGGTCGCCTGGGGTATCATTCTGTGGCAGCGTGGACAGGCGAAAGTCGGCGATCTGGTGCTGATCAATGCCCTCGCGTTCGGCATCCTGCACGGCACGCGCGATCTCGCGGTCGCCCTGGTGGACCTGACGCAACACGTCGCCCGCTTGCAGGAAGCCATCGCCACGCTGCTGACGCCGCATGATCTGGAAGATCGACCGGACGCGAAGATCCTGCCGCCTGGCGCGGGTGAGGTGGTGTTCGACCACGTCACCTTCGCCTATCCGAAACGCCCACCGGTCCTGGACGGCTTCAACCTGGTGATCGCCCCTGGGGAGCGTGTCGGTCTGGTCGGATTTTCCGGTGCTGGTAAGTCCACCGTCCTGTCTCTGCTGCAGCGTTTCTACGATGTCAGCGCCGGCCATGTGGCGATCGACGGCTATGATATCCGCGACGTCACGCAAGAAAGCCTGCGCACGGTCATGGCCGTGGTGCCGCAGGATGTGTCGATGTTCCACCGCTCGGTCATGGAGAATATCCGCTACGCCCGCCCGGACGCGAGCGAGGCCGACGTGCTGGCGGCGGCCGAGATGGCGCATTGCCGCGACTTCATCGAAGCACTGCCCGAGGGTTTCGCCACCATGGTCGGCGATCGCGGGGTAAAATTATCCGGCGGCCAGCGGCAACGCTTGGCAATCGCCCGTGCGCTGTTGAAGAACGCGCCGATCCTGTTGTTGGATGAGGCAACCTCGGCGTTGGATACCGAATCCGAACAGGCGATTCAGGCCGCACTCGACACGCTGATGGCGGGACGCACCGTGATCGCGATCGCGCATCGGCTGTCCACGCTGCAGAGTTTCGACCGGATCATCGTGATGGACAAAGGCAAGATCGTCGACGACGGCTCCCCAGCAAGCCTCGCCGCTCGGCCTGGCCCGTATCGGGAGTTGCTGCGCAAGCAGCGGATGGAACCCGCTTCGACGACGATCTAACCGCGCCCCTGGCCGGTCAGTCCGAAGCTGCCATTGTCGGGGTGCGGGCCGTTATGTCCCCTCAGCCGTTCCATTGGGTGCCCCATTGGGCGGCGAATGCCGCTGCGCGAGAACGTGCCGCAAAAGCCGCTCGTCTCGGCGTCAGGCGAACAACAGCCCCGGGGGTTGGCCCTTGGGATGCGCGTGGTCGATCACGATCCAGGCATGGTGATGCTGCGCGTGATTGGTCTTTTCCCCCATGTCGAACCACCTGATCCGCTCATTCAACACGATGGTCGCAGCGAAGGGGCCGCTGGACAGCAGACGCGCGGCACGCTGACCGGCGATCCAATTCAGCCGGACGAGCAAGGCAAGCTGCCCCTCGACCGACGCTGCCAAGCGCATGGCGTGTTCGACGAAATCCAGCATCCGGCGCGCCGAACGCGCCTGACCGGCGTGCGACCCGGTGTCGCCGTAGGGCGGATTGGTGACAATGCTGCGACAGCCGCCCGGGACGTCCGTGCATCCCAGGAAATCGATGCCCGCCACGCCGAAGCCGCGGTCGGTGATGTCCGTGGACACCACCGTATGGCCAGCCGCCATCAGCACCTTCGACATCGCCCCGTCGCCGCAGCACGGCTCCCACACCGGGCCGCGCAATGTGACGTGGCGCAGCAGCGCCGCGGTCACCCACGCCGGGGTTGCATAGAAATCCCGGTTCTCCCTCTCGTATCCTGAAATATGGATCGCGCGGCGTGCCGTATCATCCTGCTCTATCGTCGGCAGCGTCTCAGGGTTGACCAGCATCTACCGCAGCCTCCTGCTCGTTTCGTCCTCGCGCACGGCCAGCTCTCGAATCGGCCGGTCCGACGCTGCGCAAAAGCATACCGGTTGCAGGGTGGCGAGACGACCCGTTTGCGCTAGACTGGACCGGCGTCATCGGCCGCCAGGAACGGCGGGCACCGCGCCGACGCTGGCTGGGCTGCGACAGCTTGCACCAAGGCGAGCGATCACGCCTCGGGACCGGGCTTTGGGCAACCGGGCTGGGCATGCAAGCTTGGTACCCATGGGGCCAGCGCAGCGGGGTCGATGGTCAAGGACCGGCGGTTATGTCCGCTGGTCGAGGGAGAGCGCCGCGTATGAGCCGTCTTGTCGTCGTTTCCAACCGCGTCGCCCCCATCCAGGAAGGCGAAGCCACCGCCGGCGGATTGGCGGCCGGCGTGCTCGATGCCCTGAAAGGCAAAGGCGGATTGTGGTTCGGCTGGTCCGGCGAGGTTACCGAGACCAGTGAGCCACGGGCCGAACACACGGTCGGGCCGATCACGCTGTATACGATCAACCTGGCCCGCAAGGATTATGACCAATATTACCGCGGTTTTGCCAATGACACGCTGTGGCCGGCGCTGCACTATCAGATCGGCTTGGGCCATTTTGAAGAAGCCGAGTTCCAGGGCTATCGCCGCGTCAACGATTTCTTCGCCCGCGCGCTGAAGCCGCTGCTACGGCCGGACGACACGATCTGGGTGCATGACTACCAACTGCTGTGCCTCGCCGAAAGCCTGCGCGCGCTGGGCGTGACCAACCGCATCGGTCTGTTTCTGCACACCCCCTTCCCCGCGCCGGGCGTGTTCATGACCATCCCCAGCCACGCCGAACTGATCCGCGCCATGTGCGGCTACGATCTGCTGGGCTTTCAGACCGATATCGATTGCACCGCGTTCCAGGATTACGTGCTGCGCTTTGCCGGCGGCGAAGCGGTGGGGGAGGCTCTGTCGGGCGCGATCAAGGTCAATGGCCGCCTGGTGCGCACCGGCGTCTATCCCATCGGCGTGCATGTCGATGAGGTGCGGGCACAAGCCGAAACCCCGGTCAATCGCCGCCAGGCCACCCGCCTGCGCGCCTATCTGATGGATCGGCTGATCCTGAGCGTCGATCGGCTGGATTACTCCAAGGGATTGCGCCAGCGCTTCGTCGCGTTCGAGCGGTTTTTGGCCGAATTTCCGGCCCATCACGGGTTGGTGACGTTCATGCAGATCGCACCACCCTCGCGATCGGACATCGAAACCTATCAGCGCATCCGGCGCGAACTGGAAGCCGAGGCGGGACGCATCAATGGCCGCTTCGCCGAGGTGGATTGGGTGCCGCTGCGCTACCTGAACCGCGGCTTCGCCCGCAACGTGCTGATGCCGCTCTATGCCGAGGCGCAGGCCTGTCTGGTGACCCCGCTGCGCGACGGCATGAACCTTGTCGCCAAGGAATACGTCGCCGCGCAGGACCCCGAGGAACCGGGCGTGCTGATCCTGTCCGAATTCGCCGGCGCCGCGCGGGAGTTGCAGGCAGCCCTGCTGGTCAATCCCTATGACGAGGCCGGCATGGCCCGGGCGATGGACCGCGCCTTGTCGATGCCGGTCGAGGAAAAGCGGGAACGCCACCAGGATATGATGACGATCATGCGCGCCAATAGCCTGGAACGCTGGCGCGATCGCTTTGTCGCGGACCTGGAGAACGGCTGAGTCAACCCGCTTCAGGGCGTGCCCGTATCATCGATCGAAGACGCAAACAGCACCTCGCCGCGTGATCATGTTTGGCGGCGCGCCAGGCCGCGGGCTGCCGTCTACGACGCAGACGGCGCACCAGCGGGAAATGCCATCTGGCGCAAAAAATCGGCCGAATAATCGATCTCCTCGGGCCAGGTAATACCCTGGCCATCGGGCAGAAGCCGCATCGAGGCGGCGAAATAATCGCCTTCCCGCAAGGGCGTGAACCAGCCGCCGCGGTCGATGATGGGCAAAAAATCGATCACCGCCCGCGCGCCGTCGGTCCAGGTGACGGTGACCATGTGATCAGCGTCGGCGACAGCACCGGCGATTTCCCATAATTGCATGTCCGTATCAGCCAATCCGCGCCACAGCGCGGCCACAGCGCGCAGCGATCCGCACCGGCCGTTCGGCGGCAGGACGCATGACAAGATCCCCCGACAGCACCATGCCCCCCGCCTTTCCAGGCCACGATGGCCGTTTTTGATAATCACGTTAAGATCGCGCCAATAATACGGCTTCCGGCCCACGAGGAAACATCATGACGCTGCTCGGCAAATCCGCCCTGATCACAGGCTCATTGGGCGGTATCGGCTTTGCCACCGCGCAAACGCTCGCGAAACTCGGTTGCGCCATCACACTGAACGGATTCGCCCCTGACGAGACGATCGCCGATCGGCTCGAGTCGATTGCCCGCTTGGGTGTGCCGGTGCGCTACGATGCGGCCGATCTGCGCGATCCTGGACAGATCGCGGCGATGGTGGCGCGGACGGATGATGCGCATGGCGGGACGGATATCATCGTCAACAACGCCGTCGTGCGCTATTTTGGCGCCGTGGAAAACTTCGCGCCCGCGCATTGGGATGAAGCCCTGGCGGTCAATCTCAGCGCACCGTTTCATCTGATACGGGGGGCGATGCCGGGGATGAAGGCGAAGAACTGGGGCCGCATCATCAACATGGCCTCGATCTACGGGAAATTCGCCACGGTGAACCGGATCGACTACGTCACCACCAAAACGGCGCTGATCGGCATGACGCGCGCGGTGGCACTGGAAGTCGCGCGGACCGGGATAACCTGCAATGCGATCTGCCCGGGCACGGTGCTCACCCCGGCGATCGAGTGGCGCTTGCGGCAGGAAATGCAACGCGACGGCACATCTTTCGAGGCGGCGGAAGAAGAATTCCTGCGCGTCCGCCAGCCGTCTCGCCGTTTTGTGAAAGATGAAAATGTCGCCGCATTGATTGCTTTTCTCTGCGGTTCGGCCGGCGCCGATATCAACGGTGCCGAACTGCCGATCGATGGCGCTTGGACGGCGGGGCGGTAAGAAGAAAAACAACGCTCAGATTTTCTGGCGACCATATACAAAATGGTACGAATGAATTTATAATTATACATTTTATATTTTGGCAAATTCTATCAATAACGTTAATGGTCGCACTAGATTGTCTCTGAGATGGACGTATGATCCTTCGATTGTTCCTTTTTGCTTACTTTATTCTTGTTGGAGAATGCGCGTTTGCCGCCGATTTGACTGTGCTTGCGCCGCCGGCGTTGAGCGCGGTGATGGATGACATCGTTCCGACGTTCGAAGCCAAGGGCGGCAGGCATGTCGTTATCCTTCAAATCGATGACGACAGCGTTGAGCCCAAGGTCCTGTCCGGCGCGCACTTCGATCTCGCGATCGTCGAGCAACAGATGGTGCCCGGCCTGACACGATCAGGCCGCATCACGCCACGCGCCATACCAGTGGCGCGAACGATGCTGGGCCTAGCCGTTCCCAACGGCAGCGCAAAACCCGATATCTCGACCCAAGAGGCTTTCGAGCGGACAGTGATGTCGGCACAATCCATCGCCTTCAGCGCGCCCGCGCCGCAATCGCTTAGCGACCAGTATCTAAGGGATTGCTTCGCCCACCTGGGGCTTACCAACCAGAGCGGGGTCAGACGGTTCCTTGCAGCGCGCGGTCATGCCACCGATTATCTGACGACCGGTCAGGCCGGTGTGGCGGTGGCGTGGTCTCATGATCTGCGCCAGCACGAGGACGTGCGTTACGTCGGAGTACTGCCCGAGACTGTGCAGATGCACCTCGTGTTTACTGCCGTCACTGCGCAGGATTCGGCGTTGCCCGACTCTGCCAGGGCCTTCCTGTCGCTTATGTCCGGCCCCGA
>Ga0164297_10002624_pt1 | contig 17552 bp, 20 predicted proteins | sample GEODES058metaG_FD_113539 | JGI IMG/M metagenome (GOLD analysis project Ga0164297, IMG submission 113539) | Dystrophic lake water microbial communities from Trout Bog Lake, Wisconsin, USA - GEODES058 metaG | ecosystem: Environmental > Aquatic > Freshwater > Lake | place: USA: Trout Bog Lake...
GCGCCTGCATGGAGCTCTCGCTGGGTGCAGCAGACATGTGCTGCCATCCACGTTGTACGCGACTGACTCAGGAGTGCCAGGCACGGCGCAGAAGATGGCCTTCTCAGCGTAATGCGTGCATGGTATGTCCTCCATGCTGGTAGGGCCGATGTAATAAGGCAGTGACGGATCCAGATCTGTTAACATCTCGAGGGCTGCATCGACGAAGAAGATGGTGTCGTCATCACCGTACAAAACCCAGTCGAAGCTCCTGTCCGTGGCGTTTCCAAGCCTCACGGCCATGCCATTGCGCTGCCTACCCACGGCCAGATCAGCAGGTGGCAAAACAGTCCACCACGTCTCCAGCGGCCCAACATGCCAGGGAGGATTCTTGAGAAGCGTTGCGTTGCTGCTATTAGCAAGCGTGGTTGTCACCAACCACGCTGGTACGTGCCGCCTCCAGGTGCGACTCCCTACAGCAGCTAGCGGGTGGCGAAACTCAAACGTGCCAGCCGCGAATCGCAGACGAGCGTACTTGCTTGAATTGTGCGCAACGAACAGGCGAGGGTCTTCCTGCATCGGTGGCCGCGGCGGTGGTGGCGGAGGCGTAGGCGGCAGCGGCGGCGGTGATGGCGACGGCGGTGGCGGCGATGGTGGTGGAGATGGCGGTAGCGGTGGCGGCAATGGCGGGGGAGGCGCAGGCGGCGGTGGTGAAAAGGGATCTAAGAGAGGGCGCCATAGGCCCAGCTTCTTGAAGAGGTCGGCTTTGTCTTCCGTGGTTGTCAAACACGTGGCGTGTATCGCTAGCGAGTTGTTCAGCAGCCGCGCTGCGTCGTTGGCTTTGCAACTGTTACTCCATCCATCATCCTGGTCCACACAGCCCACAATCCGCTCCGATGGCCAACTGCTCTGCATTTTTCGTAGTGCATCAACGAGTTCGAACTGATCATCCACTTTTCGAGGCCCGGAGCAGAGCAGCAGGTGTGCGAGAGACAGGTTGTAGAGCCTCGGATCACGCTGCCGCAAGTATATGACGCCAACGTTTTCCTCCCGCATGTCGCCCGAGATGCTCCGATTGTACGGGCCGAGGCACTGCAGAGTAACAAGCGGCCTGGGCTGGCTGGAAGCGAGAGCAGTGAGGACGTTGGCGCGGAGCACGACGTCCGTCTCAGTAAGCAGCACAGGCGCATCAATGTCTGAGACCAGAGCCAGCGCAGCGGGTTTGGTGACAGTCACAACGCGTTTCCAGTACCTGCTGAAAAAATGATCAGGACCTGGAGCCATGTCGAAGGCGGAATGCGTATTCGAAGCGAAGAAACAGAGACAGGGAAGCGACGCGTTGCATGCGCTCTCCACAATCGCCTTGCACCACGTCTCGGTCTCTATATCTGTCGTGAACACCAGCAAAGGCAACGCGTTTGCGGTCGTGAAAGAAGCAAAATTGAGGAACAGATCACCACGCATGCCCCTGGACGACGTGAGAACTGCCACCAGCGGCACGCCCGGTGCAAAGCCAGCACGCCGCAAGCTTTCGTTGAGAAGCTGTGCGTCCGCACGGACTCGTTCAGGTAAGGTCGCTATGTTCCGCTCGTTGATTTTAGCGTCTGCTAGCTGTAGTGTGGACTGCAACTCGCGAAGCGCGGTCATGCGCTCTTCATCGGTAGGATTCCACCGAGGCCAGTTGAGAGTGTCAGTTGTAACTGTTACCGTCCGGTGCAGGATGCGATCACAGGTGGCATTGCAGATGCCATTGCTAGAAACCACGTCCGCCGCCACTCGCGTCATGGTTCGCGGCGTTTCAAAGTTAAATGCACAGAACGGCGGGTCAAATACTGGAGTGGGGTCAGTCTGAACGAAGCCAGTTGCGTTGATAATGTACCGCATGAAGTGGATTTCGCCACCACCTGTTTTGTCCTCCAATGATTCTGCGCGTTGTTTCCACTGCTCCGCGGACAAGGCACGCATGAGGCCACGGCTCACCAGCATGCCACCGTGACCACACGGGAATGGCAAGCTATACCATAATGAATTGGCATCTGCAGGGCCTGGACATCCTTCTCGCGTAGAATTGTGCAAGACATCCACAGTACATGGCGCATGCGCGAAGCATCCGCCGCCGGCTCCTTTCTGGCCGCGGGCGACGTGATGGTTGCGCGGCAGCGTGCACACCGTGCCTGCGGAATAGGAGGTCTTGCACCCACCTCGACCACCAGGGATTGATGTCGGGTCGCACGTGCTCACGCTATCTGATAGCAAGTACGGCATGTTCGGGTCCAACCCATGCACCACCTCATACACAGCGTCCATGAAGAAAATCGTGTCGTCGTCGCCGTGAGCTATCCAATCGTACGACGTTCCAAGCGACTGGTTCGCAAGGCGCAGCACCGCAGCTGTCTTGGAGACGGTGGCTTTGTAGGTGCCATTCACACTGTCCTGCGGGTATGTCCACCACGTTTCCAGGCGTTTGTCGAACGCAGCGGTGTCGGAGTTGTTGAACAGGGTCGCATAAAGGTCATCAACCTCCGCAGGCGCAGACGTGCTCCCTTCTTGTGCACCTTCCGTCACGATAAATGCACTGATGTCGTGTCTCCAAGTGCCCCTGCCCCACGCGACGAGTTCGTAGCGTGCTGGGTAGGTGCAGAAGGCAACCACAACCCGTGGAAGTGGCGGGACGAAGCCCAGCGCGACGACGAAATGACAAGCACAGAGCAGACTGCGTAGTGGACCAGAAAGATGGTGGCGCGCGCGCAGAGCACAGGCACGCGCCACCATTGGCATCGCCCAGTTGCCAGGCGCTCCTGGCAGTACGTACTATTCAGCTGTAGACTAGTGACCCGCGCTCACGCCGCAGCGCTGGGCGATGTCTGCTCACAGGACCCATTGTATCCGCCCCGAACATCGACCTGCGGGGCGGCGAGTATCGCTGCAAAGCTCAATTGTACCCTTCGCAGCACGTCTACAGTGGACGAGCCTCTCTCAGATGCATGGCTGGGAAGTCGCTGCTGACCTAGTCATGATTGGCTAGCATGAGTAGTCGGGCTCCGCTCCGAGCGCATGTATGGCAGCAAACAGTCGTGCCTTGTTGCTGCTAGCAGCACTGACGTTCCTTCTTTCCGTGTTGGCAACCACAGAGGAGGGCGCCAGAAGGCCGTCTATCCGGTCTGCGCTGGAGCAGGAAGCTGCCGCGGGTTCGCTCGCGAAAAGACTCGCCTTGGTGGCTGTCAGGCACCAACGTGCAGCTTCTCAAGCGAAGTGGAGGAGCAGCGTTGTCGTTGTCGTCACTTGGCACAGCCGGGACATTGACTGGCTGTCACAATATGGTTTCGAGCGCAGTGGAATAACCGTTGCGCTGTACATAAAGGGTGGCAACCACACCTGCAACTCTGTGCCGCAGTCCCTGCTCGCCACCGTTGCGCACTGCGAAAAAGGCGACAACGCTGAAGGCCGGGAAGCGCACACGATGGGCCTGTTCCTGGCGCAGTGGTACACAGCGTTGCCGCGAGTGACAGTCTTCGTTCACGACAACGAGGAGCCACGGCTTGCTCAATTTCGCGGGATGAAAGCATCACAGCTGCGCGCTTGGGTGCACAACGTAGAATCGCAGCCGTCGCCGATGTTCCGTAACAGTAGCACATGCATGTGCGCGCACGCTCGTGAAATAAATTGGCTGTCATACGGGCATCGCAAGCAACCCATGGTTTGGTTCATGCAACACGTGCTGGGCTTCACTGATGCAGACACACGATGGCAATCCCTTACATTTCCGCCAGGGGCGGTGCTTGCTGTTCCCTCGAGAGCGGTGCTGACTCGCCCGCGGCTTGTGTACGAGCTCATCTACGCATTGACGAATGGCACGGAGCGCGGGCAATGCGGTCAATGTCCAGGGGGTTTTCAGCCTGATGTATGGGCCCCTCAGCTTACATATCATGGCTGGCAGGATGGCATCCAGCGCAAGTGGGCGCCGTTCTCGTGGGCACACAACTTTGAGCGCCTTTGGGTGCGTTTCGCGTCTTGACATCTGAGCAGCTCGGTGCTGACACGCTTGCCACTACACAGTTTGCCATCTTCGACGTCGATTACAACCCAGATGTGCCGTGATATGTGTGCCGTGATTCACACTTCTCTCACATGTGAGGATCAACATAGACTCATCCTCAAAGCCCCAGGAAGTTGTGACTCTACATTATTACGAACACAGCTCACTTGCTGGCGAAGCTGCTGAACCGGTCAGCCTCGAACAGCGCCTCCGGCTTGGTCGAGCGCTCGTCAGTCATGTACGCTGACGGACTCCCCCTGGGCCGCCCTCCACACCCGAGGCTCTTGCGCGTGTTCGCCCCCGTGACTGGATTCACGCCGTCTGCAGTCTTGCAGATCTTCGCCTGCTGAGCTTTATCAATCAGCGCATCCGTGAAGTCCGCATTTGTGACATCCGCGCCCTCCAGGTCCGACAGAGTCAGCACTGCCCGTGTCAAGATCGCATCCCGGAAGTTGGCGTGAACAAACACCGCGCGGTCCATCAGGCAGTCTGCCAGGTTCGCCCCGGTGAAGTCCGCGTCCGGTGCCACAGCCTTGATCAAATACGCGCCTCTCAAGTCAGCACCACGCAGGCTGGAGCCGCGCATGTCTGTGGCTGTGAAGTTGGACAGCCGCAAGTCCTTGCCGTACGTCTTGACGAAATCAACTTTCTTCTGGTTGGTCGCCCCGAACTGCTGCGCTGTGCCGCGGTTGAACTCACCCAGCGTGTTCGCCTCGAACTTATTCAACTCTGCTACTGACGGTTGAGCTGTGGTCGCGAGCAGGACGGCGGCAGCGGCGGCGGCAGCAGCAGCTACACACTGGTGGTGGCCTGCGTCGTTCTGGTGCGCGTGCATAGCAGCGGACCTAGAGCGGCAACGAGATGTGTGTTGTACAGCTCTCGGGGCGGTACATGCATGCGGCTCTGTGGCGAACGTCATTCCCTGCGCTCCTGCGTTAATCAAAGGCAAATGGCCATGCCACGTCACAGGCATTGGCCACACCTCAAACTGCGCGCAGAAGCTTGCGTGAGCAGCCGGCATGGTGGCTCTCAACGTTGCTGCTCAGGCTCTGCCGAGCTCGGGGCTGCGTCGGCGCCAGTCGGCAAGCTTGTCACCATGCTCCGGCTTGCCGGCTCACCGCCAGGCGCGTCTCGTTCCCGCCCACCCACCGCAGCAGACGCACGTATAGCCGTGACGGACTGCACGGCTGCTACAGCCGCGGTCCGCCTGCACAGCACCTTCGTCACGTGTTTCACCCATAGCCTCGGCCTTCGACTCCTTGTCTCACACCCCGGCGCGGTTCTCCCTCGTCACCACAGGCACCGCGCGCTCGGCCCGCGTCACGCACGAGCCACCTCACACTGGCTGTTGCTGCGCCGCCAATGAGCACCTCCCCACCTTCTGGCCACCAGCCGCACGACTCGGCGCAGCTGCTGTCCGGCCTGAACGGCAAGGCGCTGCGCAACCTGCCAGTGTCCACGTACCCGTCCATGCCGGACGTGTTGCGCGCGATCCCGAAGCACTGCTTCGAGAAAGACACGGCAAAGTCGCTGATGTACGCGGCTATTAGCACCGGACTCACAGTCGCCTGCGCCGCCCTCGCGGCCGCCTACCTGCCGCTCAGCGCCGCGTGGACGCCCGCGTGGGTGCTGTACGCGCTGGTGAATGGCACAATCGCGACGGGATGCTGGGTCGTCGCGCACGAGTGTGGCCACGGGGCGTTCTCAGATAACAAGATGCTGCAGGACACCATCGGCTACATCCTGCACTCCTGTCTCCTGGTCCCCTATTTCTCGTGGCAGCGCAGCCACGCGGTGCACCACGCGCGCACGAATCACATCGACGAGGGGGAGACGCACGTTCCGATGCGCGCAAGCGAGGCTGATGGCCGGATGATGTACACGCTCAAGGAGCGGCTCGGGGAGCCACTGTTCGGTGTAGTTAATATGATCGCGGTGTTGGGCGCTGGATGGCCGGTGTACTTGCTGACTGGCGCAAGTGGGGGTCCTGTGCGAGGCAAGACGAACCACTTCTGGCCGTATGCCGGCGCGCAGGGCCGTCACGCGCTCTTCCCTGGCAAGTGGGCGTCAAAGGTGTTGTTGTCTGATGTCGGCGTGTTCGCCGTCATCGCTGGGCTGGGCTACTGGGCACACGCAGTCGGCTCCATCTGGCCTGTCATCGCACTCTACGTCGGCCCGCTGCTGATCACCAACGCTTGGCTGGTGGCATACACGTGGCTGCAGCACACGGATGTGGATGTGCCTCACTTTGGCGGCGATGACTGGTCGCCGGTAAAGGGAGCGTTGTCCACCATCGATCGCCCGTACGGCCCAATCTTCGATTTCCTGCACCACCACATTGGCAGCACGCACGTCGCGCATCACGTGAACCACGCCATTCCGCATTATCACGCGCTGGAGGCGACGCAGGCGCTACAGAAGGCGTTCCCGGAGTACTATTTGGCAGACCCGACACCTATCCACGTCGCCCTGTGGCGCATCGTCACCAAGTGCGTCGCCGTCAACCAGCGACCGACTGGAGAGTGGGTGTTCGCACCGCAGCGATGAACGTATATTCTTCAAAATTATCCTAGAGCTCACGCGCCATGTCTCTGTGAACGCTCTACTCGTCGTCCTCATCGCCATCCTCCTCGTCGCCGTGCTTCGCCTTCTTCGACTTGTGCTTGCCATCCTCCTCCTCGTCTTCCGGCTCGTCCTCAGCCTCCGCCTCAACCTCCTCCTCCTCCTCCTCGAACTCGCCCTCCACCTCCGCAGCCGTGCGGAATGAGCGGAAGGTGATGTCGAACACGAGCGTCGCATCCGGCCCAATCTCGGGCGGGCTGCCGCGCTTGCCGTACGCCAACTTGGGCGGGCAGGTCAGGCGACGCTGCTGTCCCTCGCGCATGCCCACGATGCCCTCATCCCACGCTTTGATAACGTTGCCCTCACCTAAAATGAAGACCAACGTGCTCTGCTCAAACACGTGGTCGTTCTCCGCGAGCTTGCCCACGTAGGCAACCTGCAGAGAGCGCGTCAGAGCTGTGGACGCGTCAGCGCAAGCACCGCAGCACGGCGGCGGGGGCGCACGTCAACCACGTCGCCAGCGGCAGCAGGCCTGGAGTTGGCGTCGGTCGCCGGTTTCAGCTCCTCCACGCCCAGCGTGATGTCCGCGGGCTTGGGGAACGTGACGCCCTTGATGAAGAAGCTCTGCTTCAGCTGCACCAGCTCGCCGCCCAGCACCGCCTCCTTCACGCCCTCAGCCACAGCCGCCGTGGCCTCCTCCTTCTCCATCTTGTGCTCCGTCTGAAAGTACTTTCTGCGAGACGGGCGGCGGCCTCAGCGGTTGCGCAGGGCGCTTGGCGCAGCCAGAATTGGCCGCAGCACACGGGGTGTGCGACGACCCCACCGCGCGCGCTCGCCTGATGCGCAGCGGGCAACGCACATGAGCGCCGCACGGGAAGAGCCCTTCCAGTCGGCGAGAGCGCGAACCTGAGGCGCAAGCCGAGTCAAGGAATGAATGCATATGAAGCTTGCTCTGGGCCGCACGCACAGCGGCGATGACCTGGGCGGCGCTCATATTCGGACGCTCCTCAGCTAGAAGAGACACCGAGAAAAGGGCGGATCGAGCGGGCGTCCGACGAGGATAATCAGTATACCGTATTCGTAGTTGCTTCTGAGAGTGGGCGATTGTGAGAGTGGCGCCAGGTATTTTTTAGGTGTGAGACCAGACGGCCGGTGGATTTTCTAAGTGTGAGAGTGCGTGATTTATCATCACCAGCCGGGAATGTACTCAACTCTCAAATCCTGCGCCGCCGCTAGATCATCCTCCGCCACTTGCTGCGCGAGTGCATGCGCCTCCGGATCATCCGACTGGCGCGTCGAGAATCCCGAATTTGTGCCGCCTAGTGACTAGACAGTGGGCCAGATTTACTCTCACGCCACCATTGTAAGAGCCGCCTCGCCCCGATTTTCCGGACCACGCATAATTGTGAGAGCCCGTCGCCGGATTATTTATTTTCTCACTCTCAGAAGCAACTACGAATACGGTAGCAAATACGGTATTAGCACCGCCTCGCGAAGCGCATGTGATGTACCATCACCACCACACGCATGCGGATGAAGGTGGCTGGCTATCCACTGCCTGCGTGTGGCTTGGCAGTTACATAGCGCTGTGTCTTGCAGCGCTGTGCCTCACAGTAGGCCTCTTCTACCTCGCTGAGGTGCGCGAGCTGTCAACTCTTAACGCACAGTCCTGCAAAACTGGGCTCACTCGCCTCTGACGCTGCGCTGCCGTCGCGACGCAGGTGGTGGAGGAGCACCATAAGCTGGTGAAACGTGCACTCTGGTACCTCGTGCGCGCCCAGCTGGGCCTGCACGTTGCGTTTGCTTTTCTAGACACACAACCGCTGGCTTGTGTCGCTTGCGGATTCGTGGCGCACGTCTTCTACGCGGCTCTGCTGCCACGGTTCCCGGCGTACAAGGCATTGTCGCCTGAGTTCCTTGGCGCAGTGGTCCTGTGCGTGGCGTCGCATGCGCTCTGGGGAAACCACTTCTACAACCATACATACGCGACGCTCGAATGGGTGGGCGCCTTCTTCGTCGTCGTCGTCTGGCCAGCACCGTTTCTTCTTTTCATGTCATATGGCTCCATAGATGGACTGCCTGTTGGAGGATTGACGAGCAGAGCAGGCATCGATGGCAGAGAGAGGCCAGGCAGTGGATTTCTAGCCGCATTGGGACTGGGGGAAAGGCTCAACATTGCAAAGCGGCATGCCGCTGAAGAGCAACACAACGGCACTGGCGGAGGGCATGTGCCACCTTACCATGGCCACGACAGAGCTTATTAGCGCACATTTGCGTGGAGCTGGATAATAATAATGCATGCCGATCATGCCCAGTGGTCACTCACACTTGAACGAAGTTCACTGGGCGACTAAGGATTCCGTACCCGATTAAAGCTGCCCCGCCGGGCGCGATGCAGCACGAGTTGCGTACACTTGTCCAGTGGCCTGGTCCGCAGCACCGCCGCCGCCGTCGTTGTCGCCATCGTCGCTCGTCTCCGACTCCTCCTCTGAGCTGCTGTTGTGCCGCTTGCCGCGGGTGCTGGCCCCGCCGCGGCCGCCACGACCACCTCTCCCGCCACCGCGGCCCGCTCGAGTGCCTCTCCGACCTGCTCCCTTGGCACCGTCCCGGTCCATCACCTGCGTGTTCAAGCTACTCAAGTTGCGCCTCTTGTCTTTCTTGTGGTCTGCACCCACCGCATCAGCCACACAAGCAAAGCCGTCTGCTGCAAGGCAGTCCGCAAGCTCGGCTGAAAAACGCGCGGCGGGTCAGGTCAGGCGCGCGACAAAAAGATGGGCACTGCAAGCACCGTGCCTTTGATGCGCCGCACCAGCGGAGGCCCTTCAAATGCGAAGGCTGTGTATACCTAGCCAGCGTGATGGATGAAGCGCAGCTCTGTCAGCGCTACTCTGACCAAAGGATGTGCTCAAGTCGAGGTTGGTGACGCACCTGCACCAGCGACGCCCCCGCCCGTATCTTGCGGTACGCATCGTGGCCACTGCAGATGCCCCCGGTGCCGATGAGCGGGATGCGGCCGCGTGTGAGCGTGTATATCTCTGACAGAACCCTTGTGCTGGGCTCAAACAGAGGCGCCCCGGACAGGCCACCCGTCTCAGTGCCGTGTGGTGACGTGGCAACATGCGGCGGTCGAGAGAGTGTAGTGTTGCTGATGATGATTCCGTCCACGCGGCGAGCGAGGGCCACCTGTGCAACATCACGCAGATCCTGAGCTGTCAAGTCCGGCGCAATTTTCAGCACTAGCGGCGGTGGCCGTGCGCCCCCGTAGTCCAACGCGTCGCGTGCGGCGATAACGCGGCGCAGAAGTGCGTCCAGTTCCTTGCGACCTGTGGTGGAACAAAAATCAGCCAATGCCAGTTCACGCGCGCACTTTCTATATACGCGTGCCTTGTAAAGCTCGCAGGCCAGGTGTGTTAGGACTGGACACGTTGATGACAAGGTAATCCGCAAAGCGGGCGAGGTTGGCGATGCCAATCTCGTAGTCGGAGGCGGCATCTACAGTCAGCTTGTTCTTCCCCAGATTCACGCCCAGCATACCGCCGCGATGCCCACCAGACTTGATGCCCGCTTGGACGTACATGTGCTGTGCACACATCGCCGGGACAATGTCAGAGTGATTCATCACCGGAGCTGGAGCTATACACACACGCACACCTGTTTTCGTCGCGCAAGCAACTGCTCCTCCGCAGCGGCAACTCCGGCGCTGTTGAACCCGTATCTATTGATGACAGCCTTGTGCTCCGGCAAGCGAAACACGCGCGGCTGCGGGTTACCCGGCTGTGGTTGCGGTGTGATGCTCCCAACCTCAACCGCCCCGAAGCCCATGCCCAGCAGGCCATCCACCGCCTGCGCATCCTTGTCGAAGCCGGCAGCCAAGCCCAGCGGATTCGCGAAACGGCGGCCCCACACGGTAATCTGCCCTCGCAGTAATTCGACACACACACCCGATGTGGAATCAGAATGCGCGACTGTGACGACGGCGCATGCATAATTGGGCACACCTGCAAGCACTCCGGGTCAGATCGCCGTTCACGCGGCACCAGGCCATACTGTGCAGCAAAGATGGCTGCCTTATGAGCAGTCTCCCCGTCCACCAGACGGAGCAACGGCGTCGCCAACGTTGAGGCAGCAAATGAAACGTCGCTATCGTGAAGGGGTACTCAGTTCGCGAGACGACGTGCTGACACTCAGCTGTATGACACTCATTCAGGAAACGCACCTGACCACCGGCGCGTCTGACGTGGACGCCACCGCTGCGAGCCCGGCACCGCCTACAGCCGCGAGCAGGAGACCATACTGCGGGCGCGGTGCGTGTCAGGAAGTTCACGGGAGTAGAGGGTGGGCAAACAAGGACTGTGATGCGCCAGACGATTTTTGGCGCGCACCCCGACACTGCGCTGAGCAGGTGAGCTGGCTTCTGCAGTAGCTGATGTTGCATAGCCGAGACGCCTGATGGCGTGTGATGACAGCCGCATCGTCCTGGCGAGTGCACCCAGCTCGTGGGGCGCTTCGGTGGCGCACGGAAACGCAAACAACAGTCATTTCGTCTCATATCTCGTCACTCGTTTTTCTATTGATACATCGCGTGCAGCTTGTCAAAACAGCGTCATCGACGGCACCACGACTTCTGCCTTCGCCACGCCTGCGTCCTCAAGACACACCATCACCGGCTGCGTCTGGCAGCTAAATGGCGATATGCCGTGCAGCGGCGGCGTGGCGGCGTCGCCACTCAACGCCGATTCCGTGGCACCGTCACTGCCCTCGAAAGTCTTCAGCAGCAGAGCATTGCCCTGCAAAGGCTTCACAGAGGGCCCAACTTTCACAGCCGGCAACGCAGTTGATAGCAGCGGCACAGAGACCTTGGAAGATGGCTCCACCACGCGGGAGGGTCGGCCATTCATCTCCACGTGAAGGCGACGCGCCAACTCCTCGTCACTCAGCGGCACCGGCGCTTGCACGGACGTTGCCACTGCTGCACGCGCTTGCCGGAGCTCCTCCTGCTGAAGCTTCGCAGCCTGCCGCGCACAGGTCTTGGCAACCCGCATTGCGTTGTCGGCCACCTAGCACAATAAACCCACGGCGTGTAAGTGAGAGCAAGACACAAAGGCATATTAGTGTTCAGCTGTTGAGAGAGCAGCACGAAGGAGCAATGTGCGGGCCACGCGGTGGGTGCACAACTCAGGTGCCCACTCGGATAAGCCCTCGGTCCCAGCACAAGAGCCCCGATTTCTTTGTCACCGTGACGCACCTGACGTAATTCAGCGGCTCGGACATACGCCTGCTGTGCGACGAGTCGCAGAGCGAGCGCTTTCGACAGCGCGGCTGCGACAAGAGATTCGCCACCCGCCATTTGGCTGCCAGTTCCAGGAGCCGGACCGCCTGCTTTGCGCTCCGTACGCTTCCGCTTCGGCACGGGAGGGGCAAGCTCAACCGGTGTGAGCGCCTCCTGTGGCGGAGACACCTGCCCGGCGTCCAAGCTTTCAACTGCTGCCTCGAGCACAATTCGAGGCTGCTGCAAAAAGGAAGCCAGCCGCTTGCGCGGCGGCAACGAGGCCAGATAGTTTGCGTCTGTAAGCATTATGTGTACAGCCTCGGCGCGCGTGCGGCGACTGCACCGACCTCAGGAACAGCCTGTTTGACCCCACAACAACCCAAACGGACGGACTCAAACGCCCACGACCCCTTCCCCAAAGCAGCCCCTTTCCCCAGCAACTTGCCCCACACTGACACGCGCCTGGCGACGGAACCCGCTTTGCGTAAGGGCCAGGAGGGGTAAGTCACCATTCACCGGCATCGCCGGACCGTTGCCGCGCGCTGGTGTCACGCGTTACGTCTTGTAGATCTCATCATGACATCGCTCGCGTCTGCAGCTGCGCCTGCCATCGACACGTTCGTGGTCCCGGAGGTGCAGCGAATCGCCCTCCAGCCGCTGGCAGATGCAGATGCGGACGCGGCCACTACCTGCGCGCGTGCGGCGCTAGACCTGCTCCTCAGCGAACCCGCAGGCGCTGAAGAAGCAAGTGCTGAGCACCGTGCGCCGGCAGCTCTGCAGGCAGCCCCCCCGAAGGACGCAGAAGCCGCGCTTCAGGCACTTGCACACACACTGTTCACTGCTGCTCGGCTAGACGTGACACCAGACGCGTTGACAGACAAGTTGAAAACGCTGGTGCGCTCCCCTGGCCAGCCTCCCTGGAGACCAAGTCCCTGTGTCTCACTGTTAACTGTTCGCACTCTGTTGACAGGCGCTGAACGACGCAGCATGTTCGGGGATAAGCAGCGCATACACGCAGGCGTTGCCTGGCCTACGTGCAGCAGCGCAGTCCAGCATCACTGCTGGCCTGGGTGGTGAACACACCTTTGCGGCCCTGAGCTGGCGCCTAGACGTGCGGGTGCGCATCACGCAAGTGTGTAAACTGCGTCTGGATGAACACGTGTTGACTCGGCGGTCCGTTGTGTGCACAGCTGGCCAGCCGCGCTGCCCGTCAGGAAGCGTCCCCGTCGTTTTTGCTGCAGCTCGACACGCGCTCACCTGGCGCCAGTGGCGATGTTGTGACCACCCACTGGATGGAGGCGGATTACAACCAAATGAGCCGCTTGAATGACGCTGTGAGTGACGCATTGAGGTCAGCACAGTCCAGCCGCAGGCTGAGCAGAGTGCTATCGCGTTAAATGCCATAGCCTTCATACTTTCAATAAACTCATGGCGGCTGTGTGAATGCCACGCACGCGTTCGTCCCACCAAAGCCGAAACTGTTGCTCAGCACACCCACCAACTCAGCAGACGCGGCATGCACCGGGGCGCCCGCCACCAGGCGGACGCGCTGCTGCCCCGCTACAGGCGGTGACGGCAATACATCCGGCTGCTCTAGGTTCAAAGTGCCCGGCACTCGCTGTGTAAGCAACGCCAGCACTGCAAATGCAGCCTCCAAGGCACCTGCCGCGCCCAGGAGATGTCCTGTGGCGCCCTTGGTGCTGGACAGCCACAATGGATGAGCGTCGTTCCCATCACCATCAAACAAGTGCGCAACTGCTCGTGCTTCCACACCATCTCCCAGCGGTGTGCCCGTCGCGTGAGCATTGACGTGCCCGATGTGTGACGGCAGCAGACCCGCCTGCTGTAAGGCGGCTTGCATGGCCGCGATGGCGCCCCTGCCATCAGGTGGAGGGGCTGTCACATGGTGTGCATCCGCAGCTAGGCCACAGCCTCGCATCTCTGCGTAGATGCGTGCCCCGCGGCTTCGCGCATGGCTGTATTCCTCAAGCACCAGCACCGCAGCTCCTTCGGCCAGGACGAAGCCATGGCGAGTGACATCAAATGGACGACAGGCTGCCTGCGCGGCTGTAATATCATCCGTCTGAGGTGCTGCTAGCGCGCGAGCGCGCGAGAAGCCCGTCAGCGCAACTGCATCGACGCAGGCCTCAGTGCCGCCCGCGAGCATAGCCACCGCCTCTCCTCCTCGGATGAGCCTGAATGCTTCGCCCAGGGCATGAGCTCCGGACGCACACGCAGTCGCGGGCGCGCATAGAGGCCCCGTCAAGCCGTGGGTCATGCTCACATGGCCAGCAGCCATGTTGACGAGCACGCGCGGCACGAAGTGGGGACTGACGCGGCGGACGAGGCCCTGTGCAAGGAGTGCGCCCACGTCCGCGATGTCCGCCACATGGCCCATGCCTGAGCCGATGGAGACGCCTGTCCGCCGCCGAAACATCGCGTCTTCAAGCGGCAGTCGAGCGTCCTGCACAGCCTCTTGAGCGGCTGCCAAAGCAAAGGCGACAAAAGGCGCAACACGGCCCGCAGACGTCCACCGGTCGAGGTCTAGCTGCCCTGCGTCTGAGCCGATAGGCACCTTGGCGGCGATGCGCACCGGCAAGCGGGCAAGCACGTCTGCAGGGAGGTCCTCTGGCGACATCAAAGGGCGCACTCCACTGGCACCCTCCAGGAGGCGCTTCCACGCGAACTGGGTGCCACAGCCGAGAGGTGTGACACATCCCAGGCCGGTGACTACCACTCGGTGCTGCGGCACAGTCGGTGGCGGGGGAAAGAGGTGCAGGTGACGCCTGAGGGCAGTGAAAGGAGCCGCAGCGCGTCGGCGGCTGGGTCGAAACAACAGCATGGAAGCGGGTATGGTCTAGCGGCACGCGCGTATCAGGGAGGGCGGCGCTGCTCGCGCGCCATGGGCTTTGCGAAGCACTGCACAGTGCGCCAGCGGGGCACAATAGTGCGCCCTCGCCGAGCGAATCCCATCATCAGAGGCGACATATTCAGTGAAGCTACGCCGTTGTTACTGGTATCGCCTGCGCTGCTGACGGCACACAGCACTGTGACGTCTTTTCTCGAGGCAGCGGCAGCTCCTTGCGGGGCCGTATCATGGTGACGCACGATAGACACGACAGACACGTGCCGACAAGGGGAGGAGGCAGGTGGCAAGCGCTGGCTGAGAAGTGCGTCTTTGCAGGACTTGACGGCTGCGTGGAGCGCCTGTGGGGAGCGCGCGCCAGGGACTGACACGCTCGCTCCCCGTTTCTCAGGCCGCTGAGGTCCGTGCAATTCGTGAACGCGTGCGCGGGCGCTGGCGCGGGTGCGTCTTGCGCCCTGAGTCTGAGAGGTTACTGTTCCCCTGTGCGTTGTCTCCTTCTAAACCGCCCCGCTCCTTTGTGTCGCGCAGGCGCTATCGCCGCGACGTTCGTGTGCCCGCTGGATGTGGTGAAGACCCGTCTGCAGGTGGCCAACGCCAGCGCCGCCCGCGCGGGGAGCTACGCAAGCATACGCAGCAGCCTAGCCACCATCGTGGCCGAGGAGGGCGCTCGGGGCCTCTACCGGGGCTTGGGACCCACACTGGTGGCGCTGCTGCCCAACTGGGCGCTGTACTTCACCGTCTACGAGCGCCTCAAGGTGAGGCTCAGGGCACCTGGTGCAGCTCCAGACAGCGCGTTGCCACACGGCGCGCACATGGCGGCTGCTGCCGGCGCGGGCGCAGCCACCGTGCTGGGCACGAACCCGCTGTGGGTGGCGAAGACGCGGTTGCAGGTGCAGACAGCGCGCGGCTTGAGGGACAGGCTCACCGTGCCCTCTTCTGGCGGTGGAACAGCCGCATGGCATGCGCGTCCATACACAGGCACCTGGGATTGTCTCCGCCGCATCGGCCGCGAAGAAGGCCTTCGTGGCCTGTACAGTGGGCTGGGACCAAGTCTGTTGGGTATTGCTCATGTCATGATCCAGCTGCCTGTGTACGAGGCTGCCAAGCACCTGCTCGCCACGCGCGCGGGCCAGACTTCCACGGATGAGTTGTCCACCGGCGCCCTGGTTGCAGCAAGCAGCGCTTCAAAGCTGGTGGCTAGTTTAGTAACCTACCCTCACGAGGTTGTGCGCGCCCGCATGCATGTGCAGGGCAGCGGGCCATTCCGGGGAACATTGCGTGTGTGCGCCCAGGTGTATGCGGAGGCGGGGCCGTGGGGTTTCTATCGCGGATGCGCAGCCAACCTCGTGCGCACAACGCCGGCTGCAGCCATCACGTTCACTTCTTTCGAGCTCATTTCAAGAGGCATCCACCACTGGCTGGATGAGCTCGACAAGCAGCGCGCGCTGGAGCGGGAGGAGCAACAAGCGCGTAGCGATAATGCGCGATTTCAACAGACTGTGTAGCAATTTATCAGGTGACCAACCAGACACCCTTTGTCTGCTGTCTTTCTGCCAGACAACTGGGGGGGCTACGGTACTTTAAAAGACAAAAAAGAAGCACCCTTGGGGGGGTTGGTTCTGCAGTCGAACCCCCGTCGTGACGGTGAAAGCGTCACGTCCTAACCACTGATCGCTGTTCAAATGGAGAACAAAGACGACAAGGGTAAAAGTCAAGGCACCAAGAAAACGGATTCGCAAGATACGGATCGTTGAGATTTGATATGTGGAGGCGGGACCCTCTGGGCGTGGCTAATTCGCTCGTCATTTCTCGGCGTCGCATTCTTCCCGCATTCGGGTGGCGCCCTCGAAGACGGTTCGATTAGGGCGCGTCGTGCGACTTGGGAGACTCAGACAGGTCCCCTATGTACAGGTCGTGGGGCCCCCACGACCATCCTGGCTGCAATTACGGAAGCGCCCTCGAGCTGGTCGCCTTGCAGAAGCGCCGCCAGAACGTCGGTGCACGTGATTATGCCCACAGGACGACCAGCTTTGTCGACCATGTACACACGGTGTACGTGACTGGCAGCCAGGCGACAAACGGCAGTGCGGAGAGTGCTGTCTGCTGTCACTGTGACCAAGGCGCCACCGCGCCGCGGGATTGACATCGACAGAAATTCTTCCACCGGACGCGCCAGGAGCTGCAGGTCGCTGCCTGCGATGCCGCGCAGGTCGCTCGCGCTCAAGTTGCCCCAGAGGCAGCCGCTGTCGTCGACCACCGCGACAGAGCTCACTCCGCGAGAGGTCATGAACATGAGTGCCTCCACAGTGGGTACGCTGCGCGTCACTTGCGCCACACCACCGTCGCGTGCGTGACCCATATGCAGCTGGTCAAGTGTTGCATTGCCCAAGACGCCCATCGCGTGAGGCGTCACCGCTAGGAAGCGGATGACATCGCTCTGAGACGCAATGTCCGTCACTCGACCCAACGAGTCGAAGACCGCCACGCGATGGCTCACCTTCCGGCCAGAAAGATGTACCTGAAGGGTGCCTCCAAGGAAACCGTCTCTAATCACATCCATCAGCGTGATTTGAGCATGTGCGCTGAAGACTAAGGCGCCGTCGTTGCGAGCATGCAGCGTGATGAGGCGCCGCGACAGGAATTCCGGCGCTGCGCGCTCCAGTGCGCTCTCCCATTGCTTGCGGGAAGCACCCAGCAGCGGTGGAAGCGCCGCTAGTAGACAAGACACTATGTCCAGCACGTCGACCATTCCCAAAAATGTCGGCCGCTCAAACGACGCTTCCTCGTCATCTGCCAGGCCTGTGTGAAATCACGGGCTCAAGGCAAGGCGATGCAGGGCC
>Ga0164297_10002627_pt1 | contig 17546 bp, 29 predicted proteins | sample GEODES058metaG_FD_113539 | JGI IMG/M metagenome (GOLD analysis project Ga0164297, IMG submission 113539) | Dystrophic lake water microbial communities from Trout Bog Lake, Wisconsin, USA - GEODES058 metaG | ecosystem: Environmental > Aquatic > Freshwater > Lake | place: USA: Trout Bog Lake...
CAGTGTATTGAATGATTATAGCAAAATGATAGAAAGATTATTAGGAAATTAAAAATGACAAGACCAAAAATATTATGGCTCACTCCACCTGATCAAGGAGATCGCGGAAGATGCGGTGTAAGTTTAGTTGGAACTATTTGGGGTAAGAAGCTTCAGCAGCATCCTGATTATGATGTGGCATTGTTGCATACTGATAGTCCAATAGACGCAATGTCAATGATTCGAACTTTTCAACCTGATGCTATTATATACAATTATCATTATCGTCCATCAACTTGGATGAATCATCTTCGTACACGAGAATTTTATCCAAATATTAAAAATATACGCATTGTACATGATAGTACACAGGCAGAATTTGATAGTTGGAATCCACGTAGTAATCCAACATGGGAATATCTAATGGCATTTGATCCTACTTTAGTAGGCAATGATCATTGTTTTGTTGTTAATCGTATTATCCCCGAAGGGCCAACAATTCCCCATGTTGAATCGGAAATTCCAATTATTGGGTGGCAGGGCTTCCCAGCGCCACATAAAGGATTGCCTAAGATTGTGGAAGCTGTACAAAATGAATTTGATAACGCAATTATACGTTTTCATATTCCAGAAGCATATTTTGCTTATGAACCTCAACCACCAAATTACTCTGCAATTACGCATCATAGAACTGTTGCCAGAATACAAGAAGCACAAGCTGTTATTAAGAAACCTGGAATTAAGATTGAAGTAACTGAAGGATGGATGACTGATCAAGAAACAGTTAACTGGCTGTCACAAAATACCATCAACTGTTACTTTTATGATTATCTAGATGGCAGCGGATTAAGCAGTAGCATTGATTATGCACTTGCTGCAAGACGACCTATTGCAGTTACACGTAGTCATCAAATGAGACATTGTTGGAATCTAACACCAAGTATCTTAGTGGAAGAAACTACGCTACGTGATATTATTTCTAATGGATTAACACCATTGGAAACTTTCTATAACAATTATAATGATCAACAAGTATGGGCTGATTTTAGCACAATGTTTAACAAGATAGGACTATGATATGAGTTATAAATTTCTATATATTAATTCTAAACCTGGTGCGGATTCCATTCATCAATTTGGATTATTAGCTTATAATGCTATTTGCAATGATGAAGGTTATACTGTTGACTATGCAAATGTTAATGAACTTGATAATCATGCTCTTCATGAAGGCAAGATTATACACAACGGCGTAGAACTAGCTGCATATGATGCTTATATTTTTAACTATCATTGGTACACTGTTAGGCAGCATGGAAACGTTCGCAGCGAAGAATTCCACAAACTGCCAGGTTTGAAGTTTGCACTTATTATGGAGGTATTTCCAAATAATCCTGTTGTTGGTCCACTTGATATTAGTGTAGCTCACAATGATTTTCATGGATATATGATTATGGACCCAACTTTAGTCTATCCTAATCCAATATTTCACGCATTTCCGCGGCCACTTGGCAAAGCTAATATCCAATCATATGAAGAAAAAGAAATTCCTGTTATTGGAACTTTTGGATTAGCAGGTACAGGAAGAAACCTAACCAACCTTGTTCGTGCAGTTAATGCAGAATTTGATCGTGCTATAATTCGATTTAACTTTGCGCCAGGATCTTATTTTGGTGATGTTAATGGAGTTGCCAAACGAGAAGTTCTAGGCGAATGTGCATCAGTTGCTAAGCCTGGAATTGAAATTCAGCTCACTGAACATTTTTTTAGTGACCAAGAATTGCTAGAATGGTTAGGCCAAAATACGCTCAATGTATTCCTGTATGCTCGCGGGACTAGTGGAATATCCAGTGCTGCTGATCAAGCACTTATTAGCGGACGTCCAATTTTAACTAGTGATGATATTGCTTTTAGACACATTCATCAGTATATTCCTCCCTATCCTCAGACAAGTTTGCAAGATGCAATTAAGATTGGCACTGAAAAGGTATCAGAAATGCAAAATGCTTGGAACTATGATAGTTTTAAACAGAAATTTAAAGAAATGATATTACCATTACTGTCAGCATAAAACTGTTGACTTTTCAAACTTCGAGTGTTATTATAGATAAATAATAGACGGTTGTTGATGTGCATCAAAACACTTAGCACTATCTATTTAATACAACCCAGCTGATGCGATTGTGTGTCAGTGCAGAACAAAAGGAAAGAGAAATGAAGAAACTATTTACAGCATTGTTTGCCCTAGTGGCAGGCGCATCAGTAGCAGCCGCTGCTGATCTTCCATCCAAGAGTGCAGCCGCTGCTCCAGCAGTTTCAACAAGTGCTTTTGCCCTATCTGGATGGTACGCAGGTGGTTTTGTCGGTGGAAACTTCGTCAATACTTCCAATCTTAAGTACGATACTACTCCTAAGGTATTTGGCGGTCTTGCTGGATACGAATGGGGTAAGCATATCCGTACAGAAGCAACTTTCGATTATAACACTAAGACAACTCCAACTACTACTAAGACTGGTGAAACAGCATTTGGTAATGCCATTGTTCAGTATCCAGTGTTTGGTGTAAGCCCATACCTGTTGGCAGGTGTTGGTTATGGCTGGGGTTCATGGGATAAGGTTGTAGGTAACAATAAGGACCGCGCCCTTTACAATATTGGCGGCGGCGTTCGTTATGAATTTGCCAAGTCAATCGAGCTAGATGCTCGTTATCGTTATATTGACGGTCTAACTAGCAGCCAGTTTAAGAACAACAATGTTGTTACACTTGGTGTAAACTACAAGTTCTAATCTAAACTAAGTGAAAAGGTGCTGCTTATTGTAGCACCTTTTTTCACGACTATAATTTGACTTTGTTTTAAAACCTGTTATATTAAAATTCTTAAGGAGATAACGCGGTGAGAACTAGCAGCGAAATTGTTGAAGATCTTATTGATTCTTTAGAGAAGATGATCGATGCACAGGATGATATGTGGCAGGAAGAAAAGCATTGTAACTATAAACAACAGAATAAGATTCGAGAAGAAAGACTAGTTCCTGCTAAGTTAGAGTTCAAAACTATGCTTGATGAGTATATCGAGCGTCGAATTGAAACTTATTGTATTAAGCATATGATTACCAGAACTACTTTTGTAGGAGAAATTTAATGAAATTTGTCACCGTAATGGATATGTGGCTGTTGATCGTAAACATCGGCTTGCTGGGTTGTCTAATCTATGTTGTGCGTCAGTTGATTGCGTTGGCTAAAGAATTTCAGGCATGGAAATATTCAGAAGTTGTTGACAAAGAGATGAAGTATGTTATACAATTGATTAAAGATGAAAGAGATAATCTTGAAAGCAGCATGACTACTGCTGATATTGATATCAAAATGGAATTCTGTGATGATATCATCAGTCAAATTGAACGTCGTAGAACCAAGAATATTATTGCGGCGGCTCAGTCAAAGTGATAAGAGAACACGCTTATTGCATAAATAAATGCGATAAGGATTTACTCAAATGAACAATGGCAAGTATTATACCGAAGAATATAAACAAAAACAAGCAGCAAAGATTGATAGACAGTTTGGTCCTAAAATAGATCATACTAAACAATGTGTTGCTTGTAAAAAAGAATTTGTTTATTTTGGTAGAAAAAATACTAAACAATTTGAAGAAGCAAGATTTTGTTCTAGAAGTTGTGCTAATAATAGACAAGAATGGTGGAATAAAAATGCTACTCATTATTCAACAATCGCATTTCAACATCATGAAAGAAAATGCGTTATATGTGGTTTTGATAAAGTAGTAGCGATACATCATATAGATGAAAATAAGAAAAATAACAATCCATCAAATTTAATTCCATTGTGTCCAAATCATCATGAAATGTACCATAGTAAATGGAAATTAGAAGTAGAACCTTTTATTAAAGAATGGCAACAGAAATTTATTTGTAGTTAATATAAAAAGATATATAGTAAGTCAAATGGGGAATTAGTTAAACGGGATAACGGTAGCTTTGCAAGCTTCAATCAAGAGTTCGACTCTCTTATTCTCCACCACTCAATTAGAAATAGGCATCAATGAAAAAGGTTAAAGTATTCTGGAATATCAACGAATTAGCAAACTGGGATAAGGTATATAATCAACAGTTTGAATGTATGGTAAAAAGTGGCTTGATGGCAGCTGCATCAGAAGTAATACTAATGGGAAATGGACGCAGCCAAACTTTTGCATCTCTCATTGATACAAAATATCCTCAAGTATCATTAGTTAATGTTAATAATAATGCTTCATTATTTGAGTACCCTGGTCTTATGTATATGCAAGGCAGGGCTCAATCTTCAGAAGAACCATTTCATATTTGCTATATTCACCTTAAAGGACTTACTCGATGGGGGAATACCAATGTAGATGATTGGAAAGCGTGGCTCAATTGGTGTGTTATTGAACGCTGGCAGGACAACGTAGCAGCATTGCAAACACATGATACTTCGGGTCCAAATTGGGACATTGAGCCATGGCCACACCACTCCAGCAACTTTTGGTGGGCTAATAGCGAATATGTTGCTAACTTGCAGCCGTTAATTCATCCACATAAACTAGTGGGAAGCAACGCCACACAATTTAAAAATCACGGGCATTGGCGGTTTGATCATGAAGCTTGGATTGGCAGCGGTAACCCAAATGCTTTTGAAATCGCTCGCAGCTTTGCTGTAGGCGGAGATCATTATCATAAACCCTACCCTCGAGAACTTTATAGAAATGACTGACATTCCGGTTAGGAAGTTTTTATTAGAATCGTTTTATACGATTGGAAAACTTCCTAACCATGAACTGTTAAAACATCCTATACTAAATTTGTTAGATAATGCAAAAACTGATACATTAATTATGAAAGACAACTATTATTCAGACAGTGTAAGTAAGCTAGATTGGGGTCAAGCACAGAATTTTTCACGTCCTTGGGTTAAACTTCTTAAACCGCATATTGAAGATTATCTAAATAAATTAGCAGTAGCATTAGGGTATCAGAGTTCTATTATAGATGAATTTTGGTTTCAACAATATGTTAATGGCGACTCGCATGGGTGGCATACTCATGGCAGTAATTTTACAGGTGTTTATTATCTAGAGTTAGATGAATCTAGTCCAAAAACAGAAATTATCGAACCAAGCAAACAGAATAAAAAAATTACATTAGACATAACAGAGGGAGACATTGTAATGTTTCCTAGCTATACAATACATCGTGCGCCTGTTATAAACAATAATATTAGAAAGACTATTGTTAGTTTTAATTTTGTGTTGGATCTGATAAATCCAACAACATTGACTGAAATCAATCAATTATAATTTACTAATCAATTCGTCAGTTGGCCAAATTACATTAAATGGATCAGTTAAATCCATTGCTTTAGTTGCGTCGATCCATTTTTGAATTATAATAAGTTCAGATGGTGGTTCAGTAGGATCTTTTAATTGAGTTGCATACACGTCTAATAGATGTGTTTGATAATCTGTAACTTCTTTTAATCTGTTATCAAAAATTGTTTTCTTCTCATCATCAGGAAGTTCACTTATTTGCCAATTTTGCTGCCAAGTGCCATCTTCATTTTCAGTTTCAAATTCTGTTGCAATTTGAAAAGGAGTTAATATTGGTTTAGTACCTGGAACAACAACAGCGTATCCTAGACTTTCAAAAAACTTAGGTGGCGGATTCTTATCAAAATCAACATTGGTCAGAACATGTCTAAGATTTTCTTCAGTGATTAGATATCCAACAGGATTACTATTTTCAAATTTCTTAAAAAACATTTTTAACTCCATGAAATATTAACTTGTCCAGCACCGCCTGGACCGCTATTTGGAGATCCGCCGCCTCCTGCAACATGAATATTAATACTAGTTCCGGGTGACAATTGACTAGTATTATAATTTACTCCGGAAAATCCTGCGCCTCCTGCACTGCCTCCGCCACTAAAACCAGGATCAGGAGAACCATCATATCCAAACCATCCACTACCACCGCCGCCAGGAACCCCACCCGGATAAGCTGTATAGTTAGCGCCTGGATTAACTCCACCTGCTCCACCACCATAACTCATTCCGCCTGCATTGCCGCCCGGTCCTCTAATTGCACCTGAGCCGTTTTGACCATTTTCACCTAATGTTCCGCCCGATTGTGCACCTCCAGAACCTGCGGGACCAACCAAGCGGCGCCCTCCACCACCACCACCACTACCGCCTCCTGCAGATAATGTAGTGCTAGGTAACGTAACGGTAGTGGCATCGCCCGTGCCACCGGCAACGCTACCTCCAGAACCACCACCTCCTCCCCAAGCATAGAACGTAATATTGTTACGATATAATGGCACAACAAAGGTATAATCGCCTGGGCCATATACTGTTGAACTTGCACCTGCGGGGTCAGTTGCTCTTTTGCTATAAAAACTACTGAATGAAAGATTTGTTGTTGGGAAAGATCCTGTAGTTAAAACACCATCTAAATACCAAGTAGTATTTTGAAAATTACTCATTTTCTTTCCGGTGCCACCAGTAAATTCAGCAGCAATGTTACCACTTAAATAAAGAGGAGATCCACTAGGTTCAATAGTCATTTTAGTTCCATTTTAGTATATTTATTGTTTTTCCATACCTTAAATAGTACTCGTTCTAAACGCCTGGCTTCAATTTCCCAAGGCATATCTCTATATCTCATATTGGCATCATATATATGATCATCGTAACGATGAGCTGGTTTGCCAACATAATCTTTAAATTTACCAGTTGCATATTGCCAAACATGAACCATCTCGTGTGCCACTGTCATTATTACATCTTTTTCACTGACAAGTCTTCTGTCAATATAGATAGTAAATTCTTTTGGTCTATTTGTGTAATGTTCATCGTAATCGCAAATACCCCAAGTATCACCACCTAATTTATGAAATTTAATGTCTATAGATATGGTTTTAGATAGACGTTTATTATTAACGAAAAGATGTTGGGTAAACAGCTCAATTGCATTTAATGATTTTTTCCTTCTTTGTTTAGAGGAAAGTTTCTCCATTATACAATCTCCTGATTTTCATCCTTAATCTTTTTTAATTTGCTTACATACCCATCCATGCTGTGATCATGCAGCCCATCAAATAATTGAAACTTTTTAAGAGCTCGCCAATGACTTCTCATGCTATCTTTAAATCTTTGATAACGAGATAATGGTCTTATATTACCATAGAAATTAATATAATGTAGATTACCGTGATGTTTAAACATTAATGCAGCAGGAGGAACATGAGTAACAATATCATTGCAATTAACAAAACGATGATGCTCGACGTCCATTGCATTAACATAATCATGATCACCTAGGCGAGGACTACCAAAAGTAAATAATTTAATATCATCACCTAGCTTAAGCCAATTCAACTCTTGTGCAACGTAAGTTGCCATTGCAGCACCTAAACTATGTCCTGTGATGAATATTTTTCTGCCTTTAAGATTGACTTTCACAAACTCGATCACTTGATCATACAATTTACGAGCTTCTCTACGAAATCCTTCGTGTACTTTTCCAGGGCCGTTCTTTTTGGGAATACTATCTAAATCTGCTGCTAAGTCGTTTATGTGAGTTGGTTCAGTGCCTCTAAATGTAATAATCATTTCGTCTTCTGAACAAACTACGTGCCCTTGAGCACCGTCTTTATCTAGAAATTTGTAATTTTTAGTAAATCCATATTCAGCAAATAGTGCTGAACAATCATCGTTGTAAGCAGCTTGAGCAAAGCAAGCCATAGCATGTGAAAGTTCTGGGAGAGAAAGTTGTGTTAGGCTCATTGTTTTACCCCTAGTTGATTCAGTATTTATTCAGTTGACAGCTATGTGCTCTATGCTACTATACAAAGTGGTCATATACAGGGAGCTTGCAGCATGTTTAATGTAACATCTTTTGCAATCAAATACCCTAAACATAGCCCTAAGTATGAGGGTAAGTCTCTTTACAGCAACATAAAAGCAACAGAAAAATGGATAGAGTATAGCTTAGACATTACAGAGATGACCAAATTACTTACAAATGCAACCCGTGAGGAAAGGTATGTATTGCTTGCAGCAATGCAAATTGCAGAACGTAAGCGTGACTATATGTATAAGCACCCCAATTTTAACTTGCAAACAGCTACTTTTGAGTTCAAACGTGCAAAACGCTTGCTAAAAATCTAACAAAAACAAGGGGTTAGCAGCAATGTTAGCCCCTTTTGTAACTGAAAATGTTACAAAATTTTGGTTGACGGATCCTCATTTGGGCGTATTATAGTAATATGATACAGAGAAAGAAGCGGTCTGACCGCACCCACATCATCTACCAGATCACAGTAGGGCGCAAGCTTTACATTGGGGTGACTGCTAAGACGCAGAGCACGGTTCTTAAGAGTGTGCGTTCTCGCATTGCCAAGCACTTTTATCGTGCCCAAACGGAAGGGCTTAACTGGTTGCTGTGTAACGAGCTTCGTAAGCTTGATTGCAAAGAAGATATCCAGTTTGAAGTTGTTGCTACTATGCGTGGTAAGTCCGCTGCTCATAACTACGAGCGTGAGCTTATCCACAAGCTTAAGCCCAAGCTTAACACTGATATCAGGGGTTGACAGTACCTAATATGGTGCTAATATGTTAATACAAACAAAGGAGCCAAGCATGACCAATGTTGTCCACGTAAACTTTGCTGAACGTCGTGCGTTTCTTAATGCTAAGGAAAGCTATCTGCACTGTGTCGCTGCCAACTTGGATGAGATGGATTTCCAAGACTTTGTTGAAGCAGTCAATGATAAAACAGGTGACTTCTATCAAACTTTAGACATGGACATGAAAGATCTTGTTGACGGATTCTTCCAACAAGTAGGTTGACACAATAGCATACGATGCTATTATATAAATGTAATCCAAACTAACAAGGTACAAAATGGCTAATGTGCTTATTAAGTCGGGAACATATCGTAATGCTCCCATCGTCAACATGTCGTTCCCCCTTGTGCGGGACTATCAAGAAGGTGCTAAGGGAGGTTATGTGACAGTAGATGGTACAGCAATGGGTCGTGATCGTATCCGCATTACAGTTGAGCCTGATCAGTATGAGATTGATGGACAGGTCACTGCTCCTATCGTTGCTGCTAAGGTAGAGGAAAGCGACGAAGCAGTTATGGAACGTATCAGCGAACGTTTCGACATTATGGATTCAATGACGCAGGCAGTTGTCGATGGTGTTGTGCGTAGTATGATTGTTGTTGGACCCCCGGGTGTTGGCAAGAGCTTCAATGTTGTTAAGAAACTTGAAGAAGCTAATCTCTTCAATACTATTGCCGGCGACATTCGTTATGAAGTTGTTAAGGGTGCTACTACTGCATTGGGCCTGTATGCCAAACTTTATGAATATAGCCGCGAGGGCGATGTACTTGTGTTTGATGACTGTGATAGCATTTTGATGGACGAGTTGAGTCTCAACATTCTTAAGGCAGCGTTGGACACTAACAAGAAGCGTACCATTCACTGGAACAGTGACAGCAAGCTTCTCCAGCGGGAAGGTATCCCTAACAAGTTTGACTTTAAGGGTGCTTGCATCTTTATTACTAACATCAAGTTTGACAGCATCCGTAGCACTAAGCTTCGTGACCATTTGAGTGCTCTCGAATCTCGTTCGCATTACATTGACCTTAGCATGAATACTATGCGTGACAAAATGTTGCGTATTAAGCAGATTGCTCGTAGTGGTGAGCTGTTTAAGGGTTACAATTTTCAGAATGATGAAGAGCAGGAAATTTTAAACTTTATGGAAGAATGCCAAGGTCGTTTGCGTGAGATGAGCTTGCGTTGTGCTGTTAAGCTTGCTGATCTGCGTAAGACTATGCCTATGAACTGGAAGCGTACTGCTGAGGTTACGCTGATGAAGAACGCTTTCTGAGGAGTGCCAAAATGCAAAAGCTCACTGATATCGTCACAGCATCTAGCTATGTTGTTCAACGTATGGGTAAAGGTTATGCAGAGTTTTACTCTACACAAATTTCAACAGCAATTGAAGTAATGCTTGATCATGTATCTATACCTAAACCAATTAAAGTTGAACTTGTTGGTTTAGGTAAAAAGAAGGTACAGGTTATACCTAAAGCAAACACAATAAAAGTAGACTATCTGCATGTAAATTCTGGTGAGTTGTTTGAGCATATTGCATGGGCTCTATTAGAAATAGAAGGTGATAAAAATAAAGATCCAGAAAAGGATGCTTTGTATCTTTCACTTGAACTTGATAATGATCCTCGTTATAATTGGGTATACAACTAAGGAGACTAAAAATGGTGCGTCGTTATAATACTGAGCGTTGTGTGTGGGAAGTTGGTTACTGGATCAATAATACTCGTTTTCACATTGTTGATCTTGTGCGGGACTATGATGAGCTTCAAATCTATAGGGAACCAGCTTGAAAGACTTTGAACTTTGTGACCGTGTAGGTAAATGGTATCGCCCATGCAATTGGACTACTGTGTCTGACTATAAAGGTCCTAGTGATGCACTTACTCGTCACGTTAGTGGGGCATGGGAGATACCTCTAGCGTTCGCAGAGCTACTAGTTGAGACTGAGACTTATGTTGGAACTACTTGCTTAACATGTGGCAAGTTTATCAAAAAGGATGGAACAGATGGAACAGAATAACGAACAGCCTTGGAACTATAGCTTTAACATTCAGCAGAGTTGGCCTAAGAATGATTGGGTTACAGAATGGTTAACCCAAGATGATATTACTGAACTCCATATGATGGTACAGGACTTGCTTGAGTTCGACGTCGAGCAAAGTAGCAACGGCGACGCCATCACTATGTTGTCTAATATTGGAATCAACTGCTAAGTAATTTTGGAGAGTTAAATGGATTTGTTCAGCAGTTGGGTTTTTCTAACATCGATATTTGTGTTGTTCTGTTTGAATACAGTATTGCAATTTCGATTGGGATTCAAACAGGGAACGGCCGGCGGCTACAGTGTAGGCATGCTTCACGCTATTAAATATCTAATGAAAAATGAAGCATTAGAAGTAGAAAATAAGACAACTGGGCTTCCAGCTACACCAGCTGAAGTTGTTGTTTACATTATGGATAAAGCTACATATATTGGCATGACTGAAGATGAAGCCAAATTTATTGCAGCGGCAAAGGTTGAAAAAGAAAAGTCATAATTACTAGAACTATCACCACTAAATTTTGGTAATTATAAGCAGCAGATGGCAACGTCTGCTGCTTTTTCATATTGATACTCTAAGACAAAGGTGTTATGTTTATTAAATGGCAAGTTGCAAAATCATAATCAAAGATGAAGTTAATTGCAAGATTGAAGGGTTAGACTTAGATCAACGCAAAAGACTTGTGGCTAAATTCAAATATGATGTTCCTTATGCTAGATATCTTCCTGCGGTTAGATTAGGGAGATGGGATGGGAAAATAGGGTATATATCTTTAAGCGGCAGCACATATGTTAATCTGCTGCCGGAGATAATTGAATGGCTCACTGATCGAAATGTTCATATTGATCTAGTAGATGATCGTCAAGCTCAACCTACACTAGATTTTACAGCAATTACTGAAGACACATTTAGTCATAAAGTTTGGCCAGAAGGCCATGACATGGCAGGGCAGCCAATCAAACTACGTGATTACCAAGTGGAGATTGTAAACAATTTCCTATCAAATCCACAGTGCCTGCAGGAGATCGCAACAGGTGCAGGCAAGACTTTGATGACAGCTTCGCTAAGCTATATGGTTGAAACATATGGGCGTAGTATTGTTATTGTACCTAACAAAAGTCTAGTAACACAAACAGAAGCTGACTATAAGAACATGGGACTTGATGTTGGTGTATACTTTGGTGATCGCAAAGAATGGAACAAGACTCATACTATTTGTACATGGCAGAGTTTGAATATCTTGATGAAGAATACAAACGACACTGATGAAGATAATGACATGCTTACCATTGGTGACTTCATTGAAGGTGTTGTTTGTGTCATGGTTGACGAAGTTCATATGGCTAAAGCTGATGCACTTAAAGGATTGCTAACTGGACCAATGGCGAATATTCCTATTCGTTGGGGACTGACAGGAACAATTCCAAAAGAACAGTTTGAATTTGTCTCGCTTAAAGTAAGTTTGGGAGATGTTATCAGCAAGTTATCAGCGAGTGAATTACAAGACAAGGGTGTATTAGCACAGTGTCATGTTAATATTTTACAAACAGTTGAACATGCTGAATTTACAGATTATCAAAAAGAATTAAAATACTTGACCACTGATCAAGGTCGTATGGATTATATTGCTAAGTTGACCAGTGAGATTATTAAAACTGGTAATACGCTAATATTAGTTGATCGTATTGCTGCGGGTGAAGAGCTTGCTGCTAGAATCCCTAACAGTATCTTTGTGTCAGGTGAGATGAAAGCAGATGATAGAAAAGGGCATTATGACGAAATTTCTGAAACGATGGATAGGACTATTATTGCTACCTATGGTGTGGCTGCTGTGGGCATTAATATTCCTCGTATCTTCAACTTGGTTCTCCTTGAGCCTGGCAAGTCTTTTGTTCGTGTCATTCAGTCTATCGGTCGTGGAATTCGTAAAGCAAAAGATAAAGACCATGTTCAAATTTGGGACGTGACTGGCGACTGTAAGTTTGCCAAGAGACATTTAACTAAGAGAAAACAATTTTATAAAGAGGCTTCATATCCTTTTACAATAGAAAAAGTAAATTACAAATAGAGAATTTTCTTTTTACATTTATCACCGTGATGTTGAACATAAGAACATTTAGCAACTGATTTACCACAATGTGGGCAAGAAATTTTTTCTCTGTTCTGATGCCCTAAACTCATATTTTTCTTGGCTTGTGGTGACATAGGAATACCTCTATTGTGTGCTGGTTTATCTTTCAACCAAATATTAGATCTGCCAGATAATTTATCTGATATTTTTTGTTTTGTTTCTTCAGAGATAACAACAGTCTTTCCTTTATTACCAATGCTTATTTTTTGTTTTGTTTCTTCTGAATGCTGATACCCTTTTCGTGATTCTAATATTTTTGCAACTGTTTCTGAAGAAGGAGTTTTGCCCTTCTGAGCATTTGATAATTTTTTTTTAGATTCAACTGAATGTGTTTTGCCTTTAAATGCAGATGGTCTTCCTTTGCAAGACTTAGACAACTTCTCTCGAGTTTCTTCAGAAACTTTTTTGCCTTTATGTAATTGAGATGATGCAATGACAATTTGAATTTTAAGTCGTTGATAGGTATGAGAGTTTACTTTATGTCTGGATCTTTGCTTTGAATGATCTCTATTAAGCATTGCCCATATAGCAAAGGTCATATTTCTTTTTTCTACACCAGTCAGCATTTTAGGTAATAGTAAATGGCATATAAAATGTTCTCTTGCTGTTAAGTATACTAAATTAGATGGGTCATTACTCCCTCCTAAACTTTTTGGAATAATATGATGTCGTTCGGTATAAATTTCTTTCGAAATATTTCTTGACTTGGCATTACGAATGATACTATTATACCAAGTAGTATATTTGTTTTGTAAATACATTTGCTGATAGTTCCTTATTAACTGTTAGAGCAGATGGATATTGCAAGTATCGCGATCTGTATTTTTATTTATGTAAAAGGAGAAAGAACCTGCGTATTCTTACTGTAGATAACACCGTATTCGAGATGACACAACTGCCTGATGAAGTAACTGATTTACGATTTTGTGTATTAGACAACAGCAATCCAGCAGAACCAGACTATTTCTTTCTTCCACTTGTGTTTCTTGAATCATTCAATGATCCAGCACTTGTACTAAAGATTGGCCCTCATACTATCAAGATGCCTTACAACTGGCGAATACTAATTGGGGAAGCTGAGATCGGTGACCTCGAAGCACTACCACTTACTAAGCTAAATGATCGCGGGTTCGAAGCATTTACATTTAATCCATTGAAAAGTTTTCGTGCTCAATTTTATCCAATCGAAATCGTAGATGTCTATCAAGATGTTAAATGGTATTTTCCAAAGCTTCGTAATGGGCAACTGTTGTGTATTCCCATTAGTGATGGGCCTAATCCAATATGTGCTTATTTCGTGAAAGACATTAGCCGTGCAAGCGAATGCATTGACATTAACAAGATAGTTTGAAGGCTAAATATAAGCATGAATATTTTTTATGTTTATGCTTATCTTCGAGAAGATGCTACTCCTTATTATATTGGTAAAGGTAAAGGCAATCGTGCCTATGTGAGAGGTAAAAAAGAAAGAATTCACAGACCCAAAGATCTATCGAGAATAGTTATTTTACAAGACAATTTGACTGAACAAGAAGCATTTGATTTAGAAAAAAATTATATACATCAACACGGGCGTATAAATGATGGGACTGGAATTTTATACAATCTTGGTGATGGGGGTGAAGGAAACGCAGGTAGAGTGAGTCCAAATAAAGGTAAAAAATTTGGGCCACAATCTTCAGAATTAATTAAAAAAAGATCTGCTGCTATTTCTTTAGCTACAAAAGGAAAACCTAAATCTTTAGAACATATACAACATATGTCCGAGGCTCGAAAAGGAAAGTCAAGTTCACTTAAAGGAAGAGTACGTCCAGAATTATCCAAAAATAGAAAAAATATTAGTTCAGGAAATTGGTTTAACAATGGGATAGTTTCAGTTCGCAGTCATATTTGCCCAGAAAATTTTATACCCGGGAGATTAAAATCTCCTGTAAAAAATAAACAATGGTTTAATAATGGTGAAATATCAGTGATGCGTGACATTTGTCCTGAAGGATTTGAACCAGGACGTCTTTATTTTAGAAGTAAGTTGATTTCCAAATAGATTAAGTGTAATATAACACTATGTCAGATAAACTCAACATCCGTAACGAAATGCGACAGTTCGACACAAAGAACAGACAGTTCTTTGATGAGCTAACTGCGGAAGAAAAGAAAAAGTTCAGTAATTATTTGATGTTGCGTTGGGGAAGTAGTGTTAAAGGCAACGGTGATCTTGCCAAATACTATGTCCTCAGCATGAATCAACATGTAAACAAGAACTTTTGGGATCTTAATAAGCATCCCAAACTACAGTGGTTACTGCTAACTTGCGTTAGTCCAGACATGGGTGTATTTGATCATGAATGGCTTGCTTATAAGGCAAAAGCTAGTAAAAGCAAAACTGCCAATCTGCTGTTGAAGATTTATCCAACAATGAAGATTGCGGATGCTGAGGTACTAGATAAACAAATGACCAAACAAGATTATAAAGACCTGCTAATTGAGCATGGCTGGGAAGACAAGAAGATTAAAGAGGCGTTAGACAAATGACAATTAAGACTTTTACAATAGATCATAATATTGGTTATGGGCAGTTAAACGATGTGTACGGTGGGCAGGAAATGCGGATCATAGCAAGTCCTGAGCTTATACATTTACTACAGTGGTGGAAGGAATGGGGCCCGGTATTTGCTGATGGTAGTGCAACCGTTCAAGATTCTCTGATTCAAGCTCGTGTATTACATGAACTTGGTAAAGAACAAAGTAAGCAGCCAAATACATATACGTGGAATCAAACTTCAGTATGAAGGCAGTTACTATTAAATACTGAAAAAGGGACATAATATGAGTTGGACTATGACAAAATCAATTTTAACAAAGTATCGTGCAAATAGCTGCAAAGATGTTTGGGCACACGATCAAATGTCAGAGTTTGAACTTACTTATGGAAAATACTTGTATGTGCCTTTGTGTATACCAAAAATTATTATTAATGATATTGAAAAATTTAAAAGCTTTCATAACAAATACGGGTATCTTGCAAAAAGAAGTCAGACTAAATCATATGAGGAGCTGTCGTATTTTGGGCAAGATGACTATGATCAAAAAATTATCGAAGCAAGCTATACTAAAATAGTAAAGCAAACAGCTCCTGAAATATTTGAACAAGTTATAGAATATATGCCATTCTTATCAACTTCGATGACTGATTTCAGCGATTGGACAATGTGGTCAACTAGAAATTATGTACCCAATCACCGAGATCAAACACCTATGGTAGATGGACCACTAATGATTAGAGTAATGTTGTATGATGATAATCCGCAACAAACTCTTAAAATGACTTTGGATCCAATAGATCGAACAGTTGATTATAAATTTTATCCAGACATACCTGCTGATACTAATACTTTTACTTGGAATAATCTAAGATTGTTACATGATAGTGTTTATAATACTGGACATAGTAAAATTCTTTGGCTTTTTAATCTAAGACTTTCTCCTTACTATCTAGATAGCAGCAGACTTAACAAATATATTGATTTACTAGATCGTAGTATTGCAAAATACAAAGAACAAACCGCAGTAGATACTTTAACAACATTTAAAGATTATTTAGAAATTGAAAAATGATATGACCAATCTTATTGCAGAAGCAGTTGCAAACGCTAAAGAAGGCGATTGTAAATGCCAATATTGCGGCAAGGGCTTTGTAAAAGAAAGCACCCTTGCTGCACACCAGTGCGAGCCAAAACGTCGTGCTCAACAACGAACTGAAGTTGGTGTTAGTCTTGCATATCAAGCTTGGATTAGATTTTATGAACTTACACAAGGTAGTGCTAAGTTAAAGACGTACGATGACTTCTGTAAGAGCCAGTTCTATGCAGCATTTGTTAAATTTGGCAGATATTGTCATAGTATTCGTGCTATCAATGCCAGCAGATTTATTGATTATGTTATCAAAAATAATACTAAGCTAGATCATTGGTGTCGTGAAAAGATATATGATATATATTTGTTGCAGTTGCTAACAACCGAAGCCTCTGAGGATGCACTTGCAAGAGGAATCGAGCATATGCAGGAATGGGCTGAAACAAATGGGAGTCAGTTTAGTGATTACTTCAAAAGCATATCCTCCAATCGTCTCGTCAGCGACATTAGAAACGGTCGCATGTCTGCTTGGTGTTTGTATTGCTGCGACACTGGTACTGCTGCTCTGGCTGAATTAACATTAGAGCAAATTAGATTAGTGTGGCCATATATTGATAGTGATATATGGCAAAAAAAGTTTAGAGATTATCCTGCTGATACCGAGATGGCAAAGTTTATCTTGAAAGAAGCAGGGCTATAATGGTAATGGATTACAGCGGAACTGATTATCCTGAAATTCCTCGCCCTTGGCATCCATGGAAGAAACAATTTTTATTATTTCCTAAGATTATAGACGGCAGAATATATTGGTTGCGTACAGTGTATCGACGATTTCGATTATTGAGATGGGCAACCAATACTCCAAACAAAATGTTTGAATATCAATATGCAGTTGATGTATTTGATCTGATGAAGAAAGACTCCGATGTTTTATGCTGATCTAAGACCTGATAATAATGGTTGGGGACCTTGGAAGAAAAAGTTTCTTTGGATTCCAAAGAAAATTACCTTTGCTGATATTCAAGATCAAACTACATCAACTAGTTGGATGTGGCTAAAAACTATCTATGTACGTAGCAAGATAAGTTTTCATTA
>Ga0164297_10002628_pt1 | contig 17546 bp, 14 predicted proteins | sample GEODES058metaG_FD_113539 | JGI IMG/M metagenome (GOLD analysis project Ga0164297, IMG submission 113539) | Dystrophic lake water microbial communities from Trout Bog Lake, Wisconsin, USA - GEODES058 metaG | ecosystem: Environmental > Aquatic > Freshwater > Lake | place: USA: Trout Bog Lake...
AAGTTGCTTCAACTGCTCCAACGAAAAGTTCCGCAGGTCCGCCGGGATGCGCACGCGGTCAAGCAATGGGGTTGTAAAGCGCGTCGGCTGGGTCATGTTCTGCTCCAGGGCAGCGGTCGGGGGATCATCCGCGTCACTGTTCGACCCTACTCGCGCGCGGCGATTCATGCCATACGCGCTCAAATTCCGCAGTCTGGAGACGGTTTGGCATGTTGAAGGTGGTTCTTGCGCAGCCGCGTGGCTTTTGCGCCGGGGTGGAGCGGGCGATTGAGATCGTCGAGCGCGCGCTGAAGAAGTTCGGCCCACCGATCTATGTGCGCCACGAGATCGTCCATAACCGCCACGTGGTGGAGGATTTGCGCACACGCGGCGCGGTGTTCGTGGATGAGCTGGACGAAATCCCGCCGGGCGCGATGACGGTGTTCAGCGCCCACGGTGTGGCCAAACGGGTGGAAGAAGTGGCACGTGAGCGCGGGTTGCCGGTGATTGATGCGACCTGCCCGCTGGTGGCGAAAGTACATAATGAAGGCCGCCGATATGCGGGGGCCGGGCGTGAGATCGTGCTGGTTGGCCATGCTGGGCATGCCGAGGTGGAGGGCACGATCGGGCAGATCGACGGCGTGGTGCACTTGGTGCAGACGGTGGAGGATGTGGCGACGTTGCATCCGGGCACGCCGGACCGACTCGCCTATATCACTCAAACCACCTTATCGGTGGACGACACGCGCGGCATCATCAACGCGCTCAAGGCGCGGTTTCCGGAGATCGTCGGGCCGGATGTGCGTGATATCTGCTATGCAACGCAGAACCGGCAGCAGGCGGTGCGCGACCTGGCGCAGATGGTGGACATGATCCTGGTGGTGGGGAGCCGCAATTCGTCCAATTCCAACCGACTGAAGGAAATTGGCGATGAAATTGGCAAGCCAGCCTATCTGATCGACGATGCCGAGGCGCTGCGGGCCGAATGGTTCCACGGAATCGCCACGGTTGGCCTGACCGCCGGGGCCTCTGCGCCGGAGACGCTGGTGCAGGGGGTGATCGACGGGTTGCGGAAGTTTGATGCGGTTGAGGTTACCACCTTGGCCGGCGTGGCTGAAAACGTTCGGTTTCGGTTCCCGGCGGAGCTTGCCGACACCTAAAAGTGTGCCCCGGCGTGTTGCGCAGTCCGGGGGCGCATGCTAGAGGCCCCGGCGCCGGTGTAATACCGGTAATGAACAATCGGTCGCGCAAGCGACCCCAGATCATGGAACCGCAGCTTTGGCGTCTGGCGGCAATGTGAATTCAACGGGTGGCGGCCTGGCAGGTCGTTATGCCGCAGCTCTCTATGCACAGGCGAGCGAACTGGACGCGCTGGACGCGACGGTCGCGGAGCTGGAATCGCTTGGCGCGTTGATCGACGCGAGCGCTGATATGCGCCGTTTGCTCGACAGCCCGCTGGTGAACGTGCTGACCGCGCAGAAAGCGGCGGCAGCCGTGCTTGAAGCGCAGGGTTTCAGCACGTTGGTGCGGAATTTTGTCGGTGTGGTGGTGCAGAACCGCCGCATGCGCGCCTTGCGCGACATTGTGGCTGCGTTCGCCACGTTGGTTGCGGAAAAGCGCGGGGTTGTGGTGGCGCAAGTGGATAGCGCGCAGCCACTGTCCGAGACGCAGGAACAGGCGCTGCGCGCCCGGCTGATCGAAGCCGGGTTTGGCAACGTCAACATCGTCAAGCGGGTTGATCCCGCTTTGCTGGGCGGTCTGGTCGTTAAGATCGGCGCCCGTCTGTTCGATTCAAGTCTGAAATCCCGGCTGCAGAGACTGCAGTACGCCATGAAGGGAGCCGCCTGATATGGAGATCCGCCCCGCCGAGATCTCGGAAATTCTCAAGAAGCAAATTGCTTCTTTTGATACCGAGGCCAATGTTGCCGAGACCGGCCAGGTTCTGAGCGTTGGTGACGGCATTGCCCGCATCTTCGGCCTGCAGAATGTTATGGCTGGCGAACTGGTCGAATTCCCGGCCTCCGGCATGACCGGCATGGCGCTGAACCTCGAAACCGACAATGTCGGTTGCGTGATCTTCGGCGACGACCGGCAGATACGTGAAGGCGACACCGTTGCCCGTACCGGCCGCATCGTCGACGTTCCCATCGGCAAAGGCTTGCTCGGCCGCGTGGTCGATGGCCTCGGCAATCCCATCGACGGCAAGGGCCCGATTGAAGGCCCGCGCAGCCTGGTGGAAGTTAAGGCGCCTGGCATTATCCCGCGCAAATCCGTGCATGAGCCGATGCAGACCGGGATCAAGGCGATCGACGCCCTGATCCCGATTGGCCGCGGCCAGCGCGAATTGATCATTGGTGACCGTCAGACCGGCAAGACCGCCGTGATCCTGGACACGATCATCAATCAGAAGGGCATCAACTCCCAGCCCGATGAGAGCAAGCGGCTCTATTGCATCTACGTCGCGATCGGCCAGAAGCGCTCGACCGTGGCGCAGTTGGTCCGCACGCTCGAAGAGCAGGGCGCGATGGAATATTCCATCGTTGTGGCCGCGACCGCGTCCGACCCGGCGCCGATGCAGTTCCTGGCGCCGTATACCGGTTGCACCATGGGCGAATACTTCCGTGATAACGGCATGCATGCGGTTATCTTCTACGACGATCTGTCCAAGCAGGCCGTTGCATATCGCCAGATGTCGCTGCTGTTGCGCCGTCCGCCGGGCCGCGAAGCCTATCCGGGCGATGTGTTCTACCTGCATTCGCGTCTGCTCGAACGCGCCGCCAAGATGTCTGATGCCCTCGGCGCTGGCAGCCTGACTGCGCTGCCGGTGATTGAGACGCAGGCCGGTGACGTGTCCGCCTATATTCCGACTAACGTGATTTCCATCACCGACGGCCAGATCTTCCTTGAAACCGAACTGTTCTTTAAGGGCATTCGCCCGGCGGTGAACGTTGGTATCTCGGTGTCTCGCGTCGGCTCCGCCGCCCAGATCAAGGCGATGAAGCAGGTGGCGGGTCGCATTAAGCTGGAACTCGCGCAGTACCGTGAAATGGCTGCCTTCGCTCAGTTCGCGTCCGACCTCGACGCCTCGACCCAGCAACTGCTGGCGCGTGGCGCGCGTTTGACCGAACTGCTGAAGCAGCCGCAGTTTAAGCCGGTTGCGGTTGAAGACCAGGTTGTGGCGCTGTTCGCTGGCGTTCGTGGCTATCTCGACAAGCTCGACCTCGGGCGGATCGGGCAGTTCGAAAGCCAGTTGCTGATGGAGCTGAAGTCCAAGGAACCGGCGATTATCGACGCCATCCGGGCCGATCGCGAGATCAAGCCGGACGTCGAAAAGAAGTTGGTCGCGTTTCTCGACAGCTTCCTCAAGACCTTTGCCTGATCCGGCCTAACGATCCATCGCCTAAAGCGGCACGGTAATAGAGGTCAGGTAGTTCATAATGGCCAGCCTAAAGACGCTCCGAATTCGCATCAACAGCGTCAAGTCGACGCAGAAGATCACTTCGGCCATGAAGATGGTCGCGGCGTCCAAGCTGCGGCGCGCTCAGTTCCAGGCGGAAGCGGCACGTCCTTATGCCGTCCGCATGGAACGGATGCTCGCTTCGCTTGGCGCGTCGGCGGCGAACTCGCCGACGGCGCCCCGGCTATTGGTGGGGACGGGTGGTGACAAGGTTCATCTGCTGGTGGCCGTGACCGGCGACCGCGGCTTGGCCGGTGCGTTCAACTCCAACATCGGGCGCATGACCCGCAATCTGGCCCGCAAGCTGGAAAGCGAAGGCAAGACGGTGAAGATCCTCACCGTTGGCCGTAAAGGGCGTGATTACCTGAAGCGGGAGATGGCGAGCCGGTTGGTGGGCGAAGTAAACTTCGTCGGCCGCAAGTCCATCAACTTCGCCGATGCGCAGGACATCGCCAGCCGGATCACCGCGATGCTGGATGCTGGTGAGTTCGATGTTTGCACCGTGGTCTATAACCGATTCCAGTCGGTAATTGCCCAGGTGCCGACGGAATTGCGACTGGTGCCGGCGCCGTTGCCTGAAGGCGAGGCCGCTCAGACGGGTGGCATGTATGAATTCGAGCCGGACGAGGAAACCATCCTCGCCAAGTTGCTGCCGCAGAACCTGGCGATCCAGGTTTATCGTGCATTGCTGGAAAATTCCGCGGGCTTCTTTGGCTCGCAGATGACCGCGATGGACAATGCCACGCGCAATGCCGGCGATATGATCAAGCGCCTCAGCCAGAACTATAACCGGGCACGGCAGGCGAACATCACACGAGAACTGATCGAGATCATTTCGGGCGCCGAAGCGCTCTGAGCCTCGACGCAACGCGACAGGAGTCTAGTATGGCGAGCAACAATGTCGGGCGCGTGACCCAGATCCTCGGCGCCGTGGTTGACGTGCAGTTCGACGGCGAACTGCCCTTCATCCAGAACGCGCTGACCACCAAGGGCGCCGGCGGCACCACGTTGGTGTTGGAAGTGGCGCAGGCGCTGGGTGAGAACACCGTCCGTACCATCGCGATGGACGCCACCGAAGGTATGGTGCGCGGCCAGGAAGTGGTGGACACGGGCGCGCCGATCAGCGTTCCGGTCGGTCCGGAAACGCTGGGCCGCATTCTGAACGTGATCGGCGAGCCGATCGATGAGCGTGGCGCGGTGAACACCACCAAGCGCTACCCGATCCATCGCCAGGCGCCGAGCTTCGAAGAGCAGTCCAGCTCCTCGGAAATTCTCGTCACCGGCATTAAGGTCGTCGATCTGTTGGCCCCGTACCTCAAGGGCGGTAAGGTCGGCTTGTTCGGCGGCGCCGGCGTGGGCAAGACGGTGCTCATTCAGGAACTGATCAACAACATCGCGAAAGCCCATGGTGGCGTGTCGGTGTTCGCGGGCGTTGGTGAACGCACCCGTGAAGGCAACGATCTTTACCATGAAATGATCGACGCCGGCGTGATCAAGCTGGGCGAAAACGGCTCCACCGAAGGCTCCAAAGTGGCGCTGGTGTATGGCCAGATGAACGAGCCGCCGGGCGCGCGTGCCCGCGTGGCGCTGTCCGGCCTGTCGCTCGCCGAATACTTCCGCGACGAAGAAGGCCAGGACGTGCTGTTCTTCGTGGACAACATCTTCCGCTTCACTCAGGCCGGCGCCGAAGTGTCTGCGCTGCTGGGCCGTATCCCGTCTGCGGTGGGCTATCAGCCCACTCTGGCGACCGATATGGGCGCGTTGCAGGAACGTATCACGTCCACCAACAAGGGCTCGATCACGTCCGTGCAGGCCATTTATGTGCCGGCCGATGACTTGACCGATCCGGCGCCTGCGACGTCTTTCGCGCATTTGGATGCGACGACGGTGTTGTCGCGGCAGATCGCCGAGCTGGGCATTTACCCGGCGGTGGATCCGCTCGACTCGACCTCGCGTTCGCTCGATCCGCGCATCGTTGGGCAGGAACACTACGAAACCGCGCGTGAAGTGCAGCGCGTGTTGCAGACCTACAAGTCCCTGCAGGACATCATCGCCATTCTCGGGATGGATGAACTGTCGGAAGAAGACAAGCTGGTCGTGGCGCGTGCGCGCAAGATCCAGCGTTTCCTGTCGCAGCCGTTCCATGTGGCCGAAGTGTTCACCGGCTTCCCGGGCGTGTTCGTGCCCATCGCGGACACCGTGCGCAGCTTCAAGGCGATCGTCGCGGGTGAATACGACCATCTGCCGGAGGGCGCGTTCTACATGGTCGGCACGATCGAAGAAGCGGTCAAGAAGGCCGAGACCATGAAGGCGAACGCCTAAAGGAAACGACAATGCCGATCGATCTCGAAATCGTCAGTCCGGAGAAACTGCTGCTGTCCCGCGCCGTGGACATGGTGGTTATCCCGGCTGAAGACGGCGAAATGGGTGTGCTGCCGCAGCACGCGCCGATGATTGTGACCCTGCGTGAAGGCGTGATCCGCCTTTACACGGACGGTAAGGTGACCGATCAGTTGCAGGTTAGCGGCGGGTTTGCGGAAGTGACCCCGCAGCGCGTGACCGTGCTCGCCGACGCGGCGACGGCGGTTAACTGATCCGTTCGATATAGCGGCAGACAGAGGAAAGGCGGCCCGGAGAACTGGGCCGCCTTTTTTTGTTTCCCTTCACCCTTCCTCAATCGCCGACCGAACCCGCGTATCGCGCATCCGCACATAAACCAGCAGCGACGCCGCAATGCACAGAGTCAGATAGCTATAAAACCACCCTTCATGCCCTATGGTTTTCAGCCACAGGGCAATCGGCTCCGCGGTGCCGCCGAAGATGGAGACGGTGAGGGCATAGGGCACGGCGATGCCTGTAGCGCGCACGCCGGTGGGGAAGAGTTCGGCCTTCACCACCGCGTTGATCGAGGTGTAGCCGGTGACGATCAGCCAGGCAGCGGCTAGCAGCAGGAAGGCGACCCAGGCGTTGCGGGTTTCCTGCAAGGTGGTCAGCAGCGGGATCGTGAACAGCGTGCCGGCAACGCCGAAGCCGACCAGTAGCGCTTTGCGGCCGACGCGATCGGATAAGGCCCCGTAGATTGGTTGTAGGATCATGGCGAAGATCAGCGAACCGGCGGTGACGGCGGTGGTGGCGTCGTCGCTCAGTTTGACCGAGAGTTTGAGGAATTTCTGCATATAGGTGGTGTAGGTGTAGAAGGCCGCCGTGCCGCCCATTGTCAGGCCGATCACCAGCAGGGTTTCGCGGGGATAGCGCAGAAAGCCGAGCGGCGAGGGGGTGGTTTTGCCGGCGGCGCGCGCGGCTTTGAAGGTGTCGGACTCGTGCATGTCCCGCCGCATGATGGCGGCTACCACCGCGAGTAGGGCGCCGATCACGAAGGGGATACGCCAGCCCCAGGCGCGCAATTCTTCCGGCGAGAGGAAGAGGCGTTGCAGCGCCAGCAACACCAGTACTGCGGCGAGCTGCCCGCCGATGAGGGTGACGTAGAGGAAGCTGGAATAGAAGCCGCGCCGCTTGGGGTCCGCCACTTCCGCAACATAGGCGGCCGAGGCGCCATATTCGCCGCCGAGGCTGATGCCTTGGATCACGCGCGCCAGCGCGAGCAACACGGGGGCCCAGACGCCGATGGTGGCGTAGGTTGGGGCGACGGCGATCATGAGCGAGCCGAAGCACATCATCAGCACTGAAACGGTGAGCGACATGCGCCGACCGAAGCGATCGGCGAGATGGCCGAACAGCCAGCCGCCGAGCGGGCGGAGCAGGAAGGTGGCGGCAAACAGCACGGAGGCGCTGAGTTGTTGAGCCACCGGGTCCGCGGCCGGGAAGAAGGCGGCGGCGAAATAGAGCTGGAAAGCGGCGTAGGCGTAAAAGTCGTACCACTCCACCAGATTGCCGATGGAGCCGACGACCACGGCGCGGATTCGCCGTGCCATGTCGGCGACGTCAAAGCCGTCGCCAGTCCGCGTGTTTTGCATCTTGCCTCACCTATTCAAGGAAAGAGAGGAAACACGCGAGATGGCGCGCCGTGTCAATCGCCGGTTGCGCGCAGCGGTGATACCTCGGCGAGGCATGGCGCGGTGGCGCCGGAGGCTGCGGCAAGATAGTCTCGGGTGAGGGGGACGGCGGCCTGGTTGTGGCTGAGTTGGATGTGGAAAACCATTTGCCCGGCGTTGCGAAAGGCAAGTTCGCTGCCGCAGAGATAGAACTCGAACATGCGGCAGAACCGCTCATCGTAGATCGAGGCGATGGTGTCACGATTGGCGGCGAAGCGGCGGCGCCAGTGGCGGAGGGTTTCGGCGTAGTGCAGGCGGAGGATCTCCACGTCTGTGGTGTGCAGGCCGGAGCGTTCGATGGCCGGCAACACCTCCGACAGCGCCGGGCAGTAGCCGCCGGGGAAGATGTATTTGGTGATCCAGCTATTGGTGGCGTCCGGCGGGCCGGAGCGGCCGATGGCGTGCAGCAGGGCGATGCCGTCGGGCGCGAGGCTGCGGCTGACCACTTGGAAGAAGGTGTCGTAATGGCCGACGCCGACATGCTCGAACATGCCGACCGAAACAATGCGGTCAAACCGGCGGTCCAGCGAGCGATAATCGAGCAATTGGAAGGAGACGCGATCTTGCAGGCCTTCGGCGGCGGCGCGTGCCTGCGCTTCGGCCAGTTGTTCGGTAGAGAGTGTGATGCCGGTGACTTTGGCGCCGTAGTCGCGGGCCAGGGTCAGCGCCATGCCGCCCCAACCGCAGCCGATATCGAGCACCTCCAGGCCGGGGCGGTCGAGCTTCAGTTTGGTGGCAATCAGGCGTTTTTTGGCGATTTGCGCTTGTTCCAGCGTTTCATCGCCGGTGGGGAAATAGGCGCAGGAATATTGCCGGTCGCGGTCGAGGAAGAGTGAGTACAGCCGGCCGTTGAGGTCGTAATGATGCGCGACGTTGCGCTGTGAACGGGCGGCGGGATTGAATTGGGCGAAGCGGCGGGTGAGGCGGGATAGTGCGTAGCGCAGGCGGAGGATGCCGTTGTTGCCGTGCGCGTCGTTGAGCATCAAGACATCGAGCACGTCGTAAATGCTGCATCCGAGCGGGCGGAGGCCGCCATCCATGTAGGCTTCGCCCACGGCGAGGGCTGGGTTGAAGGTGAGGCGCCGCAGGGTGGCGCGATCACGCAAGGCAATTCCGGCGGTGGGGCCGGGGGTGCCTTGGTAGGTGGTGGCGGTTCCATCTGGCCAGGTCACCGCCAATTGGCCGACGCCAATAAACCGTCGCAAAAACGGATCTAGCACCATCCGCATCATGCCCTCCCCTCGTTGAACCGAAAGGTTTGGCCAAGTTTGCCGTGACGTTATGGTAGGAATCAAGCAAAACAGTCGTGGGGTGGCGGGCTGTACATGCAAAACGGGCCGGAGTTGCCCCCGGCCCGCTTCATTGCATCGGCGTTTGGACGCTTAGACTTCCGGTTGAGGCGCTTCCGACGGATCGAGCAGATCCTCAGCCGCGATTTCCTCTTCCTCGTCGTCCTGGGCGTTCAGCGCTTCGCCACGGGCTTGCTTTTCCGCTTCTTCAACGCTGCGGGCAACGTTGACGGTGACGGAGAGCGAGACTTCCGGGTGCAGCACGACGCGAACCTTGGACAGGCCAAGGGTTTTGATCGGGCCATCAAGCACGACCTGACCGCGATTGACGGTCAGACCGCCGGCGGTGCAGGCGTCCGAGATGTCACGCGGCGAGACGGAGCCGTAAAGGCTGCCGGATTCGCCGGCCTGGCGGAGAACGACGACGGACATGCCGCCCACCCGTTCCGCCAAACGCTCGGCTTCTTCGCGACGCTTGATGTTTTGCGCTTCCAACTGGGCGCGTTCGGCTTCGAACTTTGCCAGGTTGGCTTTGTTGGCGCGGATGGCTTTTTTCTGGGGAAGCAGGAAGTTGCGGGCGTAGCCCGGCTTCACCTTCACCAGATCGCCCATTTGCCCCAGCTTTTCGACGCGCTGTAGCAGGATCAGTTCAACGGCGGCCATGATGTATTTCTCCTCAGGCCACGATGTAGGGCAGCAGCGCCAGGAAGCGGGCGCGCTTGATGGCCTGGGCCAGCAGGCGCTGCTTTTTGGCGGACACCGCGGTGATGCGGCTCGGGACGATCTTGCCGCGCTCGCTCAGGAAGCGGGACAGCAGACGGACGTCCTTGTAGTCGATCACCGGAGCCCCAGGACCCGAGAACGGGCAGGACTTGCGGCGGCGATAGAACGGGCGGCGCGCGCCAACAGCGGTGCGGCGGGCGGCGGGATTGATTTCGTCGGACATGGTTATTCCTCCATCCCACGGAAGTCATCACGCGGGCCGTCATCACGGGCGCGGAATTCTTCGCGATCGTCATAGCCGCGCTTGCGGCCGGACTCGAAGCGGCCAGCGGGCTTCGGCCCACGGAAGCTGCGTTCACGGTCGTCGGACTTGCGCGACAGAATGGCGCTTGGCACGTCGTCGATCGCATCCAGACGGATGGTCATGAAGCGCAGAACGTCTTCGTTCAGGCCGAGCTGGCGTTCCATTTCGGTGATCGAGGACGGTTTCGCATCGAGGCCGAGAAGCATGTAATGCCCCTTGCGGTTCTTTTTGATGCGGTAAGCGAGGCTGCGGAGGCCCCAGTATTCGCGCTTCAGCACGGAGGTGGCGGCCGGAGCCTCACCTTCGGCGGCCGGGGCAATGCCGTTATCGGCATCGATCAGGGCGCCAATGCTATCGGCAATCGCTTCAACCTGCGCTTGCGTTACGTCGTTGCGTGCAATGAACACGCATTCATATAGCGGCATGTAACCTCCCTCTGGCTTGTCTCTGCCCCGGACCCGGATGGGGTCCCACGCCAGGATGGCGTGTGGGCATAGCCAGGACGGGCCGTCCGCCCTGGCAGGGGAAGCGGCGGGTTATACAGGGAACGACCGGGGACGCAAGCATGTTGGGGTGGGTGCGTCCCATGCGTTTCAGTCGGGCTTGTTGCAGAGAGAGCCCGGGCGGCGGACCTAGGCGGCGGGGTGCGGTTGTGGGAGGTCCATTTCGAAGCTGGCGCCGTCTTCGGTGTTGTGGGCGGAGAGGGTGCCGCCCATGTCGGTGACCAGGCGTTGGCAGATGGCGAGGCCGAGGCCGGTGCCCTTGCCGGCGGCTTTGGTGGTGTAGAAGGGTTCGTAGAGGCGTGGGAACACTTTTTCCGGGATGCCGCCGGCGTGGTCGGTGACGGTGGTCACGGTGCGGTCGCCGCGCTGGGCGATCGTGATTTCGATCCGACGGTCGGTGCCGGGTCGGGCGCTGTCATAGGCGTCTACGGCGTTGGTGATCAGGTTGATCAGCACTTGCTCGTAATGGCCGATATGGCCGGTGGCTTGCGGTGGCGGGCTGGCGACCTGGACGGTGATATGGGCCGGCCGGTCGCGCAGATGCGGTTGGACGATGGTGATGGCGGCGCCGCACGCGGCGGCGGGGTCGAACGGGATCGGTTCGGCTTCCACGTTGCGGGCGAAGTCGCGGATGGAGGCGACAACGTTGGCGGCGCGGTCGCACATGGCGGTGATGATTTCCCCGGCGCGGACGATGGCTTCCGGGCTGAGTGGTTTTTTGCCGGCGCTGTCGGCGAGGCGGGAGCCGCGCATCATAATGACCGAGAGTGGCTGATTGATTTCATGCGCGATGGAGGCCGCGAGTTCGCCGAGGAGAGACAGGCGGCCGGTTTCGACCATGCGGTTGCGCAGATCGAGTTCGTCGGAAATGTTGGTGACGAAGCCGACGAGGCTGGTGCCGTGCGGGCCGCGTGCCATGACGCGCAGGCGGTCGCGCACCGGCAGCGTGGTGCCGTCGGCGCAGATGAGCTCGTATTCCAAGGCGGCGTCGCCATCGGCCAGCGCGTTGCGGAGCAGGGTTTGGCTGAGGCTTTCCGCCTTGCGGCCGGCGATGCGGCCGAAGCTGCTGGGCAGCTCGCGGCGGTCGGCGGCATAGCCGGTGAGGTCGGTAAAGCCGGGGGTGATATATTGCAGATGCGCCTGGATGGGCGCCTCCGGCCCGGTGGCGATGGCGGTGCATTCATAGAGGCAGCCCGGCGCGTTGGCGGCGAGGTTTTCCAGCCGGGTGCCGAGGGTTTGGGCGGCCAGCTCGGCTTGCTTGCGGGCGGTGACCTCCCGCCAGACGGCGATATAGAGATGGCCGGTGGGATTGTCGGCGGGGTTGGCAATTGGCTGGGTGCGCATGTTGAACCAGCGGATGTTGCCGGATTTGTCCAGCACGCGCAGGTCGGCAGGGGGCAGGGTCTCACCGCGCAGTAATGCGGCGCTGCGGGCGTAGAACACCGGCAGGTCGTCGGGGTGGAAGGGCGGCGGCAGGTCGCGATTGGTCATGGCGGCAAGGTCGATGCCGTCGAGGGATTTGATGGAGGGGGACATGAAGCGGCAGTCCGGTGGGGCGCCGGCCGAATAGTCCCAGATGCTGACGATGTCGCTGATATTGTCCGTGACCATGCGCATGCCGGCAGCGATGCGCGCGGCGGCGCGGTGTTCGGCCTCCCGGGCCAGGGTGCGGCGATAGGTGAGGAGCCAGGCGGTGGCGGCGGCGAGGGCGATGAGCAGGGCGGTGGCGACGACGATGAAAACAAGATCTCGGCGCCAAAGGGACGGGGCGGCGCTTTCGAGGACGGCTTGTTCATCGGCGGCGACGACGAGGGTCAGCGGGGTGCCGGCAATGCTGTGCATGGCGACCAGGCCGCTGGGCTGATCGGGCCGGAGCACCCGGGCGACTTTGCCGCTGCCGCGCCGGGAGGCGGTGAGCCACGCGGCGGAACTGTTTGGCGCAAGGGAGGTGCTGGCGATGATGGTGCCGTCGTCGCGCAGCAGGGTGCGGACCAGCGGGCTGCCGGCGGCGCCACTCGGGGTGAGGGCGAGCAGGCGGTCCGGGTCGATGGCGATGACGCTGAGGCCGAGCAAGGCGGCATTTTCGGCGAAAATGGGCTCGGCAAAATGGATCCCCGGCACATGGGTGGCCCGACCGGTGGTGACCGGATCAATCGCCATGGCAGCGTGGTCGCGGGTGATGGCGCGGAAATATGGGCGGTCGGTGATATTGGTCTTGGGACCTATGCCGGACGGGCTCCAGACGGAGATGCCGTCGGCGCCATAGATGGCAATACGAATAAAGGTCCTGGCATCGTGCGTGGCGGCGACCAGCAATTCATCCATGACGGGATTGGTCGCGGGATCGGTGCTGGCGCGACGCAGCACCGGACGTGTGAGGGCGTGCAGGGTTTCATAGAATTGAAACTGGGTGCCAATGGCGGTGGCGCCTTCGGCGGCGGCGTGGCCGATCAGGTGGCTGGCGTTGTCCAGCACGGCATCGCGGGCGATTGCGTGTAGCCGCAGCACGATGCCAGTGGCGATGGTGAGCAGGAGCAAAGCGCCGGCGATGGCCATGCGGGCGTAGCGATGGCGATCTGGCGATGGCAGGCGCATGGGCCAGGTTTCAGCGGAGATCAGGGTGGGAAAGGGCATGGGGCTACCAACGCGCAAAGACGGAGCGCTTGTTATCCATTCCGGCCGGGATGGCGAGCGTTTTTGCCGGTATTTCAGATCAAAGTGACAAATTAGGACATATAAAATATAACGTTAAAATTACAAATAGTTGCCGCCAGCGTTGGCCGTGGGTGGTGGGGTGGGATCTGCCGTGCCGGGCTGCGGCAGGGTGATGGTGAAGCAGGCGCCATCGGCGGTGTTGTGGACGGATAGGGTGCCGCTCATGTCCGTTAGCAGGCGTTGGCAGATGGTCAGACCGAGCCCGGTGCCGACGCCGACGCCTTTGGTGGTGTAAAAAGCCTCAAACAAACGCGGCAGCACGTTGGCGGGGATGCCGCCGGCGTGATCGGTGACTGTTGTGATGGTGTTAGTGCCACAGGGGGCGACGGCGATGGCGATCTCCACCACACCGATCTTGCCGGGCTGGGCGACATCATAGGCATCGAAGGCGTTGATGATGAGATTGACCAGCACCTGCTCGTAATGGCCAGCATGGCCGACCGCGAGCGGGCGGGGGGTGGCGAAATCCGTGGTGATGTGGGTTTGGCGGGCCTTGAGATGCGGTTCAACGATGGTGATGGCGATGCCGCAGGCGTCTGCAGGATCGAAGGTGGCGAGGGGCACATCGCCCTGGTGGGCGAAGTCCCGGATGGAGCGCACGACGCGGGCGGCGCGTTCGGACATGGAGACGATCACCTCACCGGCCTGGATGATGGCGGCGGGGGTGAGCGGGGTTTTGCTGGCGCGCAAGCGCTCCGCGCGCATCATGATGACGGAGAGCGGTTGGTTGATTTCATGGGCGATAGAGGCGGCGAGCTCGCCGAGTAAGGCGAGGCGGCCGATTTCCACCAGGCGGTCCCGCAGCAGGACTTCATCGGTGATATCGGCCATGAAGCCGATCAGACGGGCAGAGGTGGCGGAGCGGTCCACCACTTTCGTGCGGTCTCGCACCCGGACCTGATGGCCGTCGGCGCAAATGAGATCATATTCGAGGGCGGTTTCGCCTTCGGTCAGCACGGCGTGCAAAACGTCCTGGCGGTGGCTGTCCTGCTGGTCGGCGGGCATGCGGGCGAAGGCGCTGGGGAGATCGAACTGCGCCGGGGCATAGCCGGTTAAGTCCGCGAAGCCCTGGCTGATATATTTGAGTTCCGCGGTGACGGGGTGATTGGGATCGGTGAAGGTGACCTCACAATCATACAAACAGCCCGGCACGTTGGCGGCGAGGCTGTCGGCGCGCAGGCGGAAGGTTTCGGCGATCAACTCGGCGTGTTTGCTGGCGGTGATGTCGTGCCAGACTATGATATGGCGGCGCGGGCTGTCGGCGTCGGGTTCGGGGATGCGGCGGGTGGTGGCATGGAACCAGAGTAGGGCGCCGGCGGTGCTGTAGGCGCGCAGATCCTGATCGGGGGCGGGGATACCGGCCAGCATGGCGGCAATACGGGCGCGAAAGAGGGCCTGATCGGCCGGGTAGATCTGCGGCAGGGATTGGTCGGGGAGGATGGCGAGGGTGTTAAGGCCAAGAATGGTCTCCAGGGATGGCGAGACGAACTGGCAGATGGCACCGCCATCGGGGGTGGCTTCCCAGATGCTGATGATGGAGCCGATATTGTCCGTAACCAAGCGCATGGCGGCGGCTTCGCGCGCCGTGGCGCGGAGTTCCGTGTCCTGGACCTGGAGGCGGCGGCGGGCGGTGTGCCAGAAGCGGGCGGCGATGGCGCTGGCGATGAGGGTGGCGAGCAGGGCCGCCAGAGCCGCATCCTGATACCAGATGGCCTGGGCGGCGGGGACGGTAAAGCTGGCCTCATCCAGGCTGAGGGCGATGAGGAGCGGAAAGGTGCCGATGCGTTGCAGGGCGACGAGGGTGGCGGGCTGATCCGGACTGTTCAGACGGGTGGTGGCGGCGCCGCGGTGCAGGGCTTCGGCCAGGAGCGCGGGCGGGATGTTGAACGGGGCGCCCTGGCTGGCGATCACGGTGCCATCACTATGCAGCAGGCTGCGGCTGAGCGGGCTGCTGGCGATGATGGTGGGGATATGGCCGAGCAATTGATCGGGCGCGACGGCGATGACGGTGATGCCGAGCAACGTGCCGCCGTCGGCACGTAAGGCGGCGGCGAAGTGCACGGTTGGCAGGTTGGTATCGTGGCCGGTGACGGTGGCACCGATGGCGGTGGCGGCGCCGTTGTTGCGGATGGCAAGAAAATAGTTCCTGCCGATGATGTTACGGTCCGGGTGAATACCGTACGGGCTCCACAGCACATGCCCATCGGGGCCAAACAGGGTGATGCGCATCAGCTTGTCCTGCCCCAGGGCGGCGGCGCGCAGCAAGTTTTGCGATCCGGCCAGCGATGGATCGGGTGGGGCGGCCGTGCCCAAGACCGAGCCGGTGAGGTGTTGCAGAGTTTCATAATGTTGCAGGCGGTTGGCGATGGGGCCGGCGGCCTCGGTGGCGGTTGCGGCCAGGGTGGCGAGGCCGGTGCGCAGGGCGGCCTTACGGCTGAAGACATGAAGCTGGATGATGGCGACGAGGGAGACAGCGAGGGTGACGAGCAGGAGGATCGCTTGGGTGATGGAGCGGCGATTTGCGGGCGGTGGATCGTGTATGGGCATTGATACCAAGAATGTAATAGAGTGAAAATAAGTTACGATTTTATTTGAAATAAAGCAAACATATATCGTCAATGAGACAAATTAACACATCGCAAGACAATAAAATAATTTTACAAAATTGAATTGCGAGGGATTCATATTTGAAAATGTATTTGGATGGCTTGGTGTTGTTTTGGGCAATGAGCGATGAAGGAATGCTATTTTATTGGAATTTAGATGTTTTTTGGTTTCATGTTGTATAATTTGTGCGTGATGGATGCTATCGCTTGATAGGGGTGGTAGGGGAAGGGAAGGGCTTCTTTTTTGGGAAAAAGAAGCAAAAAACTTTTGAACCTTTGGTTGGGCGGGTACGCGGCTGGGCGCTGGTGTACGGCGAAGCCCAGGAATTGATGAAGTTTTTTTGGTGGCGGTCTCAACCGGTCGGTGCAACGGCGTGTGCGAGAACATAGGCTGGTGTTTTATATCCCAGTGTCATTCTTGGCCTGGTGTTGAGCTGATTTGCGACCTGATCGAGGTCTTGCTGTGAGAAGACTGACAGGTCGGTTCCCTTTGGGAAATACTGCCTGAGCAGTCCGTTGGTGTTTTCGTTGGTGCCGCGTTGCCACGGGCTTTGCGGGTCGCAGAAATAGACGGCGACATCGGTGGCGACCTTGAATGATTTGTGGTCGGCCATTTCCTTGCCCCGGTCCCAGGTGAGTGATGTCATCAAGCCCTCGGGCAGACGGCGCACCTGTTCGATGAGGGCCTGGACCACCGCCTCGCTCTGCCGGCTTGGCAGACGGACCAGCATGACAAAGCGCGAGTGCCGTTCAACCAAGGTTGCGATGTGGGTGTTTGCCTTGCCGGAGATCAAATCCCCTTCCCAGTGGCCGGGCACGGCACGATCCTCCACCTCGGCGGGGCGTTCGCGGATGGAGACAGCGTCAACAATCTGGCCTTGTAGCGAGCGTCTGACCGCCCGCGCGCGCGGGCGGCGCATGCTCCGACGGCTGCGCAGACTGGCTAAAAGCTCCTTCTTCAGAACGCCACGCGCTTGAATAAACAGACTTTTATAGATCGTCTCGGGTGACACATGCATCGCCTTGTCAGCAGGATATTCCGCTTTCAGCCAGGCGCTGATCTGACCCGGCGACCAGCGTGCCGCAAGCTTGGCAGCAACAGCAGCACATAGAGCCGGCCGGCATGCAAGCAGACAGGGCTTCGGGCGAGAGGCCTCCCGCCAATTGCGCGCGTCAGCCTCGGTCGCCCGATACCGGATACGGCCGCCATTGCGGGAAACCTCGCGGGAGATCGTCGACTTCGAACGCCCAAGGCCACGCGCGATCACCCCATAGGACAGTGAAGCCGCAAGCCCGCGGGAGATCTCCTCACGCTCAAGCAGACGCAATGAAGACGCACGCAGACACCGAACCCGAGGATAAATCCCACCACAGCGGCGCAAGACAGAATAGACCAAACCACGCCCGTGACCGAGCGCCAAGCTGATTTCAGCAAAGGTCTGACCGGCCTTCCAACGCTCCCACAAAGCCAAACAATCAGACGCAGATAGACGGCGAGAACCCGATATCGTCATGAACAATCCCCTCAGAGATCATTCTCGCACACGCCGTTGCACCGACCGGTTGAGACCGCCTTCTTTTTTTGTTCACAAAAAGAACAAGTTGACTGGGACTTTGAACCCTTCTCCCGCCGCTTGGCGTAAAAAGATGCCACCGAATTTGCTTGCAGCGGCAGCATGATGTTTTTATATATAACTTTATGAAAGCTTCTTCTACCGTTTTGCGCGTAAGCGAGACTGCACCGGAGGTGGTGCGGCGGTTGGAGATGATTGTCTCGGCTGTGGCGGCGCTGATCGCGCGGCGGTTTCTGCGGGACCCCAGGTATATGGCGCTGATTGTGCCGTTGTGGGGCTGGTTGAACCGGACGGTGCGGCGGTTTGGGCGGGTTCGCGTTGATGCGGCGCCGATTGTTGTGGGT
>Ga0164297_10002633_pt1 | contig 17510 bp, 17 predicted proteins | sample GEODES058metaG_FD_113539 | JGI IMG/M metagenome (GOLD analysis project Ga0164297, IMG submission 113539) | Dystrophic lake water microbial communities from Trout Bog Lake, Wisconsin, USA - GEODES058 metaG | ecosystem: Environmental > Aquatic > Freshwater > Lake | place: USA: Trout Bog Lake...
GAGAGTTTGTCAAGCTTTATTGGAGTGGACGGAGTTAACTCTACGCTTAACAATGGCAGAATTTTGATAAACCTAAAACCGCACGGCGATCGAGATAGTATTCAAAAGATTATTCGTCGTTTGCAACAAAATGTTGATGCGATTCCCAATATTAAACTTTATCTCCAAGCCTCTCAAGATTTGACAATAGAGGATCATATTAGTAGGACTCAATATCAATTCACAGTAGAGAGTGCAAACGCAGGTGAGTTAGATGAGTGGATGCCTCTTATCGTTGATAAACTCTCAACTCTTCCTGAGTTAACGAACGTTGCCAGTGATTATCAAAACAAGGGGTTGCAAGCCTACGTTGTGATTCACCGAGATGATGCGGCTAGGTTGGGGGTCACAGTTGCTGCAATTGATAATGCTCTTTACAACGCCTATGGTCAGAGACTTATTTCTACTATTTTCACTCAAACCAATCAATACAGGGTAGTTTTAGAGGCAAAGAAAAGTATTGAATCGGGTCCAAACGCTCTTAATGATATATATGTGCCGTCCTCCAGCGGACAACAGGTTCCACTTAAAGCGATAGCTCATGTTCAAGAACAGTTCGGACTTTTAACTATTAACCATCAAGGACAGTTTCCCTCTGCAACAATTTCATTTGATCTATCAAAGGGATATTCCTTGGGAGACAGTGTTAAAGCTATCGACAAAGCTCAGAAAGATATTAACGTGCCCTCCAGTGTGGTTACACGTTATCAAGGTGCTGCTCAGGCCTTTAGCGCCTCATTGACCAACACTCTTTGGCTGATATTGGCGGCAATTCTTACGATGTACATTGTTTTAGGTGTTTTGTATGAGAGCTACATTCACCCCCTCACTATTTTGTCCACACTTCCTTCTGCAGGGGTTGGGGCATTATTGGCGCTGATTGTTTCTAATAATGATCTTGGTATTATTGGAATCATTGGAATTATTCTTCTCATCGGTATTGTTAAAAAGAATGCCATCATGATGATTGATTTTGCACTAGACGCCGAGCGAAATGAGAACAAATCTGCCAGAGATGCGATTTACGAAGCATGTTTGCTAAGACTTAGGCCGATATTGATGACAACTATGGCGGCCTTGTTGGGGGCGTTGCCCTTAATGCTTGGGACAGGTGTGGGCTCTGAGCTCAGGCATCCCTTAGGTATCACAATGGTAGGAGGACTTTTGCTTAGTCAATTGCTTACTCTTTACACAACTCCAATCATTTACTTATATTTCGACCAGCTTGCAAAACGCTTTAAGGGCATTGAAGGCGGGACCAAGCGGGAAGCAAACTAACACTTTTCATCTCTTAAGTTGACCTGTTTTTATATACCTTTAGCCGTTTTAGTCCACATACCAAATCCATGAGCATCTCCAAGCCCTTTATCAACAGGCCAATAGCAACCACTTTAATTACGGTTGCCATTGCTTTGTCGGGCGCAATTGCTTATTTCTTATTGCCTGTCGCTCCTTTACCCCAAGTAGAGTTTCCAACCATTCAGGTACGAGCCAGCTTACCGGGCGCTAGCCCTGAGACGATGGCCTCAACAGTGGCTACACCCCTTGAGCGCTCCTTGGGACGGATAGCGGGAATTACAGAGATGACCTCCAGTAGTACGCTTGGAAATACAAATATTGTTGTTCAGTTTGACTTAAGCAGAGGAATAGACGGCGCGGCCAATGACGTGCAGGCTGCTATTAATGCAGCTCACGCTTTGTTACCCACTGGGCTGCCGATTAACCCAACATACCGTAAAGTAAACCCAGCGGATGCCCCCATACTAATACTTAGCTTGACCTCGGACACCATGACTAGAGCCGAGTTGTATGACGTTGCATCAACAGTGATGGCGCAAAAGCTTGCGCAAGTTAAGGGTATTGGCCAGGTCAATATTGGTGGCAGCTCTTTGCCAGGTGTCAGGGTTGAGTTGGACCCAAAAGTCATGACTCAAAATAATATTGGTTTTGCTGATGTTAAGGCAGCAATCACCGCAGCAAACTCAAATAGACCTAAGGGTATGATTGAGAGCGGGGATAAAAGTTGGCAAATACTGACCAACGATCAAGCCAAAAAAGCTGAAGACTATATTCCAGTCATTGTCTCTTATCACAATAAGGCTCCCGTTAGATTGGGTGATATTGCGCAGGTCATTGATTCAGTTGAGGATTTAAGGAACGGAGGAATTGCAAATTCAAAACCCGCAGTCCTTCTTGTTTTATTTCGCCAACCTGGTGCAAATATCATAGCTACAGTAGACCGTGTTAAAGAAACTTTGCCAGTTTTAAAAGCTTCAATTCCTGCTGCAATAGACATCGGAATTCCAATCGACAGAACTCCAACGATTAGAGCCTCGCTGTACGAAGTTGAGAAAACTTTGGTTATTTCAACTTCCCTAGTCGTTTTGGTTGTGTTTTTATTCCTAGGTAGTCCACGCGCTACTTTCATCCCAAGCATAGCTGTGCCTGTTTCATTGATTGGCACTTTTGGAGTGATGTATTTATGTAAATTTTCACTTAATAACCTCTCCCTAATGGCGCTGACCATCGCAACAGGCTTTGTTGTTGACGACGCTATTGTTGTACTTGAGGCAATAGCAAGAAGGGTCGAAAATGGCCAAAGACCTTTGGAGGCCGCAGTGCAAGGCGCCAAAGAGGTTGGTTTTACAGTGCTCTCGATTAGCATTTCCCTTGTGGCGGTTTTTATTCCAATACTTTTGATGGGGGGCATTGTTGGTAGATTGTTTAGGGAGTTTGCGATTACTCTCTCAGTCGCAATCGGCGTGTCCTTGCTCATATCTCTTACAGCAACTCCCATGCTGTGTTCACTCTTGTTAAAAGGGAAGACGAGGGGGAGTGAAAAAACGTTTTCCCATTTTTCCGATAAAGTTTTCGCTAGGGTGTTAAGCTTTTATAAAAAAACTCTTGATGTTGCAATCAATTACAGACGACTTACCTTGTTGGTATTTGTAGCTGCTCTTGGGCTGAATATATATTTGTACGTCATCATTCCAAAAGGTTTTTTTCCTCAACAAGATACTGGAAGAATTATTGGAAATATTCAGGCTGATCAAAATATTTCATTTCAAGCTTTGCAAGTTAAGATGGCGAAAATCACTGAAATTGTGATGAAAGATCCCAATGTCAAAGACGTCATAAGTTTCACAGGCGGCGGGCAACGTAACTCGGGAAATGTATTTATTTCACTCAAACCCATTAAAGAACGAGCTTCGATGGAGGAGACAATAGGCGGGCTGCGAAAGAAGCTTGGATCAATTGCCGGAGCTACTTTGTATTTGCAACCTGTCCAAGACATTAGGATCGGGGGTAGAGGTAACAACGCCTTGTACCAATTTACCATTCTGAGTGATAACTTAAATGATTTGAGAGCTTGGGGGCCCAAGATTCGTTTTGCAATGATGGACCTACCGCAGTTAATTGATGTGAACACTGATGCTCAGGATAAAGGACTGCAAACAACTTTAAAAATCAACAGGGCTGCTGCTGCAAAATACGGCTTAACTCCTAATTTAATTGACAGCACACTTGGCGCTGCATTTGGACAAACGCAGGTCTCAACGATCTTTAATCCGCTTAATCAATATCACGTTGTGATGGAGGTGGCTCCCCAGTATTGGCAAAGTCCAGAGATATTAAATCAAATGTACTTTAGCACCTCTGCTCCAAGTGGCTCTACTTTTGGGGTTGGTGCTGCGCAATCGCTTTCTGCGGCTAGTGCATCACCAACTCTAAATATGGGAAAAAATCCAAATGCGAAAGTGCCCTTGAGCGCGTTTGCTGATTTTAAAATCGAAAATACAGCACTTGTTGTAAATCACCAAGGACAGTTTGCTGCAAACACCATTTCATTCAATCTGCCACCTGGAGTATCACTCGGTGATGCATCAGACGCCATTTCTGCAATGTTTGAAAGACTTCACGTGCCTGATACTGTTCGTGGGGGATTTCAAGGTACTGCGCTTGCATTTCAAGACTCTTTAAAAAGTCAGCCAATGTTGATTTTGGCCGCTCTGATCACAGTCTACATTGTGCTTGGAATTTTGTATGAGAGTTTGATACATCCTTTGACTATCTTGTCCACACTCCCCTCTGCAGGCATTGGTGCTTTACTTGCGCTGATGCTCTTTAACACTGAGTTTAATGTGATTGCAATGATTGGGGTGATACTCTTGATTGGAATTGTTAAGAAAAATGCAATCATGATGATTGACTTTGCAATCACCGCTCAAAGGGATGAGGGGTTGAGTGCTCATGACGCAGTCATTAAGGCCTGTTTACTTAGATTTAGACCAATTATGATGACAACTGTTGCCGCTATCTTAGGAGCAGTCCCGCTTGCTCTGGGGGCAGGGGACGGCGCCGAATTTAGAAGACCCCTCGGTATTTCTATTGTGGGTGGGTTGATACTCAGTCAGATTCTTACTTTGTATACCACCCCTGTTATTTATCTTTACATGGATAGACTTCGTCTTTGGAGTAAAAAATGAGCAGAAATTTTATGCCTCAATTAAAGGAGTTATCTCTGAAAGTTGGCATCTCTATCGCAGCGCTTTGTGTGGGTGGGTGCATGATAGGTCCAGACTACGTTAGGCCCAGTTCTGCTTTGCCTCAATCTTACCGGGAAGTCAGCCAAGAATGGAAGCAAGCGGATCCGAGGGACTTCTCTCCGAGAGGTAATTGGTGGGAGATTTATAACGACCCATTATTAAATGAGTTAATGCTTAAGGTGAGGGTAAATAATCAAAACATTATTGTTGCAGAAGCACAGTATAGGCAAGCAATTGCTTTAGTCGATTCTGCTCAGGCTGGATTGTTTCCTTCAATTGGATTGAACGTGGGTCAAAGCAAGGGCTCAGCCATCAACAGCAATTTCTCAAGTGTGGGTGTGGGTGCGAGTTGGATGCCTGATTTTTGGGGAGGTGTGAGGAGATCGGTTGAGGCAAGTAAATCCAACGCTCAGGCCAGTGCTGCGAGTTTAGAGGCTGCTTTATTGGCGAATCGGTCCGCACTTGCTCAAACTTACTTTCAACTTAGGATTACGGATGTTCAAAGGCAGATGTATGACGATACGGTTGAGGCTTACAAGAAATCATTGAAAATTTCCGAGAACCAATTTAAGATGGGTGTGGTTTCGCAGCTTGATTTAAGTGAAGCTCAGACTCTTCTTCAATCAACCGAGGCTCTTGCAATTGATGTGGGAGTAACCCGTTCACAACTTGAGCACGCGCTAGCAGTATTGATAGGTGAGTCACCATCTGTCTTTTCCTTGGCCCCTGAAAAGATTGAGTACTCCTCCCAAAAGAATGCATATGAAAGCTCAGTCGGAAAAGTCTTAAGTAACTTACCCTCAGTTCCAACGGGTTTACCTGCGCAGCTTTTAGAGCGAAGACCCGATATTGCCAACGCAGAGCGGTTGATGAGCGCTGCTAATGCAAAAATCGGTCTCGCTAAGGCTGCGTTTTTCCCGACCCCCATGATCTCGGCGTCGTCGGGTTATCAAAGCTCGGTTTGGCCTAATTTAATAAGTGCTCCAAACAAAGTCTGGTCAGTTGGTCCTAGCGCAGCTTTGGCCCTTTTTGACGGAGGATTGAGAATTGCCGCAACAGATCAGGCTGTAGCTGCTTACGATCAAAGTGTTGCTGCTTATAGGCAAACTATTCTTAATGCATTTCAAAATGTTGAAGATAACTTGGTATCTACTAAGCTTCTTCAGGCTGAAATAGTCAAGCAAAATCAGGCAGTAATAAGTGCTAGAAGAGCTAGCAGTATTGCCCTTAATCAATACAAGGCTGGAACAGTTAACTACTCTATTGTTGTGACAAATCAAGTAACACAACTTAATAATGAGCGGATTTTGATGAGCTTACAAAATAGGCTAATCACTGCCCATATCAATTTAATAGCTGCCCTTGGAGGCGGTTGGGGCGACAGTAATGTCAAATCTAACTAAATATAACCAAGCTATCAAAACTAAATTTTCGAGGAGTTGTTAGTCGAATTTGATCTTCAAAGATGGCGCTGTAGAACTTTTCTAATGTTGTATTATTTGACGTTGATCGTTATTTTTATAAGTTCCTTTTTTTATAGCAAATTACTTGATTTAAAAAATCTTGAAAGGAAATTTATACATGAAAAAATATTAATACAAAAAAATCACAATATTTTTTTATTTAGTCCTTTCGTTTTGTCAAGCTTCATTTGGATATGTCGAAAATCCCGAAAAAAATTTCTCTACTAAAAAAAATATGGTGGATGAATCAAAAATTCGCTGGACTCCAGTGAAGAATATTCAAGCCACTTGTGAGGCAGAGAGTCGCAAAAGAAAATTTGGTGGATTTGGATATGCTGTGGAAGCATGTAGCTTTTGGGATAAAGATGACGACGGCAATAATATTTGTTCTATATATACAAAGGTCTCAACCAATTTGCATACTTTAGGGCACGAAGTTAGACATTGTTTCCAGGGAAAATGGCACAAGTGATCCATTAGGATCACGGTGCATAAAGAGAACTATTTATTTGAAAATTACAGGTTACATTTATCGAACCACTGTATTTGCTGAAGAAAAAAATCGTTTTTTATGATATGCCTATCGCCCATTAATGGTGGAGAGCCGATTTTTTGCGTAAACCTCTGGAGAGGGGGCATGAATACTGGGTATTTGGTGGCGCTTCACGGATTCGAACCGCGGACCTGTGGATTATGATGACAATTTGATCCACAGGTCAAACTGAAAAATCGTTTAAAATCAACAGGTTGCAACGTCAAAAAAACCCTTGTATGTAACTATGTATGTAAGTCATAATGTCATTATTACCCCAGTTATGACCCAAAATGTCTCCCAAATCACCCCTCAAAGTCGTCACAAGAATCAATCCAGACCGTGACCCCTCATCTCCCAGAAACCGTCATGTTCCTATCCCAGAGACGATTCAATATGTCCATGGATATCCCAAGAAACTGACCCTCTATAAGATTGAATCTTCCCGTTTCTATCAGGTCAGACTCTACTTCAATGAACGATACCACAGGAAGACAACGCAAACTGAATCGTTAAAAGATGCCAGAAAGTTTGCAGTCAAATTCTACGAAGATGTTCTCTTTACTGCAAAGTCTGACAAGATAAGTGATAAGACCAAGTCTTTTGCCGTCATCGGTGGACGATATATGAAGTCTGTTGAGAAGACTACTCTCAAGACCTCTTACAGAACTGACTTTTCAAGATACAAGAATGACATTCTGCCATTTTTCGGTGAACAAGAAATAGACACCATCACCAACTCAAAAATATCCGAGTTTGTTGCACGATTAAAAGACAGAGAACTCAGTACCGCAACAATAAAACATTTCATGGTGGTACTTCGCAAAATCTTCAAATATGCGATTGCAAATGATTTGATGAGAACTTTACCTGTATTTCCAAAAGTGAGTGGAAGACTGCTGACCACACAGAAAAGAGATTACTTAACTAAAGAAGAGTACGAACATCTTCACAAAACTGCAATGAAACTTGCCGAGGAAGGTGTGATAGTTAGAGGAGTCCCAATCACACTAGAGATGAAGTATCTCATTCAGTTCATGGTTAATTCATTTATCAGACCATCTGACATCAGAGTCTTAAAACATAAACATATTAGTAAAGTCAAAGAAGGTAAGGACGAGTGGTTGGTGCTGAATCATCCCGCAACAAAAACGACTGCGACTGAAGTTCAGGCAATGCCAGTATCAGTGCCAATTTATGAAGAACTTTTAAGAGTAAAAGAAAATCTTAACCACCCCCGTGGATCAGATGACTTTGTGTTTTTTCCTCAGTATGTAGAAAACAGAAATACTGCAATGGAGGTCATAGGAAGACTTTTTAGAAAAATAGTTGCGGAATCAGGTCTGGAGGACAGAACGGGTAAAAACATTACTCTTTACAGTCTTAGACATACTGCAATTATGATGAGACTCATAATCGGTAAAGTTGATTCACTCGCACTTGCACGAAATGCCAGAACAAGTGCTGCCATGGTGGATAAGTTCTATGCATATCATCTGACTACAAATCAAGTCAGAAAACAACTTCACGCATTTCCAGATAAAGTTACACCAACAATTAAGAAGAAAACCGCAGTCAAAAAGTCTTCTCCAACCAAGAAAACCGTCAAAAAGACCTCAATCAGAAAGACAAAGACTACCTGAGACCCGTCCATTTCTCAACCGTTACCGATTCTAAAACCGTTTCAAAAGTCTGATAGTATCTGTGTGACAGTTGTAGAAAGAAATCCTTGGAAATTCGATTTAAATAGTGCAAATTCTTATCTTCACTGTAAATTTTATTTTTGGAATCAGTAAATGCCGCTATTAACTTTTTGGAGAGCAAGTCAGGAATCAAAAAATCAGATTCTTGGCATGAATATTCAGCAGATTATTGCAATTACTGGCAACGGTGTACTAAAAGATGGAAGCGAAACGTCTATTGAATTGCGTGAGTACTTATCTGAAGTAGAGAGTGAAAAATTATCTGAATATGCCAGATATTGTGCTAACAATGCTTTTACAGATAGTGGTCAGGTTTTGCAAGATTTAGTGAATGAAATTGGCAGAAGATTAGATTTTAATGTTGAGAATGGGAGGTACCGTGGTGTAAAAAATGAGATTGGTTTTGATGGAATATGGTCTACAACAAATCAAAATTTAATAATTGAAGTAAAGACAACAGTCGCTTACAGTATTGACCTTGAAACTCCAATTGCATATAGAGATAAATTATTCGAGCAAGGACGAGTAAAGAAAGATACACCTATCTTATTTGTTATTGGAAGAGATGACACAAGTTCGCTCGAAGCACAGGTTAGAGGTTCTAAGCATGCATGGTCAATAAGAATAATTGGAATCGATGCACTTGCAAAGTTAATGGAGGTTAATCTTTCAACCTCTGGAAAAGACGTAACAGAGAAAATTCACACAATTTTGAGACCAATTGAATATACTCGCATTGATGCAATTGTTGATGTTGTATTTGCAACTGCAGAAGATAAAGAGTTGCAAATTGATCCAATCGAATCCGTTGAGTCAATTGATACAGGTGTAAAAGAAGATTTAGATAGCACAACTCAAGATAGAACCCCAGTTGAAATAATTGCTGAGAAGAAAAATCAAATTATTCAAAGATTCAGTGAAAAACTGGGCAAACCCCTTCAAAAGAAACGCAATTCAATGTATGCAGATATAGTTAATCAAACTCATGCCGTGATTGCAATATCTAAACGATACGAGAGAAAAGACTCTTTATATTGGTATGCCTACCATAATGATCCCCAAAGAAAATTTTTATCCGAATCAGTTAATGGATATATGATTTTTGGAATGACTGATAAGAAAATAGCAATTGCTGTTCCTTTTGAAATACTTGAAAAGCAGTGGGGTAATCTTATGGGAACAGTAGTAAAAAAGAGTAATCGTGAATATAAGCATATCTTTATTTACGAGATAAACGAGAAGTATTATTTGAGAGTTAGGGAAGTCGGAAGTGAGATTGATTTAACTCAATATATCTTGTAGTTTATAACGAGAATTTAACTTGCAACATTTCTCAAAACTTCACAAATTCATATCCTCTGAGATGCGTATGTCTCAGGTGTATCAACCTGTAATGTTGATTGAATTGTTGAAAAATGATGGTTCTGCATCAGTAACTCAGATTGCCCAGTCTATCTTGGATAAAGATCCAACTCAGATTGAATACTTCTCTGAGATTGTAAAAAATATGGTTGGTCGTGTTCTAACTAAGAACAGAGGTATAACTGAGAAGCACGGTGATTTTTACCAACTAATTGGTTCAACAGAGTTAAATAAAGACCAGAAGCAAGAACTAATTTCTCTGTGTGAGGCAAAGATTGCTGAGTTTGAGGCAAAAAGGGGCGCATCGGTCTGGGAACATAGAAGACGTGGACATAGACCAATTTCAGGTTCAATTAGATATGCAGTTTTGTCACGTGCCAAATTCAGGTGTGAACTCTGTGGAATTCCAGCAGACGAAAAGAATCTTGAAGTTGACCACATATTTCCCAAGTCACTTGGTGGCAAAGACGACCTAACCAACTATCAAGCACTTTGCTATTCGTGCAATGCCAATAAACGAAATACAGACGATACTGATTTTAGGCAGTTCAAGACCTTATATGAACACAAAGAAGGAAACTGTCTATTCTGTAATATTCAAACTAATGACCGCAGTCGAATAGTTGCTGAAAACTCACTCGCCTACTCAGTCAGAGATGGATTTCCTGTTACTGAGTTTCATACCTTATTCATACCCAAGAGACACACACCAGAATACTTTGACTTAACCCAAGCAGAGACAAATGCTATCAATTCTCTGATGCTTGAGCAGAAGAAGTTAATTCAAGAGCAAGATAAGTCTGTTGAAGCATTCAATATTGGAATGAACTGTGGTGAGACTGCTGGTCAAACAATCTTTCACTGCCATGTACATCTAATACCAAGACGCAAAGGTGATGTTGAGAATCCACGGGGTGGTGTTCGGCATGTCATTGCAGGCAAAGGTTTTTATAAGGAGAAAAAATGATAGTTTTTAGTAAATATAAAAATTTAATCACTTCAATTTTCATCGTATGCTTTTTTTCTTATTCAAATGCGCACTCGGAACAAATATACTTAGTATGTAAATTGACGACTGAATCAAATATTAAATACAATAAAGAAATTAAACCTAGAAAAACAAAAGATGAATATACTTTAGTGTTAGATAGTAACACTGGAGCAATATTAGAGGGATCGATTGCCCAAGGTTTGAATAAAGTCGATAACTTTATTACAGAAGTACATGAAACTAGTTTTAATGGATATTTGTCTGGTAGTGAGAGAGTAAATCATATTTACAAACCAGGGGAACGAGTCTATCTAATTGCATATTATTCGTTAGATAGATTCACAGGCAAATTCAATGCATATGTATGGTATCGGATTTTAGATAATGAAGGTCATATTTCGATAGATTTCAAAAATTCAGAAATCGAAATTACTGAAAAAGGCGAATGCTCGCCTTCGCCAAGTAAAAGATTTTAAAAATTAATATTTTCCAGGAAATACACCCTTCGCAACATTCATTAAAATATTTCTTGACCTTTGTCTATATCTTCTAATATTTCTTTGAGCATCTTGATTATCACCTAGTGCAAATCGGTCAGGTTTAAATGGTTCAGGCACTTCATTCAATTTGCGTTTGAAGCGTTCACTGCTAAAGAATTTTTCCACACGTTTAAATAACTTTTCACCCTTAAGACTTTCATCGTGGAAAACAAACTTTTGTAATTCTAGGTGTAGTCGAGTTGTTTCTCTCTTAAACCCTTGAATTTCAGTTGGTGCAAACTTATGAAAAGGTAGTTGAAGTCTATTTTGTCTACCATTGAGTTCTTTTTTTAAGATTTCATTGAACTCTTCTTGAATCATTTCAATAGGTCTATTTTTAGGTACAGAAATAAAGAGGTGGTGTGAATCTACATTGCTGGTGGAATTAACTACTTTTACTTTGTCATCATCATTAAATAAATTTTGATGACTAACCCACCAGTCATCAAAGTGCAATTCGCTATCGGTGCCCCACTCTCTATAGAAATCTGAACTTTGCTTTAGTGCCTTTTTTATTTCAACATCTTCACTCTTAAGTGCAATCTTGTAATACTCATACCAGATTCTGAATATCTCTTTATCAGCAATTAACATTCTTTTTTCGACTGGAATTTTTTTTCGAATTTTATTCATAAAACCTCTGTAAAGGACACATATGATTTTTTGGACATTGTCCGATTATGCCATATCTGTCCTTTATCATTTTGATAATAAGAATTATAATGGAGTCTATGAACAGCAAAAGAGTTGTTTGTTTTATGTAACTAATTTTTATGAAAGAAACTATGAGTATTACACCTAGAAAATTTGCAATCAGAACCGCCAAAGATGTTAATAATTTATACGAAGACGTTGATGTAGAGTTAATGAACTCTAAAAAAATCATCAAAATGTACTTAACAAATAACAAGACAAATGAGAAAGTAATGCATTCCTTTTGTCTATCTCCCTCAGATGTTAATTACAAAGCACATGAAGCACAGAAACTTGTTAGAAATTTAAGAAAAATTAATATTGATGCGCGTAAAGATCAAATTGATATTTCTCTTTACTGTGGTTCCCAAAAAGATAAGTAATAGTTTACGCAAAAGAAAGTGATGCAACCTTTTGCGTATTTTTAACCCGCATCGAGAAAGTTTGTCTTATGACAAATTTTAATCTTAACTTTTTTAAATAGGAAATTACCATGAAAAAATCAGAAACTTCGCTTTATGAAATCTCTGTAGAAGTTACTCACTTCAAAACCAAAAGAATTCGAGTTCCAAAAGTATTCGAAAATTCTAAGAGTCTTCAGAAATTATTGACACACTACGTGGCAAACAATTTTTCTTCAGATGATTTCGAGTTAAGTGATGAGTTTTTTGACGATTATTCAATTTGTTTTGAATTAATTTCTGAAAAATTATCTCATTACGATAAAACTGATGATGTTCTTGTCCCCAAATGTAAACCACAAGAATTGACTGAAGATAATGCCGAAGATGTCGAAGTTGACTTTGAAAATTGGTACGCATTTGAACCAGAGATTGAATTAGAAAATACTTAATATTCAATCATCCATTGCGAAATCATATATTTCTAACTACGCTTAGAAAACGGTTTTCTGATACAGACAACCATACATAAACAACTGGTATTGAGCAGATGGTATTTAAAACACCGTCCGCCAATGCCATTTGAAGACTACTTAGAACTTTTAAATTCATAAATAGATATATAGAGATATCAGTCCAGTCTAGTTGCAATTCACAGTCTGAACTTTCTATTTATTTCATATTGCTTGTCCAAGACTCGCAATTAGATGATCCGTGTCTATTCCAAATCCACCTGAACCCTTGCTTATCACCGCTATGAATCTTTCCCAAGTAACTTCCACAAGAATCAGTCCTAGATCCATCCAAGACCTCCTTTATCAGATGTTGTGTGAACTAGAACACCATGACTGTACTTTATTCCACTTAACCACCACGTATAGACCTTATCAAGACCGAATCTATAAAGAATCAGATCTGTCCAAGTTCTTTACCAACTTCTACATAAAGACGCTGCTTCCAGACCTATTCCAGACCCGTACATGGACCAAAATCAAGAAATTAAACCAACCAGTAGTCCTATCTTTCCTGGATGAACATGAAATCAAGGCAATTTCAACCGGTTATGACCAGAAACATAATCTAGTCTATTCATACCCCATAAGACTTCACCATCACTCCATAATTGCCTCAAGACCATACACCAGCAATTTTTTTCAGAGTTCGGTCGGTGAGAACACATTTCTCAATTATTCATCAAAGTTTATGACTACCGATTTGAAGCAATGTGATGCTGACCGAGTCTACTATGCGTCCAAGATGTTATGGAAGTATCCAGATTACCTTATGTTTGGGTATTGTTAGTCAGTCATCCAGAACTATCCAAAAGTTCCTGACGATATAAATAGTCCATCAAGACCAGAGTCCTAACTAACCATGCGCCCCAATGCCCGCTGAGATTAGTTAGTGTCTTAGTCTTAATTAGATACCACAATTAGGAGAAATATGAAATCACAACAAGAAATTATTTGGAAGCAATTTCCAGTTCGTTTAGAAGAACCGATGTTTGAAGAGTTAGACCGTATTGCCAAAAAAACCAATATCAATAAGACCACCATATCAAGAATTGCTATTCAACAGTTCATGGACAGACTTGATTCATCTGGTATTTCTAATGCACTTGAAAAGGTATGTGCACTATGAGTCAGAACATTGATAAAAATAAACTGCGTGAGTCAATTCAGAAGTCTAAACTACAAGACTTGCTTTACTTGACCATAAATTCTACTGACAAAGATTCGAAGAAAAAAGCAATCGCAGAGATTGAGAAATTTGTAGATAAGAAAAATGCAGAAATAATAGTTTTAAGAAATGATTAATCAAATTTAAACATACAGAAAAAAACCAATCAATGAAAAATCAATGATTGGTTTTAATATTCATTTAGGGGCGTAATATTCTATTATTAGAATGCTTTTTAATTACACTTAGGTCTTAATCAGATATCACAATTAGGAGTAATATGAAATCACAACAAGAAATTATTTGCCAACAGTTTCAGGTTCTTTTGGAAAAACCGATGTTTGAAGAGTTAGACCGTATCGATAAGTCCTTCATTTCAAATAATTAATAAATCTTATTCAATAAATCTAATTTATTTTCAATTCTTTTTCTGCTAATTTTATATTTCTTAGTAAATTGACTCAAAGTTAAAGAACTTTTCTTCATATTACAGGTGTTACAAATCCACACTAAATTACTTTCTGTTGATTTACCACCCATTGAAACAGGGAAAATATGTTCAAGTACAGGTTTGTAATCCTCTAACTTACTTGAGCAATAAGGACATCTATCTAATATTTCAAGTTGCACATACAAAGGGTATTTTCTCTTATATGTTGAAGCGATTTTTCTGGTTTCAATATTGTTTGATGCTACTTTTGCTTTTAAAGTCAATAATTTTTTTTCTTTGTGTTTTAACTCTTCCTTTTTAGATATTATTAACTTGGACCAAAGTAACAAGTCTAACTCTTCAAAGTTAACCTTACACGACACACCTTTAAATCTGAATGTCTTAATTTTATTAATTCCTATTGGGTAAGGGATGTAATTAGGTATCGGAATATGCTTATATGGATTTTGCTCATATTTTGAATTGAGCAATAGTTCAATAGATTTTAAATTTTTGATTATTTTTTCGGCATCCTGTTTGTAATAATTATTTTCATAAAATATCGATTTACCAAAAATATTATTAATGGAAATTAAACCAAGTCTAAATTGTTTGAGTGCACTATTTAATTTATATTTCTCGTTTATTAATGGACTTAAATTCTCTATGTGCCATTTATTACTAAGTTCTCTTTGCTCGTTATATTCTTTTTCTTTATGAAAATTTATTTTCTCAATAGATTTTATTGTCTGAGGGAAATCGTTTTCGTTTTGTAATAATTTTTCATGTGCTGACCTTAATTTAATTAGTTCTTCTAGGGTTAGTGCTTCAAATTTTTTAAAAAATTTAATATTTGATTTTCTTGAAACCATGGTTTTTAATCAGAATTTTTATTCTTCATATCTTTTGAAAATATTTTTTAACGTTATTGATTCTTCAACTTCTCTTGTTGAAGGTGATACATGGAGGCAAATATGTGATTTATCAAATTCACGATATGCAAAATGAACGACGTTTTCTACAACCCATATTCCAGAATTACTACCATCATTGTCAGGTGTTAAAACCCATTCACCAACTCTTGGTAGGTGAACATATTCAAAATACCCTAGTTGTTTTTTGTTGATAACGTCAAGCAACTGAATCAAATGTCTTGGTGGTTTCATTTTACGGTCCCAACTATTTTGTAATAACTTGCCGTACCGATACCTAATTGACGGCAAGTTTCCCTTACTTCAACTCCCTTGTCTTTTAAGATTCTAATTGATTGATCATAGTTGGATTAAATGATTTGACTTCATTTATTAAAAATTCAATTCTTCCTTCTATCACTTGAATATTTAAATTTGTAGAAGATTTCATTTTTTAATGTTTGTCACACATCTTCGACAAAATTACCAATTTCTAACTTACCAAATGTATTACCGTTGTATTCAAATTTAAAATTTTTAGCATGAACGATCTTTGATATTGGTTTGTTTCTTCTATATATTCTCTCCATCACATACCTATAAACATCTTTCATTTCATTTATAAATCTTGAATCTATTTCCCAATAGAATCTTCCTATTCTTGGAACAAAAACTGGGTTTAGCAAAAGAGTCAATAAAGACATTATTTCAATCGTAGGAAATTCACTTATAAATGAATAATGAGTAAATTGGACAGTTTTAGTTTCATAGTAATCAGAAACTTTACAAAGTTCACTTATGTAATATTCTGGTGAATCAATTATTTTTTTATTATCAGTCGACCTTGGTATCATGAAGATAGAAGGTCTATCATTCTGTATCAGTCGAGATGAATTTCTTAAATTACATCCATCTACATCATGTTGAACCCTCTCCTCATCCCAGTTTAGTACTCTACAGACTGATCTTAATGTTGTAAAACCATCTAGGTCAGATGTAACAGAAATTATATTATCAGAATTCTTTTCACTTTGATAATCAACTTCGTCCAATAGAGAAAAACTCAACTTGTGGTGAAGTTGAATTTCATGGTCAGTATGTTTTTGAACTCTTAAAATGAATTCCATGATTCAAATTTCCAAATTAACTTATTTGTTTGAACATTAAATTTTATTCTTTCACCGTATGATTTATTTAAAAGTTATTCATTCATATCTTGAGACTTGCATATGTTTAATATATCAATCAAAATAATTGCGATAAAAATTGAATACTTGCTCATTAAACTGCCCTAACTACTTTGTAATAACTTGCCGTACCGATACCTAATTGCCGACAAGTCTCTCTTACCCCAACTCCCTTGTCTTTCAAGATTCTAATCGCATTGATAAGTCCATCATTCATTTGACTGGGGCGACCGAGTTTTACTCCATTTTGCTTACATCTTTCTAGTCCTGCAATGACTCTTTCCCTAATCATCTCTCTTTCAAACGATGCAACTGATGAGATGATGTGAAAGAACATCTTTCCAACCGAAGTAGTTGTGTCAATTGAACTTTGGTGGAAATACAGGTTAATACCTAACTGATTCATTTCTTCCACAAATCCACAGAGATGAGTCATATTACGACCGACTCTATCAATAGACCATGACAGAATCATTGAAAACTTCCTTCGTCTTGCATCTAAGACCATCTTGTCTAGTCCTGGACGACTTGCTTTGACTCCAGATACTCCTTTGTCCTCATAAACCTCCACGACCTCATAACCACATCTGTGTGCATATTCTTGGAGTGGTTGCAGTTGGTTAGATGTATCTTGATTCTTGGTAGAGACACGCAGATAGATTGCACATTTGATTGAACTCATCACGAAATCCTCAGGTAGTTTTAGAGGAGTTGGATGGTAGTAATGCTGGACGGAATGGCAAGAAATAATTGTTGTTTTTGTCTCTAAAAGAAAAACCGCATCTAAGTGCGGTTTTGAGACTCTGTATGTAACTCTATACTTACATACAAATCGTATTCATTTTTTGCGTAGACCTCTGGAGGGGCGCATGAATACTGGTGTTTTGGTGGCGCTTCACGGATTCGAACCGCGGACCTGTGGATTATGATTCCATCGCTCTAACCGACTGAGCTAAAGCGCCGAGCCAACAATTATAAGGCTTTTTTATAAAATTTGCTCCAACTAAAGCAATACTGTTTAAGCCTGTAAAC
>Ga0164297_10002634_pt1 | contig 17510 bp, 14 predicted proteins | sample GEODES058metaG_FD_113539 | JGI IMG/M metagenome (GOLD analysis project Ga0164297, IMG submission 113539) | Dystrophic lake water microbial communities from Trout Bog Lake, Wisconsin, USA - GEODES058 metaG | ecosystem: Environmental > Aquatic > Freshwater > Lake | place: USA: Trout Bog Lake...
AAAAATTATCGCCATCCTTTTTTATTTTATTTGATGTAACTGCAGTTGCGGTTAAATTACCTTTTACTATTCCGCATTATCAGATGCAACAATATAACAACTGTACTTTTTTATTGGCTCCCTCTTTGCAGCTTATGTTAGGAGAATCGAAAGAAGCAAAATTGGAAAAAAGTAAATTGTGGTTGAGTTTGAAAAAAATGTTCAACGTATAAATTGATGATGCATGGCCACTTTAATATTCGCTACCAATAATCAACATAAAGTAAAAGAGATCAGGAATATTTTGAATGATCGTTTCCACATCATCACACTGCAAGAAGCAGGTATTGATATTGACATTCCTGAACCCCATAACACCATTGAAGCCAATGCTTCAGAAAAATCAAAAACCATTCATTCCATCACCCGTCAAAATTGTTTTAGCGAAGACACCGGATTGGAAGTAGAAGCATTGAATGGCGAACCCGGTGTAAAAAGTGCACGTTATGCCGGTGTTGAAAAAGGTTTTCAAAAAAATATTGATAAACTATTATTGAATTTAAAACTCAAAACAAACAGAAAAGCAAGATTTAAAACAGTAATCTCATTAATATTAAATGAGCAGGAATATTTGTTTGAAGGAATTTGCGATGGCAGTATTACAGAATTACAAAAAGGTAATGAAGGATTCGGATATGATCCTGTTTTTGTTCCTGACGGTAGTACTAAAACTTTTGCTGAAATGAGTACAGAAGAAAAAAATATTTTCAGCCATAGAAGAAAAGCAACTGAGCAATTGATTGAATTTTTAAACCGGCAATAATTGTATGGAACGCATTAAAATAAATCTACCTGACACTTTTTCTTTCTCAACAAAGTTAATCATTAGAATTACTGACATCAATTATGGCGGGCATGTTGGCAATGATACTTTCCTGTCATTGATTCATGAAGCAAGGTTACAGTTTTTACAACATCATGGTTACGAAGAATTAAATATTGGCGGCTATGGACTGATTTTAGCCGATGCAGGCATCGAATATAAATACGAATTAAAACATGCAGATGAAATTATGATTTCTGTTGTCGCCGCCAACTTTGACAAAATAAGTTTTGATCTGTTTTACAAAATAGAACTCATTAAAAACGGAGATAAAATTTTAGCAGGCAAAGCAAAAACAGGGATGCTATTTTTTGATTACGCTGCAAAAAAGAAAATGAATTTGCCTGATGAAGTAATTACAAAATTTAAAAACTAACTATTCCAAATCTTCCAGTTCTCTTCTGCCTGCAATACCAACATATCATAGCCATTTTCGATAGTTGCGTTTTTAAGCTTACCTTCTTTTAAAAATTTTGTTTCTGCAGGATTATAAATCAAATCGTACAAATAATGTGCGGGAGTGATGAATTGATAAGGAATAAGAGGAGCTTCATCAATATGCGGGTACATTCCAACCGGAGAAGTATTGATAATAATTGGATATTGATGAATTAATGCTTCATTCAAATCATCATACGATAAACTATTATTTTTTTTATTTCTTGAAACCAATTGATAAGGTATATGCAGTTTTTGTAAAACAAGTTCAACTGCTGCTGAAGCGCCGCCTGTTCCCAATATCAATGCTTGCTGATGCTGTGCTTGTAATTTTTTTATGAATGATTTTTCAAAACCAATTACATCGGTATTGTAGCCTGTTAATTTTCCATCACGTATTTTAATGCAGTTACATGCACCGATTTTTTTAACTACCGGATCAGATTGATACAGGAAATCTATCACCGATCTCTTGTGCGGGATAGTTACAGCCAATCCTTTCAGCGTTGGATTCTTTAAAATATCATGCAACTGATCAATATCACTAATTGAATAGTTTTCAAAATAATGATCGTTCAAATTTTCTTCTTCAAATTTTTTATCAAAAAAATTTTTTGAAAAAGAATGTGATAATGGATAACCGATTAATCCGAATGTTTGCATGTTGCTGGGTTATGAATTATAAAACCCAAATAACTTATCACTCATTATTTATAACTTTTTACTTGTTTAAGTACAAATCAAAAGTATCTCCACGTAAACCAATCCGCATCGCTTCTAAAGGAATTACTTCAGAAGGTGCAATATTTCCGAGGTTCACATTACATCCTATCAATTCAAGAAAATACAATTGCTGTGCTTTTTGCGGAGCTTCCCACAAAATTTTTTCTTGAGGAATCTTTGTCAAAATTTCATTCACCAATCCTTCACGCACTTCACCCGAACCGCGATAAATACCCACATTACCTGCTTCACGTGCTTCAGCAATTACATACGTTGCACCTGCTTCTAATTCAGCATGCATTAACTCAATCCATTTATAAGGAGCCATTATATGTGCAGCATCTTTGCTACCCACTTCACTTAATACTTTTCCATGCTTGGTTAATTTTTCTATATAACCGCATTTCTCTGCATGCGGAATAGTAATAGAGCCATCACTCACTTCAATATAATCAATACCATAATCTTTACATACAGCTACATAATCATCAAACTGATTGCGAATTAAAAATGCTTCAAATAAAGTACCTCCAAAATAAATAGGCATACCATATTGTTTATACACTTCAATTTTTTGACGAAGATTGGGTGTTACGAAAGAAGTACCAAAACCTAACTTTACTACATCTACATGTACTCCTGCAATATCTAAAAAATTATGTACTTCATTAATGCTAAGTCCTTTATCCATGACCATGGTAATCCCATTGCTACGTGGTTTCTGTGTTCTTTCCGGTATTTGTGTTAAATTAAAATTCATCAGTAAAGTTTTAATCAGCGCAAAAATAAAGGAAAGAGTTCAACCGATACCCTATTAAAATGATATATTATTATTTTAGAGTCAGCGGCAGAATTATAATCAAACTATGTTGCGTCGCACACTTCAACTGATACAATATGCCCTACAATAAAAATACATTAAATTTTCTTGCCCTTTTTATAACGGGCAATAATATCCACCACTTGATTGTTTTGCAAAATACCTGGATTTAATTCAATAAATTTCTTTAACAGCTTAGGCGCTTTGCTCATGGCATTCTCTAATTGTAATAAACCCTCTTTTGTTTTGCCCGAAAGAAATTGTATAGCACTGTAGAAATAAATAAAGATCGGTTTATTATCTGTTGCTTTCATAGCTGCCAAACATTGATCGGCAGCTTCCGGATAATAATTTGCTTTCATTAAACAACGAATCAGAGATTCCCAACCAATCATTTTTTTGGGCTTAGCTGCTACCACATTTCCAAAATAAATAATGGCATCTTTGTATTCTTCCAGATGCATTTTACATTGCCCCATGGCTAAATTGTATTCCGGCATATTGCGATGAATACGCATCGCATTCTCTAAATGTTTGATGGCACTTTGCCATTGCTGTTCAAACAAATAAGTCACTGCAATTTTATAATGTAACTTACTGTCATCCGGATTTAAATGCACTGCTTTTTTATAATGAAATCTTGCTTGTGCAAAATTTCCCAAGCGATGATAACAATGACCAATGGCTTTATAGATTACATCTTCTGGTCTTGTTAATTCCAATACTTTTTCTAAAACCTCAATCGCATCTTTGTATTTACGCAACCTTAAATATGCATCGCCCATATTGCGATAGGCATAATCAAATTTTTCATCAATGGCAACAGCATATTGATACGCATCAATCGCCTTCTCATATAATTTCAATCCCTGATAGGCCGCTGCCAAATTAAACCATGCAATTTCATTGTAAGGATATTCATCAATAATGTTTTGATGTAACCGAATACTTTCTTCATTGCGTCCGGTAAAATCTGTCCAGAAACAAATCTTATATAAAGCTTCCTCGTTATTAGGTTCTTCTTCTAAAATCAATTTCAAACAATCAAATACTTTATCAAACTCTTCATAATCGTCATACACATCTGCCAATTCAAATAACAGTTCTAATCTTTCTTCTCCTTCAAATAATTTTAAAGCAGCTTGCAATAATTCAACAGCAGTTTGTTGTTGATCCAATGCCAGATAAGCATCAGTTTTTAAAATGTATAAATTGATATCGTTACTGTCGAAGAGCTCTGCAGTTTCTAAAATTTCTAATGCCTGATGATATTTTCTTGAAGCCAAAAGCAGATCTGCTTTTTTAATCATTAATTGAGAAGAGTAAGGAAATTGTGCTAATCCTGTTTCAGTAGCACTCAATGCTTCCGGCAAATCATCTTTTTCATCATAATAGTCAATAATGCGCTCAAAGGCATCTTCTTCCAGGAAAGAATGACTACGACCTTGTTTGAGGTTTTGATATTGCCTGAGCAGTTCTTTCAATTCCTCCCTGTCTTCGCGGTATGGATTTTCTTTCATTATGGGATTAGTTTATCTAAAATAAGCGGAAAATCAGATAATTCCAATTTTAAGGCAACATTTTTGCATTAATCTGTATCCTGATAAGAGGAAAATTGGCTAATATTTAAGAAATAACTACTTTTGTTCAAATGCCGACTCTAAAACATATCAAAAAAATTGTAATTGTCACACTCAGTGTTGCGATGGTGCAATTGGCATTCGCTTCTTTTTCTTTTAACACGATCAATGATGAAAGAAATAAGAACAGCAAATATTCTTTAAAGAGTTTAAATAACCTTGCTCACAAATCATTGTCATTTTCACTGAATACTTCTGCCAGATATTTTAAAGGTTCTCAGATCATGAGCCAAAAAAATTCCCCTTCCGGTTTAGAGATTAATTCCATGATTCAATATGATAATGGCAAGAGTACTTTTGTTTATCCCTACAAGATTAAGGTAAAAGTTCCGAAGGATAAGATTAGCATCCCTATCAAATAATTTCAGTTTCATTATCAATTCAACATTCTGTATCCACTGGTGGGTATATCAAACTTTGATGCAGGTACAGGACTGATGACATCCACTTTTGTAGCAGTGTAGTGAAATCTTTTTCCATTGGATTCAATTGATTCGTATTCCAGCACAAATCCGGGAATATCTTTAAACTGATATTCAAAATCTTTTGCGGAAGGAATAAAATTGCTGACATAATACACATTGAATGAATTCCCATTCTTTAGCATGATCATTGCCTTTTTACATTCATACCCAAGTATCGTTTTTGTTTCAGGTAAAAGTGTTACCACCATGCCATCGAATAATTGATTTTGTTTTTCCCATGCCCCTTTATCTAATTTAGTCATGAATTTATTACTGCCAAACTCCCGCAATACTACTGCAGTAGATTTTGATTTATCATAAAAAACAGTTTCTACAAAAGCAGGGCTTACCAAATCTGTTCTTGCATTATTGCTTTTAATATAGATATGCTTGTAACTTGATTTCAATGATTCTACTAACGTTTTATCTGCACTGCTGTCTGTTGTAATAGCATATGTAATACTGCATTCAGAAACAACTCTCTGTTGAGCATGCGTACTTACAAAAAATAAACAAATCAATATGGAAAAAATGAGCGCACTTTTCATATAATAATATAATAACGATCTACACAATTTCATGCCAATGTTAATGAAAAAGCCCCGCATCTGTTGCAGGGCTCTTAAAATTACATTATTCAAATTATTTTTTGTTGTTTTTATCTTTCATGTCCTGCAATTTTTTCTGGCTCTCCATCATCTGATCATAACGTTGCTGCCACTTGCTTTTTACCTTAGGCTTGGTTCTTGCTTCCTGCATCTTGGCCAATATTTTATCATGATCAATAATATAACGTTGAATCACGAATTGTAAAATCAATGTCAATGTATTGGAAACGGTGTAATACCAGGTCAACGCTGCAGGTAATCTATTAAAGAAGAACAACATCATCACCGGAAAAATATAGGGCATGTATTTCATTGCAGGATTATCCTGTGTTGGTGTCATCTGCATATTATATATTGAAATTAAAAAACTCGCAGCCACCGCAGTCAATGAAAATAAACTGATGTGGTCCCCAAATCCGAAAGGAATATTAAAAGGTAAATGATAAATAGAATCATATTGAGAAAGATCATGTGCCCATAAAAATGCTTTGCCTCTTAACTCAATATTGGAATTAAAGAAACTATACAATGAAACGAATATCGGGATTTGCACCAATGCCGGAATACAGCCCCCTAACGGATTTACACCCACTTCTCTGAACAACTTCATTTGTTCCATTGCATATCCTTGCTGATCTGTTCCAAACTTTTTCTTTAATGTATCTAATTCAGGTCTTAATGCCTTCATCTTTGCACCGCTTACATAACTGCCATAAGTTAATGGTGCTGTTATTAAGCGAATGAAGATGGTTAATAACATAATAACCCATCCGAAATTTTTAATAAAGCCGGCAAAAAAATCAAACACAGGCATGATCACAAACTTGTTGATCGGGCGAATAAACGAATACATATCCCTTCCCAAATTCACAATGTAATCCATTTCCGGAGCCGCTTTTTTTAAGATATGGTATTCATTCGGACCATAATATAATTGAAAAGGAATATTTACCGATGCACTGCTATTCACTTTCATTTGTAAAGCCACATCAGCCCTTCCCAACACATTGCTTGAATCTACACTTCTTGCCCAATTAACTATGCCATTGTCAAAGCTTGATTTTGTATTGATCAATGCTTCATTAAAAAATTGTCTCGACATAGCCAGCCATTGTACCGGTTTCTCAAATTTTCTTTGATTCTTTACCGAAATATAATCGAAACTATTGCCTTCCGAAAAACATATATTGCTTTGCAATCTTTCATACTGAGAAGAACGTTCTATTTGTTTCATCTGACTTCTCCACTCAACATTCAACACACTTCCGGTTAATAATTTATCGGCACCATTAATGGTAATATTCCAATCAATCAGATATTCATTTGGTTTTACAACATACACATGCTCGATTGCTTCTCCTGCTGAATCTTTCAAAGAAAATTTAATGGATTGGCTGCCATCGCTATTCTTCACTACTTCTGAAGCTGTAAAAAACAATTCATTGGTTGATGAAGTACTGTTTGCTGCAGTGTTTACCGCATAAGCCAATGTATCATTTCCCAATCGAACAGGATTGCCATCTGCATCATTGTATTTCTTCAGTTCAACATATTTAACTTTACCTCCTTTATTACTAAAAGCAACTTTCACCACTTCATTCTCCACAAAAACAATTTGTTCAGTACCTATTGCGGCAGCTACAAAATTTCCCGCTGCAGAAATCTTACTGATCGAATCCCTGCGCAAAGAATCTATACGTGCTGCAACAGTATCTGTAGGTTTTACTTTTAAGGCGTTTACCAAATTAATAGAATCGGTTCTGTATTTTTGTTCAGCCATATATGCTTCATTCTGTTTATTGCTATACCATAAAAAAGCAAAAAATAAAATACCCAACAACACAAAGCCCACAACTGTATTCTTATCAAAATTCATAACTCAAAATTATTGAGCGGCAAAGGTAGGGAACGGCGACTGATTGTACATTAAGATTTCGGGAACTTGTGAAGACGGTTGTAAAATGGGCTGAACGGCACTATTCGTAAGGGTTTAAATCGTTTCTTTACACCGTTTCCCGATTCAACTATTTCCACTTCAGCCAAATTACATTTTAAAAAAATAATATGACTGAAAGTATTCACATGCTTTCTCAAAGAGAAAGTTATGCGCCCAATCGTTGGGAAAAATTTTTATGGTGGCTGGCAACCGTTGAAAAAGAATTAATAAAAGATTGTGTGATTGACCGGAACCGATATGCCATTGTTGGCATGAGTGTGTTGGGTACCTGGTTGTTTGCAACACTTGCCTGGACTTATTTTTTCAGCACCACCGTTTCCAATATTTATGCTAGCATAGTATTGGGCATTTTTATGGGGTTGATTATTTTAAGTATTGACAGAATGTTGATTAAAGGAATTAATGCTGTCAATAAAAATAAAATTACCGCATTGGCATTTCGCTTCTTGCTGGCGATCACCATCGGATTTTTTATGGCACAACCGGTATTGCTGTATTTGTTTGATAAAGAAGTGCACTTACAAATTTCTCTAGATAATGAACAAAGAAAAAAAGATAAACTTGCACAACAGGAAGCTACGCTTGCAACGGTTAAGCATGATCTGTTGAGTAAAAGAATTTTTTTACAACATCAATTAGATACATTGTATAAAGAAGTAGCTGCTGCAAGAAATAATTTTATTGCAGAAACCGATGGAACCGGTGGTAGTAAAAAAATCGGTTTAAAAGATATTGCCCAAGCCAAACAAAATGAATATATAAAATTAGATGCAGCGTACAATCGTTTACAACAAATGAATGCGCCTCAACTAAAAACACTGGACAGTTCATTAAGTGTAATGGAAACAAATATTCAAAATGAGCAGCAACAATTTAATTTATTATTGAATGATGGTTTCTTATCCCGCATTGAAGCATTGAGTCATTTAATAGAAAACAATGCTGCCATGCGTTTCCGGTATTATTTATTGGTGGCATTATTGATGTTGATTGAATTGATGCCCGTGATCGCTAAAATATTATTGCCTGCCGGTTCTTATGAAGCAAAAGTAAAACTGCGTGATGCAATGGAAAATGAACTTATTCAACAAAACATGCAGCAAGAACAACAATTAAAAGAATTGTATAACCAATTGGCATTTGAACAAGACAGTTCTTTTATAAAAGATTTTATGGCCAATACTGCAACAGAAAGAACCAATAAACTAAAAACGAATATTAACGAATGGAAAGACAATACCGCCAAAAGTTTTGACAGTTTTTGGAATGAAACAAAAAAGGAGATATTGAGTAAGCAAGAGCTCTAAAAAAATCTTCCAATCAAAATTCCAAAGCTATTTATGCTTTAATGATAGTAATTAAGATGCTGAAACAAGTTCAGTATGCCGGGTCCTATCTCCCACCCGGCGGACAATACTGTCTTAAATAATTCGTGTATAAAGTTGATAAATGCATAAATGTTCCTTCACCTTCCGAAATACTATGTGTTCTGTTCGGATAACTCATCAACTGAAATTGTTTGTTGTATTTTATTAATTGATTGATGAGCATTTCTGCATTAGCATAATGTACATTGTCATCACCCGTTCCGTGTATGTATAATAAATGTCCTTTTAAATTCTTAGCATAAGTAATGGGTGAACCATTTACAAAATCCTGCTTATTTTCCTGCGGCAATCCCATGTATCTTTCCTGATAAATATTATCGTACGTTAATTGATTGCCCACAGCTGCAACAGCAATACCTGTTTTATAAATATCAGGATACTGGAACATTAAATTTAGCGTAGCCGAACCGCCACCGCTCCAACCCCACACTGCAATACGTGAAGTATCCACATAATTCCATTTAAAAATTTCTTTCGCAGCCAATGCCTGGTCTTTAATATTAATCAATCCTATTTTTCTGTACACACATTTACGCCATTCCCTTCCTTTCGGTACCGGTGTTCCTCTGTTATCGATAGAAATATAGATGTAACCATCATTTGCCATATTGCCTTGGTATAAAAAATTTTCAGCTACCCCATATTCATCTTTTACATTTTGTCCCCAAGGTTCTGTATATACATAAAATACCACAGGATATTTTTTGGCAGCATCAAAATTATTTGGCTTCACCATCCATGCATCCATTTCAATACCTTCTTCGGTTTTAACTGTAAAGAACTTCACTTTCGATTTTGTTGAGTCCGATTGTTGAATGGCATTATACACTTTATGTCCGTCAATTGCATCATGATTGGGCAATGCAACCCACTCAGCCGTATTCGGTGTATAATAATTAGAGAAAACATGATGCGCAAATTTTCCGGTTGGTGAAACTGCATATTCATGTGTGCCGTTCTGATTCAATGGTGATAATCTTTCTGCGTTACCACTGCCATCCAATTTTGTCCTGTATAAATATTTTTGTGTGGCATTGGTGGGTGATGCATCAAAATAAACATACCCGCTGTTCTCATCAATGGCAGAAATGCTCATGATATCATAATTCCCTTTGGTGATGAGTGTTTCATTTTTACCATCTCTTCCGATTCTGTATAAATGCCTCCATCCATCTTTTTCACTGGCCCATAAAAATTCCTTTCCATTGTTTAACCAATCCCAACCACCATAAGAATAACTTTCATCCCATAAAGGCAAAATATCTATCCATGCTTTATCTTCTTCATGATAAATTATTTTTGAATTCCCGGTATTTACATCACACAACATAATATCACTGATATTTTGTTTTCTGTTTAAATGTTGAATGATGAGTTCCTTATTATTATAAGCCCATTCCATTCTGGGAACATACGATTGCAAAACAGAATCTGTAGGAATTTTTATCCATTTTGTTTTGGCAGTTGCAATATCCACCACACCAATTTTAAAAGGTGATGGCGCTTCACCGGCAACCGGATATTCTACCGGAATCACTTTCGGATAAATGGAATCTGTAGTGTTCAGCATCGAATAATCTTTTGTATTCTTTGCATCAATTTGCCAATAAGCAATACTTTTCCCATCAGGGCTCCATCTAAATCCATCCCTGCAAAAGAATTCTTCTTCATATACCCAATCAAATGTGCCATTAATTAATTTTCTGGTTCCGTTAGCAGTGAGCGGAGTAATTTTTGATGTAATCAAATCTTCAACATAAATATTATATTGAGATACATACGCTACTTTATTTCCATCAGGTGAGAACTTCGCAAACATCAATGATGAAGCAGGTTTGCCGTTACCCAATTTTTGTAATTTTTTATTGGCAAGATTCAACACCCAATAATCTCCTTTGGTATCGTAACGCCAGACTTTTTTACTGTTATTATAAATGAGTATTTTATTCCCGTCTGCAGAAAAGAAAAAATTGCGAATACCGATTGCTTTCGTTTCTCCTTCTGGTATAAGCATATCTTTAGAAACGACTACTGTTTTATTTAAAGAAGGAAGATCAATTCTTACGATCTCTCCATTGGTTTGCTGGTAATAACCGGTTCCGTCTTTGGTCCATTGATAACCATTAGGTGTTTGTGCAACAGAAGAGAAATGAAAGAATGAAACAGTAAGGATGAATAAAGTAATGCGCAATGATTTCATACAAAATTATTTTGTATGATGAAAGTAATTAAACTTTCTATATCTATTCTTCTTTTTTGAATGCTAATTAAACCGTTTCTCTTTTTAACAATGAAGCGATTAAACTGCCTTTTGTTTCGTTGTATTTTTTCGCTGCGCCGATAAAGCTTACAAATAATGGTGCCGGGCTTTCAACAGAGCTTTTTAATTCAGGATGATATTGTACACCAATAAAGAAAGGATGATTGGGTAATTCAATAATTTCTACCAATCCGGTTTCATTATTTTTTCCGCTGGCAATCATTCCATGAGATTCGAATTCTTCTAAATAAGCATTATTAAATTCATAACGATGACGATGACGTTCAGTAATATGCTCTTTACCATAAATTTTATGTGCCAATGTTCCTTCTTTTATTTCACAGGCATAACTGCCCAAACGCATCGTGCCTCCCATCATTTTGATTTTCTTTTGTTCTTCCATCATATTAATGACAGGATCAGGGGTATTAGCATCCATTTCTGTTGAGTGCGCATTGGCATGTCTTAAAATATTTCTGGCAAACTCAATCACGGCCATTTGCATTCCCAAACAAATACCAAAAAATGGCAAGCCTTGTTCACGTGCATATTGTACGGCAATTATTTTTCCTTCAATACCTCTGTGCCCGAAACCGGGCGCCACCAGCAATCCGTCTAATCCCTCTAATTTTTCAGCAACATTTTCTTTGGTAATAAATTCACTGTGTACGTTCACTACCTGTACTTTCACTTCATTCATGGCGCCTGCATGAATAAAACTTTCTAAGATTGATTTATAAGCATCTTGCAATTCAATATACTTACCAATCAACCCAACAGTTACTTTACTTTTCGGATATTTTAATTTATCTAAATAGGCTTTCCATTTATCCAGATCAGGTTCTTTGAATTCCGTGATGTTTAATTTTTTCATACAGATCAAATCTAATTTCTCACGCAACATCAATAACGGCACTTCATAAATGGTGGATGCGTCCATCGCTTCAATTACTGCATCTTGTTTTACATTACAGAACAAAGCAATTTTTCTTTTGATATCATTATTCAATGGCTCTTCTGTTCTGCAAACAATCACATCAGGATGAACACCTGTTTCACTCAACATTTTTACACTGTGTTGTGTTGGCTTTGTTTTTAATTCTTTCGCAGCACGCAAATAAGGGATCAAGGTTAAATGTACCACCACCACATCATCATCAGGTAATTCCCATTGCAACTGACGCACTGCTTCTATAAAAGGTAAACTTTCAATGTCACCAACAGTTCCGCCTAATTCTGTAATAATAATATCATACTTGCCATCTTTTCCCAATAACTGCATTCTTCTTTTAATCTCATCAGTAATATGCGGAACAACCTGCACAGTCTTTCCCAAAAAATCTCCGGCACGTTCTTTATTTATCACTGTTTGATAAATTCTTCCCGTTGTTACATTATTTGCCTGTGAAGTATAGGTATCTAAAAATCTTTCATAATGTCCCAGATCCAAATCTGTTTCGGCACCATCTTCTGTCACATAACATTCACCATGTTCATAGGGGTTTAATGTTCCCGGATCTACATTAATATACGGATCAAACTTTTGAATGGTTACGGTTAGCCCCCTTGCCTGCAAGAGCTTCGCCAAACTTGCTGCAATAATCCCTTTACCCAAACTACTGGTTACACCACCTGTAACAAAAATATATTTAGCCATAAACAAACTTGCTTAACTGTTTAAAAAATATTTTTATGACCCCAACAAAATGAATGCTATTGATCATTGTTGCGTCGCACACTTCCACGTTCAGATTCATTACTCAACATAAAAGAAGTGTAAAACGAGTGACCTAAAAGAGAACGAGTATAAGAATAACTCTCGGAGGTCATACAAAACTAAAATAAAAAAGCCGTTTATAAAAAAATAAAGCAGCGGTTCGAACCATAAAAAGATTGTTTTGTTAACTTCAAGTGTACATCTTCATCACCAAAATTTGTTTTATGAAAAAATTGATGCTATTATCCGCCGCTGCATTGGCAACTGCAGCTTTATTGAGTTACACTTTTAAGAAACCGGAACCCAAAGTATTATCGCCGGATTGCGTAATCAGTTGTTTTAATGCAGAAGCAAGAGAAATGATTCAGTTAGATGCAACCAAGCCCGGCTTTGCATCCTGGCACCCCAATCCCAAAAAAATAACATTGATCGATCCGCTGGGTAAAACCATACAATATAAAGCTGCAGACGGCTCTCAGGCACAGGGCTATTTTATCAAAGCAAAAAAGAAAACCAATAAATGGTTATTCGTTATTCAGGAATGGTGGGGATTGAATGATAATATTAAAAATGAAGCAGAGAATTTTTATAAAGAATTAGGTGACGTAAACGTTATTGCATTAGATATGTATGATGGGAAAGTAGCTACCACACAAGACAGTGCGATGGTGTATATGCAAAAAGCTAATGCAACCAGGTTGGAAAACATTATTAAAGGTGCCATTGCTTATGCAGGTGCTGATGCAAAAATTTATACTGTAGGCTGGTGTTTCGGTGGCGGTTGGAGTTTACAAGCAACCATTCTTGCAGGTAAACAAGCTGCAGGTTCTGTGATGTATTATGGCAGGCCCGAAAATAATTTAGAAAGATTAAAAACCATTAATTGTGATGTGATCGGCTTCTTTGGCAATAAAGATCAGGGTATTGGACCGGCTGTAGTAAATACTTTTGAAGAAAATATGAAATCAGTCGGCAAAAATATCAGCGTAAACAGATATGATGCAGGGCACGGTTTTGCCAATCCATCTAATCCGAGTTATAATAAAGAAGCAACCGCTGATGCACATGCAAAAACAATTGCATTTTTAAAAGCACATTAAACAAATCATTCCGTAAAAGACTGTATGTTTTTAAAACATACAGTCTTTTTATTTTTCCCCTATTTCAATCCTTTTTATTCGCGATAGATTGTTTGTATATTTATATATCCGGACACAAAGAATACATATTATTATGAATAAGATTATTGTAAGTCTGTTGTTTCTTATTATTTTAATAGGCTGTCAGCAAGCCAATAACAAAGCGATGCAAACACAGATTGATAGTTTGCAATTACAATTAAAAAAAACATATAAACCCGGCTTTGGAGAATTTATGAGCAGTATTCAGATACACCATGAGAAATTGTGGTTTGCAGGAATAAATGAAAACTGGAAACTGGCCGATTTTGAGATCAATGAAATCAAAGAAACATTAGACGATATCCAGGATTATTGTACAGACAGGCCTGAAACAAAATCAATTGCAATGATCAATTTACCTATTGATAGCATATCACATACCATTCAACAAAAAAATACCATGCAATTTAAAACCGCATTCATCTTCCTGACCAATACCTGTAATACTTGCCACCAGGCAACAGTACATGAATTCAATAAAATAAAGATTCCTGAAACAGTTCCTTTTTCTAATCAGGAATTTAAGTTAAAATAACAAAGAGCCATCAACACATGATAGCTCTTTTATTCAACAATCCTACAATTAAATGCTTACTTTACTTTTAAAATAACCGCCTGATATGGTTGTAATGAAACAGAATTTAAAACCTCAATTGTTGGATAGTTATTGATTAAAGGTGTTGCATCCACAGACATTCCTTCAGGTAATGACCAATCAACTTTCTCCTTGCTGAAATTTAAAATCACCAATACTTTCTCAGCGCCCTCACCTCTTGTATAAGCATACACTTTAGGATTTTCTTTATCTAACAATTCGTACTTACCATATACCAATACTTTATTGTTCTTTCTTAGTTGCACAATCTTTCTGAAATAATTTAAACAGGAATTGACATTTCCCTCTTCCGCTGCAACATTGGTGTTTTTATAGTTGGGATTTATTTTTATCCATGGTGTACCTGTAGTGAAACCTGCATTGGGCGTGGCATCCCATTGAAACGGTGTACGGCCATTATCTCTTGCTCCAATTTTTTGTGCTTCTAAAAATTCTTTTACATCACCGCCTTTAGCCTGAATCTGTTTATACATATTAATAGATTCAATGTCTTTATAATCTTCTATCTTATCAAACTTAATATTGCTCATACCCAATTCATCACCAAAATAATAATAAGGCGTTGCACGCATAGTCATTAAAAACGTAGTTAATAATTTAGAAGATGCTACACTGTATTTAGGATCATCATTTCCCCAACGAGATAACATCCTGGGTTGATCGTGATTGCCTAAATAAATAGTTCCCCAACCTTTCTCTGCAAACACACTATCCCATTTGCTGTAAATTTTTTTAAACTCAACCAGGCTGTATCCTTTTGGATCCATCTGTTTAAACTTGCCAGGCAAATAACCCAGACTCACGCCTTCAAAATGGTACAGCATGTTTAATTCTTTTCTGTCCTCATCCACAAAATTATGTGCCGTTGCAGTGGTAACACCCGCACCTTCTGCCACACTCATGACATCGTGCCTGCTTAACACTTCTTTATTCATCTCTTGTAAATATTCATGCAAATGCGGGCCACTTGCCAGATAATGATCCCATCCGCCGCCATATTTTTCATCAAGTATTTGTTGTGTAATAACAGGGAAACTGGTGTCTTTAGAAATAAAAGGAATCACATCCATTCGAAAACCATCTACTCCTTTATCAAACCAAAAATTCATCATATTGAAAATCTCCTTGCGAACTTTCGGATTTTCCCAATTCAAATCAGGTTGTTTAAAACTGAAGTAATGTAAATAATAGGCATTGGTCAATGAATCAAAACGCCATCCGCTGCCGTCTACTTCAAAAGAACCCGGACGGAAAGGCGGTTTACCTTTCTCTGCAGGCCACCAATGGTAATAATCTCTGTACGGATTGGTTCTGGAACTGCGTGATTGTTTAAACCATTCATGTTCATCACTGCTATGATTGGCGACTAAATCTAACACCAATTTCAATCCTCTTTCATGCATGGCTTTTAATAAAGTATCAAAATCATGCATCGTTCCAAACTCTTTCATGATGCCACGATAATCGCTTATATCATAACCGTTATCTGCATTGGGCGAAGAGAATATCGGATTTAACCAAATCACATCTACTCCTAAACTTTTTACATAATCTAATTTGGAAAGAATTCCTTTTAAATCACCTACCCCATCGCCATCGCTGTCTTTAAAACTGCGTGGATAAATTTGATACACCACCGCTTCCTTCCACCATTTTTTATTGGATGAATCCGTTTTCACTGTTTCGGTAGAATTATTTTTACAGGAAGTTATAAAAAATAAAATCACAATGACTGAAACAAAATAATTTTTCATTAGCAATTATTTAAAATATAAAGTTAGCCTTATTGAAATGGAAATAAAAAAAGAAAAGAAAAAATCGATCATTAAAATACTTCACCAAGGTTTACGTAAAATCCACCGCTGCCGTTATTACCCATACCATAATCAAGACAAAGATTGGTGCCGGAATGTTTATTGAGTTTAATGCGGATGCCTGCACCATATCCCGGCAATACATTATTATATGATTGAGAAAGATCGCCTGAAAAATTTTCAACATTTACAAATACAACACCGCCAATCAATCCGTTTCGTGAAATTTTATATCGGTATTCTGTTTCAAAATAAACCATTTGCTTTCCTCTGAAACGACTTTGAATATAACCTCTTCCTGTATTGTATTGATCATCCCATCCTGTACTGGGCATTAATAAATATGGTGGTTTACCCGAAAGTGTTAACCAATCATAACTCCAGAAAGCCCAGGTATTTTTTGAACCTTTCGGGAAATTAATATATTTACGTGCATCAATTAATAAGGATTGCCAATTGTTATCGCTTCCGAAAAACTGCAAATTATCGCGATAGACAATATTTAAAAAATTGCCTTTATCGGGATTGATCTGATTGGTTCTTGAATCGTATAATAATTTTATGGTTGGGCCAATAGCGATTTCTGTATTGCCCAATTCTTTTTGAATGATGCTGTCTATTCTTCTTGTTTTAGGATCGATTACTTTAATATTCCAGAACTGATCGTAATAAATTCCTATTCCTGCATAAAAATTATTGGCAATTTTTTTTACAACGGTTTGGTGAAATTTCATTCCATTAAAATCAATCGTATGCGATTTATTGGGATCTGTTTTTCCACCCAATCCATAAATATCTGATGGATAAGAAATGAATCGATTGTCTGAAATAAAATTATACTTTCCTCCTTTTGTCCATATATCAGCAATCAAAGGAAAAATAACCTGGTTGTATTGGGAATAAGTGACACTGGAAGAAATACTCGAAATTTTTGCATCAGCACCCTCATCATTATAATAACCGATATTGGCACTCACCAAACCGGCAAATCCTGTTTGTAACGTATAGCCGGCGGCAGGAAT
>Ga0164297_10002635_pt1 | contig 17502 bp, 17 predicted proteins | sample GEODES058metaG_FD_113539 | JGI IMG/M metagenome (GOLD analysis project Ga0164297, IMG submission 113539) | Dystrophic lake water microbial communities from Trout Bog Lake, Wisconsin, USA - GEODES058 metaG | ecosystem: Environmental > Aquatic > Freshwater > Lake | place: USA: Trout Bog Lake...
AAATTCTCCAAATGGAATATTTATTTTACATTTGTAATATTTATAATCATAAATAGAAAGTCAAGAGTAAATAGATGCTAACAAGCTCGCAAATTCGTGCCGCGCGGGGAATGTTGGCTTGGGGTCCTGAAGATTTGGCCCAGAAAATTGGCTCTACCCGTCAAACAATAAATAGACTTGAACGCTTTGAAGGTATTCCACAAACTCGGACTCAGACCCTCATGGAAATCAAGCGCGTGTTTGAAGAGGCGGGGCTGGAATTCATCGGAACACCAGATAATGGCCCGGGCGTCAGGTTCAAGCCAACTAGATAGGTTCGTTAATAAATCAGGTATAGTTCTTGCCGATGCCTAATCAAAAAGTTCGTGGAAGTACATTACTGTCTACGGTTCGCAAGTAGGACGACTATGACTGACGGTAAAATTTACATTGCTGGCCATAAGGGAATGGTGGGATCAGCGATACACCGTGCGCTCCAAGAGCGTGGTGATCAAACTATTATTACCCGTAATCATTCTGAATTAGATTTAACCAATCAAGCCGCGGTTCGAAGCTTTTTTCAGACAGAACGTCCATCGCAGGTCTATTTGGCTGCAGCCAAAGTGGGTGGGATTTACGCCAATAATCAATTTCCGGCGGATTTTATTTATAAGAACTTGATGATTGAGGCCAATGTTATCCATGAGGCATGGTCGTCGGGCGTTAAGAGCCTGCTCTTTTTGGGATCTAGCTGCATTTATCCGAAACTCGCCGAGCAGCCGATGCCTGAAGATGCTCTCTTAACGGGGAAACTTGAGCCTACCAACGAGCCTTATGCAATTGCTAAAATTGCCGGTATCAAGATGTGTGAGAGCTATAATAGGCAGTACGCCAATGATGGCGTTGATTATCGCTCCGTTATGCCAACCAATCTTTATGGGCCTGGAGATAATTACCACCCGGAACATTCTCACGTTGTTCCGGCCCTAATCCGCAGGCTTCATGAGGCTCAACTAAGTGGAGCCAAGGAAGTTACCATTTGGGGAACGGGAACGCCGCGTCGCGAATTCTTGTACGTCGACGACATGGCAGCGGCGTCCGTTCACGTGATGAACATGCCCAAGGATCAATACGATACACTGACGGCGCCAATGCGCAGCCATCTCAATGTCGGGTATGGTTCGGATATATCGATCGGTGAACTTGCGGGCATAATTCAAAAAATAACAGGGTTTGAGGGCAAGCTGAGTTTTGATACCTCAAAGCCGGACGGCACGCCGCGAAAGTGGATGGATAGCTCAAGATTACTTTCAACAGGGTGGGAGCCTCGCATCAAAATTGAAGAGGGCCTTCGCTCCGCCTATGCGGATTTCCTGTCTAATCATTTGGAAGAAAAGTGAGTGTTGAGTAACGTTATGCAGCAGAAAGTAGCACTTATCACAGGCGTTACCGGGCAGGATGGCTCCTATTTAGCTGAGTTGTTACTCGAGAAGGGGTACATCGTTCACGGCATCAAACGGCGTGCGAGCTCCTTCAACACTCAGCGTGTGGATCACATTTACCAAGATCCACACATCGATAACCAGCGCATGATCCTGCACTATGGAGATTTGTCGGATACCAGCAATCTCATACGGATCATCCAAGAAACCCAGCCGGACGAGATCTACAACCTTGGTGCACAAAGTCATGTGGCCGTTAGTTTTGAGAGCCCTGAATATACGGCGGATGTAGACGGACTTGGCGCCCTTCGAATTCTGGAAGCCATTCGTATTCTGGGACTTGAGAAAAAGACGCGGTACTACCAAGCTAGCACGAGTGAACTTTATGGCCTCGTTCAAGAAACCCCACAAAGGGAGACGACGCCCTTTTATCCTCGCTCGCCCTATGCGGTGGCCAAACTCTACGCCTACTGGATAACTGTTAACTACCGAGAAGCCTACGGAATATACGCGTGTAATGGCATTTTGTTTAATCATGAGAGCCCACGCCGCGGCGAGACCTTTGTGACCCGTAAAATTACACGAGGATTAGCCAATATAGCGCAAGGTTTAGAAACCTGCCTCTATATGGGCAATCTCGACGCACTGCGCGACTGGGGGCACGCCAAGGACTATGTTCGCATGCAGTGGATGATGCTGCAGCAAGAAACGCCCAAAGATTATGTCATCGCAACAGGCGTTCAATTTAGCGTCCGGGAATTTATTCAATGGACGGCAAATGCACTTGGTATCGAGCTAAGATTTGAAAAAGCGGGTGTTGAGGAATACGCCGTAGTTAGCCACATTAGCGGCGATAGCGCGCCGAGTATCCAAGTTGGTGACGTGATTGTTCGTGTAGACCCGCGGTATTTTCGTCCGACCGAGGTCGAGACGCTATTGGGCGACGCAACACGTGCACGAACCGAACTTGGCTGGAAGCCAGAAATATCCGCAATGGTAATGTGTAGAGAGATGGTTGCTGCCGATCTAGAAGAAGCCAAAAAAAATGCCCTCCTTAAAACCCACGGGTACGAGATTTCAATAGAGCGAGAGTGATAAATTATCCGGCTAATAAATTTATTCCCAATATTGACGAATAATTATTAGGATTGGCCAACATCACTTTCGTTGCAAGATCGACGGATGTTGTTGGAATTTAATTTTTTGATTCACGTCTGACATCGCATATTAAAAATAAAAAGAAAGTATGGGCATGCGAAATAATCTGATGCCGGGAAATTCAGAGGTTAATGATAATGCTTCCCAATCATATATGGATTGGAAGAAGTGGGCGTCCGACGAATTTGGATCACTTAATTCGTCTGAACGAAAATATTTTAAATCAGAAATCGAACGAACTGGTCGCCAATTTCCAATTGGGAGCCGAGTATTAGAGATAGGTTTTGGCAATGGCGCATTCTTGGCATTTTCTCGTGAGAACCGGTGGGACATTCACGGCACTGAGGTGAACGAGATATTGTTGGAAGAAGGTCGAAGTCGAGGATACGAATGTTTTCACGCTGCAAAACTTAACGAATGTCATGAAAATTTTTACGATTTGATCGTTGCATTTGATGTTATGGAGCATCTTGAACAAGATGATATTTTACCTTTCTTGGGTTCAATCAAAAAAATTCTAAAACCAGGTGGGTTTTTTATTTCCAGGTTTCCAAATGGTGACTCACCCTTCGGTCTTGTTAATCAGAACGGAGATGTGACCCATCTGACAACTCTTGGGTACGGCAAAATAAAATATTTTGAGAGCCAGATCAAAGTTGATCAATTTTTTTTCGGCGCACAATCTGTCGTAATATTGGGAAAAAATCCCATTTCAACCACTAAACGGCTGTGTGTTTGCATTTTGAAATTTTGTGTCGAATATTGTGTAAATTTTCTATCTGAACCCAGACGATATGGGTACTGTTCGTCAAACCTAGTTTGGATATTTAGAAAGCAAGAGGTTTAAACCTTTTAATATTACGGCTGACTTCTGTTTGGTTAAAATTTTCTGGATAAGTCTCAGGTCAAGTATCACTTCTCAGTCTAATTTAAATTATTGTTATTACTGAGATTAACAATGGCAAATGAGGTACTAAGTAACCGAATGATTAGAAAAATTTCCCCCGTGTTTCGACTTTGGAGGCTGCTTCCCTCTCGGCGTCGTTGGCAAATTACATTACTATTAACTCTTATGATTGCAGCTTCTCTAAGTGAAGTCGTTAGCATTGGAGCCTTAATACCATTTCTGAATGTGATGGTTGAGCCGAGCCACAGTCCAAAAAGTCAGTTTTTTGATGCATTTATTTTATTTCTTGATCTGCCGGAAAATATAAATATAACCTTACTGTTTTCCGCTTTATTCGCTATTCTTTCGGTTGTAGCCGGCATATTGCGGTTAGTATTGCTTTGGGCAAATACAAGAGTATCATTTGGTATCGGCTCAGAGCTAAGCAGACAAATTTTTGATAAGACAATCTATCAACCCTACAGCGTGCATGTTTCCCGAAATAGCAGTGAAATTATTTCAGGCGTCACACATAAGGCAAATGAACTCATATACGGATTAGTACTTCCAACTTTAACGTTATTGAGCTCATTGTTTTTTATATTATTAATACTCGGAACGTTGATGTTAATAAATGTATTCGCGGCATTATCGACGTTCGCCGTTATGGGACTGACATACGCCGCAATCATTGGCGTCTCTCGCCATAGGTTGATAAGTAACAGCCGAAATGTTTCTACGGCGTCTGAAACCCTTATAAAACTATTACAGGAGACGCTTGGCGGAATTCGTGAAATATTGATCGACGGGACGCAATCGACATTTTCAAAAGCCTACCGGGATATCGACAGCATACTGAGAATATCACAGCGTAATACGATCTTTATCGGCGCCAGCCCGCGTTATTTAATCGAGACACTCGGAATATGCGTTATCGTCTCAGTCTCGTATTTTCTCTCATCCGGAGGTAATGGCTCAGGTGGAGCCATTCCGATCATTGGAGCAGTCGTACTTGGTGCGCAGCGGTTATTGCCCGTGGTTCAGCAGGCATATGCGTCTTGGGTTTCTATAATAGGCTCCCGCGCTTCAGTTGCTGACGCGTTGGTTCTCCTCGAGCAACCGATCGAAAACCTTTATATAAGTGGTGGGCCAGACCATTTGGACTATAATTACTCAATTGAGTTGAGCGGTATTGGTTTAATTTTTGAACAGCGTTCAAGGCCTGTCTTGGAAGATATTAATCTAATAATTAAGAAAGGCAGCAGAATCGGCTTTATCGGGTCTACCGGAAGTGGAAAAAGTTCCCTCATGGATGTTATTATGGGTCTACTAAAGCCGACGTCTGGGAATATCTATGTCGACGGTGTAGCACTTGGCCGGGAAAAAATAAGATCCTGGCAAAAGCATATTGCCCATGTGCCACAACATATTTTTCTTGCTGACGTCTCAATTGCAGAAAATATTGCTTTTGGAATTGCAAAAGATGAAATTAATATGGAGCGGGTGAAATTTGTTGCCATACAAGCTCAAATAGATGCCGTAATTGAAAGCTTGCCTGATAAATTTGGAACTTTAGTCGGCGAGCATGGAATTCGGTTGTCGGGTGGGCAGCGACAGAGGATTGGAATTGCTCGTGCCTTATATAAAAAGGCTGATTTTATAGTATTTGATGAGGCTACGAGCGCGCTTGATGAGCCTACAGAGAGTTCAATAATGAATTCTATTTATAATCTTAGTAGCGATGTGACTTTACTTATTGTTGCCCATCGGACTTCGACGCTGCAAAATTGTGACTTCGTTGTTAAAATGGATAATGGTAAAATTACAAGCGTAAATAGTTTTGCTGGCATACAGTGATTTTTAATCTAACTATATGGTCAAGTCCGTTTCTCGTAATAGGTAGTAGGGTATTGCATGCCGGATGATTTTAGGAATTCAATTGTTCTGACTGTTCATAATAAGGCAAGTACGATTGGCCTGATCCTTGATGCTATATTTAAAACATCGAGTATGGCGACGGTTGAACTAATAATTATTTTAGATGGCTGTAATGACGGTACTGATGCCGTCGTTCTCGACCATATTTCAAAACGAAATCGTTTGCATATGGCTATTGAGGTTATTAAAACGGACGACATTTGGGAAACGCGTGCCAATAATGTGGGCATAAAATTGTGCAAATCACCTTACGTTACGATAATCCAAGATGATATGTTGATTAAGCATCACCATTGGGACACGATGCTCCTTGGTGTTTTTAAGAAATTTGATATCTTTAGCGTTAGCGGTCGGGCATGCCATGATTTCGCTTTTAGAGACGGCGAATATCAGCCGGTTAATGTATTCGGTCGTGAGTTTCCTTTAGGCTCGATGCATGTAGTGGGTAAAATAGCGGGCCGGTTAATGGCTAAATTTAAGCCCTACTTTCTCTATAGATATTGGACCCCTATTAATTTTGCCCTCACGGCGAACAGGGGACCGCTCATGTTTCGACTAGATCAGCTGAAGCAATTGGATTTTTTGGACGAAAGATTTGCTCCATTCGAGATGGACGACGCTGATATATGTTGTCGAGCCTATAAGAAATGGGGTCTAAAATCGGCTTGTCGGCCAATTTACTATGTCGAATTAAATGGATCTAAGGCGACAAATTCAAAATCAGCTCAAATGAGTGTAGCCAGTATAGAGGCAAACACTAAAATTTTAATGGATCGACATCTAGATTTGGCGAAGGATTGATGACTAACGTATACTTTGCACTATTTGCCTCAAATAATTTTAGGCGGCAGCAGGCGGCTCAAATAGAAGAGTTGATGCGGCTTGGTGTAAGCTTGGATCGAATTTATAAATTCTCGCCAGAAGACTTGGGAGATAAGTTCTATAGCCTTATTCCATATGCCAGTCAGGAAAACCAGTTCGGAAATTTTAGTTTTAAACCATTCTTTCTTGATAAAATTCTTTCAACCCTGCCTATAGGCAGCCTATTAGTATACCTCGATGCGAACGATAAGCCGCTTGAGGGATTAGAAAATTATGCATCGGAAATTATGGCAAGGCGCCAGGGCCTTAATATCGTCTGCGCGGCGACAAACTATTCAAATTCTAGAAGAACATCTTGGTTCCACGCCAGAAGAAGTTCTATTTTCCTTGCAGCACTCTCTTCAATGTTTTGCCAACCGGAGGCGGGTGCATTGATCGTGAGAAAAAATTTCGAAAGTGAAGGACTTCTTAAGGCTTGGTTTGCCTTAACGAGGATGCATTCGCAAGCTCTTCAAGTTAAGCCTGACCTGAATAGTAGGCACGATCAAGAAACTCTTTTCCAGCTCTCTGTTTTAAATAATTCAATCTACTTTGAGCCATATTGGCGTTACAGGCTCTTCAGAAAAGGATTTAGAAAATTTATAGCTTGGGAATATTTCCGATGAAAAAAGCGATTTTTTTCCGTCGGTGTCGCCAGCTATTTCTTCGCAGTTGGGAAATACTATATGTTCGTACCGATCAGATGAGCGCGGTGTCATGTGATTTATGGTTAGTTTGCCACACTAAGGACTACTCAGCTGCACCATTGGTTATAGCATCGGCACGACGCTTTTCATTAAATCCAATTAAAAGAATTTATTTCATTTCAAACAACGCCACGCGCCCTGATTGGCTTGATCCTGAAATTGTTTATATAAATGAAGACGCGATACCCAATATTCTAAATCTCAAAACAGCACTAAAAGGGAAGACCTATGGTGGTTGGATATTACAGCAGATTTTAAAGTATTCAGGTGCTTATTATTCTGAGCGCTTTGTTGTCATTGATTGTGATACTATTTTGGTTCGCCCTCATCTCTTCTTTCAAGAAGATTGTGTCATTTTGAGAAGGTCTTATGAATATTCACCTCATTATAAAATATTAGAGAAAAAACTAAACATTGGAGCGGCCCAATACTTTTCTTTTGTAACTCATATGATGCCATTCAAATCAACCATTCTGCTTGAATTGTTTGAATGGATAGAGAGTTCTACGGGAGAGATTTGGTATGACTTTATTGTAAATTTCACAAAGGTTCATGGAATGGTGTTCAGCGAGTGGGATTTATATGCTCGGTTTTTGATTATGAAAGAGTTCAAATATAAATTTAGACCTTGGATAAATCAAAGTATAATTTTGAATAAAGAATTTAGTTTGGATGATTTAATTGACGGATACCAGCGCAAGCGAAATAGCGTATCGCTTCACATGAGCGCAGGTGATCTTATTATTTACAAATAAATAGCGCTTAGAATTCTAATTATCGGAAACAAATTAATTGGTTCTACTATGATTGATGAAATTATTTTAACTGGTGGATTAGGAAATCAACTTTTTGGTGTCCTAGAGGCCTGTCGCCTTTCATTAAAGAACAGACGCCGTATCATCTTGAATATTGCCGAGTTTAAGCCTGCCTCTGAAACAACGCGCCCATTATTAGTTGATATACTACTCCCTGAATTATCGAATTATTTTATTGTTGATGCAGGTATTTTTGCAAAATTTCGTTGCTTATTATCGCGACTTAGCCGGAAAATATTTGGTGCACGGCGTGTATCAGGACGGATACCAGGTGATGAGGTGGCAATTTGTTCGCTAATCCCATGGATTAAAACGCATAGGGCTTATTTTCAGTATTTTGATGATACGCCGCTCGACATGGCCGCGGTTAACCTCTTGATCTCCTTAATGACTAATAAAATTGTTCAGAAGGAGAATCATACACTTGCCATTCATGTTAGGCGAGGTGACTATCTTTTTCCTCAACACTCGATACATGGGACGATTTCGGTTCACGATTTGATAGTTGAAGCTAATATAGCAATTATGAACGAGTCTTTTGATAAGGTTATCATATTTTCAGATTCTCCGGAACAAATTGACCTTGCTGACTTTTTAACTTTAGGCATTCCTTGCGTACTTGATGAGGGTGGTGATGCTATTGGGGTCTTTTTGCGAATGGCGGAGTGTAGCGGAATAATCGCTTCTAACAGCACATTTTCTCTTTGGGCTGCGCTTCTCGGCCGGCCGCGATATGTTGCCTTGCCGGAGTTTTGGATGACGGGAACATCTTCAAGATCGTTGGGATTTCCAAACATGAGGCGCTTCCCATGTACACGGTAATAGTACCTTCACTTGGCAGGGAAACATATCTAATTGAGCTGCTGGATTCCATTAGGCTTCAGACGGTCGAAGCTAAACAAATAATCCTCTTGCTTGATGACAATCTGCATTGTCATAAAATTGCGTCAAACCTGCCAAAGATTTCGGAGCTGGAGGTAGTATTTTGTCATAATTTGAATCTGGCACAAAAGCGGAACTTCGGTGTGGCTATGGCTAGTCAGAATATTGTTCTTTTTTCCGACGATGACGATGTTTGGATGAATTTGCGTGCTGAGAAAGTCATCGCGGCACTCAGTTCTTTTCATATTTGTTGCCATAATTATGGAAAATTTGGTGCTATTTCTGGGAAGAATTTAAGCATGTTGGGAATGTCGGATCGACCAATAAATTCTGGCTACTTGCTAAGAGGCAGTAATGTATTTGGTGGGGGCTCATCTATTGCTGCCAATCGCGCCATTTTAGCTGCATTTCCGTTTTCTCCGGACTATAGGTACTGCGAGGACTTTGAATGGTGGAGTAGAGTACTTCTAGCGGGGATCCCGACAATTTATTTAGGAGCGTCGCTTGTTGATTACAGAACGCATTCGAATAATATGACTGGGTCGGTCAGAGCGATCAGTAAATTTAACTTTCGTCTGGCGTGGGAAATAATGGGAAAAGGACTAATTCTTGTTTTGTCTAGTTTAGCCATTATTTTCAGAGCCAGTTTGCAAATGCTAAAATCATATGTATTCGCAGGTAATAGAAAGAGTTGATGGATATTATGGGGCCTTCGGGCAAGTTAGCTGTAAGCTTTTCGGTAATCATGTGTGTCGATCGGCAGTTGCCTTGGCTCGCGGAGGCGATTGAAAGTATTCTTGGCCAGGACGATAGACAATTTGAGTTTTTGATAGCGGCAAACAATTGTACCGATGAACTTTGGAATTTTCTTGAAACCCTATCTCATAGAGATGATCGGATTAAGTTGTATCGTACGCAAGTCGGACAATTGACATTTAATCTTAATTATTTGGCTAATGTTGCTTCCGGTGACTACCTTGTTCGGATGGATGCCGATGATGTGTCTGAGCCCGATCGCTTAACGACACTTCGTTTAGAATTAGAAAATCACAGTGTCGATATATTAGGTTCGGCTGCAACCCTGATTAATGGAGATGGAGACGTATTGGGGTTGATGGTTTATCCGATCTCCAGTGAAGAAATTATAGCGCGAATAACGAATGAGGCTGTTTTTTGTCATCCGACGGTGGCGATCAGGAGGAGTTTTTTACTTGCCGTGCGTGGATATTCGGGCGGCTTCGCAACGGAGGATAAGGATTTATGGCTTCGCGCGATTAATTCTGGTGCCACAATGCGTAATTTATCGCGATCATTATTGCGTTACCGTGTGCATGATGGCCAAACATCGGGATCACGAGAGGCTTATGCGGAAAATGCGTCATTATGGATGAGAGAGTTTCTCTTGAAGGGAAATTTTTGGGCGGCGAAGGGTCTACTGATCGCTATCTTAAAATTCTTTTTTCGCAGATTTTTACCCGGAACTCGGCGGTTCAATAATTAAAGATTTTATATTTGTTATTTAGCGATAATTTATTTTAGTTACTTGATATGAGATTGAATTCAATGATAGCCTTTTTCACATATATGCATTTGGAAGGTTTATATTTCAATATGACTTTGCAAATTTTTGAAACTTATCAAAATAGTGAGTGATACAATTTTGGATCGTGCAAAAAAATCGATATGTATTGTTTGCGCGACCCCGCTTACGATCCATCTATTTTTGAGGCGACACATAGAGCGCCTTTCAGAAAACTATAATATTACGATTTTGCATGATGGTGATTTAGATTTCTACGTAGATATTTCGGATCTTCCAGCTGAAATTGTTAACTTCCCGATTCAGCGGAAGATTTCACTTATCTCTGATGTCTTTTCTATTTTTCGACTGTTTTCATATTTTTTGACACGGCGTTTCGACCTTGTCTGGTCTGTTGCGCCAAAGGCTGGACTTCTGGCAAATTTGGCGGCCTATTCCGCCCGCGTGCCACTCCGGCTGTTTGTTTTCCAGGGGGAGGTATGGGCTTCAAAACGCGGATTAATGAGGAACGTTTTAAAATTATGCGACTGGATTGTTTCCAAGACCGCGACGCATCTACTTGCGGTAAGTGAAGGAGAGCGGAAGTTTTTGATTAATGAAGGGATCGTTTCGATAAGCAATATTTCTGTGCTCGGCTCTGGATCGATTTGTGGCGTCGATTGCCTGAAATTTAAACCCAATAGCGCTACCCGACAAGTGATGCGCGCCGGCTTGGGTATATCAGATACGTCGTCAGTTTGCGTGTTTCTAGGTCGGATCAAGCGCGACAAGGGTGTCTTTGATTTGGTGCAAGCCTTTCTTAAAGCAAGGCGCCAAGGGTTTGATCGCTTATGTTTATTATTTATTGGGCCCGATGAGGAGAGTTTAGAGGGTGACCTTAAGGAGTTGGCTGGTCACTTTGCCCGAGACCTGCATTTCGTTGCTTTTACTAAAACTCCCCAAATTTATTTAGTGGCCAGCGATATATTTTGCTTGCCCAGCTACCGTGAGGGATTTCCAATCTCCGTACTTGAGGCAAGTGCATCTGGTTTACCTATTTTTGGTACCCGGATTTATGGTGTTAGTGATGCGGTGATCGATGGGGTGACTGGTAAATTATTTGAGGCTGGCGACGTCGATGGGTTATCGGAACTAATAATGGATTTTCTTGTTAGACCTGAACTATATAAGGCAATGGGTAATGAGGCTAGGGCCTGGATTATGCGCGATTTTGATTGCGCTAAGGTCGTTGAAGGATATGTCTCGTTTATTGAAAAACTTTTACGCTGAACAATTTGTATCAACAGCGCTAAACTGTTAATTCCATCAGCAGAGTAATCGCTTCACTTAGGCGTCCGCGACACAGAAAATCATTTAATGTTGCGATTTTTTGCTGGAGCACTTCATAATCAAGGATCGGCTCGTTAGCTTTCATAACTTTCGGATTTACCGTCTTGATAGAAGAGTTTTTATCGATCAGTAATTCTTCATATAATTTTTCACCAGGTCGGAGACCCGTTGTGATGATCTCTATATCACCGTCAGGGTTATCCAAATCTCTAACCGAGTATCCGCTAAGTTGAACCATTTCATAGGCAAGGTCCTTAATTTTTACCGGCCTTCCCATATCAAGCAGGAAGATCTCGCCACCATCGGAGAGACTTCCGGCTTGCAATACAAGCCCTACAGCCTCCTCAGTTGACATGAAATATCGAGTTACTTCCGGGTGGGTTAATGTTATCGGGCCGCCCTTTGCAATTTGCGATCGAAAGAGTGGCACTACAGACCCCGATGAACCAAGGACATTGCCAAATCGAACAGCACAAAATGTTTGATTTAGATTTTCTTTCTCCGCACGAGCCGCACAGTCTTGGATGATTAATTCTGCCCACCGTTTCGTGGCGCCCATGACATTGGTGGGCCGGACGGCCTTATCTGTACTGATTAACAGGAAGTGACATACGCCATATTTTATGGATAGTTCTGCGGTAATTTTTGTTCCGAATACATTGTTCTTTATTCCTTCACCGGGGTTACTTTCGACTAACGGAACATGTTTGTAAGCGGCCGCGTGGTATACGGTATCTGGTCTGAAGCCCGAGAAGGCTTCCTCCATCGATGCGCGGTTCTGTACCGACGTAAGAACAGGATGAATTTCGATTGATTGTAAATCATAGCGCTCTTTGATCGCTAGTAGTTCTTCACTAATTTTGTACAATGCAAACTCGGAATGCTCAATTAAGATCAAGCTTGATGGGCTAAGGCGCAATATTTGGCGACATAATTCACTGCCAATTGATCCTCCGGCTCCTGTAACCATTACTTTCTTGTTCGCAATATTCTTTTTAAGAAGCGCTACGTCGGGAGTAATTGGCTCTCGTCGCAAGAGGTCGTCAATATCCAATTCCCTGATATCGGAAAGTGTAATTTTGCCTTTTGCGATATCCATCAAGCTTGGCAATGTTCGAACCGAAAGCCTAGCCGATCGTATGCCTTCGATGACTTCTTGGCGGCGTTTATGGTTAACCGAGGGAAGTGCCAGCAGGACGTGGGTAACCTTGAGACGCTCAGCGTGCTCTTTTAAGCTTTTTGGGTGGTATATCGTTAGTCCACTTAAAACTTGGCCCCTCAAATTTTTATCATCGTCTACAAATCCCACGACTTTCATATCTTTGTTGTTCGAGAGGGCCGCTGCAATTTGCCGTCCAGCTGCTCCTGCTCCGTAAATGAGTATTCTCTCCTTCGCCGAGGCACCGATGCGGCTTTTATATTCGCCCCCGAGCCAATAATAAGCGAAGCCCCTGGAGAGGCCGATCATGATAAAAAGTAATATTGGCTGTATCAAGCCAACTGTACGTGGGACGCCAATAATTCCGATCGCCGTAAAAATGGTTGCGTACAATACGCCGTAAATGGCGACTGATTTGGCGACTGTCATAAGAGCAGGCCAACCCGAGTATCTAAAAATCGCGCGGTAAAGACCCCCGACGATAAATATTGGAATCGACAGAGCAAGAGATACAATAACCGCTGGAGCATATTGCGCATCGAGATAGACGAACTCTCCGAGCCGCAAATACAAAGCCAGCCACAGCGAAAATACGCTTAGGCTGGCATCGACCGCTAGGACTACGACCCGCTTCGCTGTTCGAGGCAAGTTGAGTAGTAAATAGCTCGGCGTCAACGTCTCCATACCGCTTCGCCTTAAATCATCGCTTTAAAGTATGAAATCGTTTTCTCAAGTCCTGTTTCAAGCACTATGGTCGGTTCCCACGATAGTTCATTCCTAGCGACCGTAATGTCGGGGCGCCTTTGCTTAGGATCATCCTGGGGCAGTGGCCTGAAGGCAATCTTGCTTTTGGAACTTGTCATACGGATGACCAATTCGGCTAATTGCAGCATCGAAAACTCGCCTGGGTTTCCGATATTGACTGGCCCTGTGAAGTCGGAATGACTTCCCATCATTCGTATCATGGCCTCAATGAGGTCATCCACATAGCAAAAGCTGCGGGTCTGCTGGCCGTCTCCATAAATTGTTATGTCTTGGCCCTTCAAGGCCTGAACAATAAAGTTACTGACGACGCGACCGTCATTCGGGTGCATGCGCGGTCCGTACGTGTTGAAGATCCGAACAACTTTGATTTCAAGTGCGTGCTGCCGCCAATAATCAAAAAATAACGTTTCGGCGCAACGCTTGCCTTCGTCGTAGCAACTGCGGATGCCAATAGGATTTACCTTGCCCCAATAGTCTTCCGTTTGGGGATGAATTTCTGGGTCTCCATACACTTCGCTGGTCGAGGCCTGAAGTATGCGCGCCTGCACACGCTTAGCGAGCCCCAGCATGTTGATGGCGCCGTGCACGCTCGTCTTCGTCGTCTGCACGGGATCAAACTGATAGTGAACGGGGGACGCAGGGCAGGCTAGGTTATAAATTTCATCGACTTCCACGTAGAGCGGGAAGGTCACGTCGTGGCGCATAACTTCAAATTTAGGGTTCGACATCAAGTGAAGAATATTATCTTTGGTGCCCGTGAAGTAATTATCAACGCACAGCACGTCATGCCCCTCACTTAAGAGCCTTTCGCAAAGGTGGGAACCTAAAAAGCCGGCGCCGCCGGTTACGAGGATTTTTTTTGTCATAAGAATTCCAAAGTTGTCGAACAGCAAAACTTATTTGAATTTAAGTAGCCTGATAATTTTAGCCACCGCTATTTGATTTATAATCCCGCCCCGTCAAAATCACGTGGATTTTATTTCTGATTTTTCTCACTCGAATTTTCATTTCTTTTCGGGCTGAACCAAAGAGGCGCGCCTCATCCCGAGCACTGTCGTGGACGATCATGTCTGCCTGGGTGGCCTTCCTAATTTCCATCCCGGTATAGTGGCGGTTCAGGATAGCAATCGCAAATCGACCGCCGCTGTCTTCAATGGCCATTTGAAGGCGTATCTCGTCATTTTCTACCGGATGAATGTTTAGTCTGCACTTCTCTTCCCATAGATTAAGAAAGGCGTCAGCCTGAGCCGTCGGCCGCAGCAGCACGACCCGCGTTCCAGGCTTGAGTGCCGTGCCGTTTTTCATGGGCTTACGGCCCATTGGAACGGCAATGTCGCCAGAGACATTCAACATGGGAGAAATATCGCCACGAACTTGGCAATCAACATCCATAAATATGAGGGGCTGATCAGGATAGTCTTGACGTGCGACCTTCAGGACACTGGGCTTTTGGAGAGTTTGGTGTCCCCACTGCCCGGATATTCTTTCGCGTGCATAGAGATGATGGCTTACATTGTATGCCTTCAAATTCTTCGAAAATGCATCGGCGAGCGGAAAGTAATTTGGCGTAAAAAAACCCGTCACGATAAATGACGTTTTCCCATCACATTTGATGTCATTCCGTGATGGCTCCGTCTCAAAGGCTCTCATTGCTGTCCCGGTCGTCCAATTGCTGTCTGATTAAAAAAAGTGCGAACCCGATCAACGTCCACAAGTAAAAGTTTTTGGATTGCCCGAAGGCTTGCGAATACGTTTGGATCGGAAAAAAGATAACCATCATCATGACGAGTGGGATATTGTTTTTCCAAAGATTGTTTTTTGAATGCCGGTATGCAGACCGAACCAAATAGGCCGCGAGACAGGCGAAGAGGATTAATCCAAAAATTCCAGTCTCATCGGCAATTTGTAGGTATAGATTGTGGGGGTGCCACTGACATTCGGTTACCCGCAGTATGGCCCCAAGCGACCCTGATTGCTGAAGGTGCAAGCAGTAGAGATTGAAATTCTTTGGTCCCACACCGAAAAGCGGATTTTCGATTGCCATGGTCACGCCGGTCGTCCACGGCAAATTATAGTCGCTACTAGGCATCCACGGTAACCGCGTCGTGATGGAGTGGATAAGCCTTTCTTGCAGGATCGGATCCTTGAGGCTGACAAGCGCGCCGCAGCCGAGAAGGATGACGAGACCAAGACCAATGACGCTGATACTTTTTAGCGAGTATGATTTCCGGATAACGACGTAGAGAAATAGAGACCCAAAAAAGAAGAGCGTGCTCATTATTTCACCGGTGATGATCACGCCGTAGCTGACAACTACGGTAAAGAGACCGGCGGCGATCCGCATTCGGTGGTCTAGGATACCGTTTTTCAGTTTTTCAAAGCACCAGAAAACTGCGATTAAGCCAAAGCACGTTAAGTACCAGCCCGCGATTAATTTTCCGAATGTCCCATGAAGGCGCGCAACCTCGCCGCGCACGTAGGAATACTCGTACAACATGAACGATAATTCGATGAGCGTCCCGAGAATGGCCGCGCCTATAAAAACGCTAAGGTAGCGGCCCGCCTTTTTATCCAGAAGATAGGAAAGCGTAAGTGCGTAAAGGGGAAACCTAATCCAGGGAAGGCTATCTTGGAAGGAGTGTGACGGGAAAGTTGAAATGGCCGAACAGAAGAGGATCCACAGCCAGAAAACGACTGATATTTGAAGAAGTTTTGACTGTAGAAAAGAGCGAAGCTTTGTGTGGGATGTTGCCGCAAAAACTAAAATTGTCACAACAAGGCTTATATCGGCAGCGGCATTACCGAACAGTGAGGCTATGGGGAGGAGGGCAGTTAATGCAAATAACACTTTACTTTGAAGTGATTCCCAACGTCCTTCGCTAGCCATTCCGCTTAATTTCCAACAAATAATTGCGCCAGATTGAACCGCTTGTTAGGCCTTTTTTACTATTTTGGCAACGCGCGGAGCTCGAAATAGCCGAATTTTCATGGCCTTAGCGGCGGCGAATTGATTTGAGCTCCCATTGGGTTGAAATCAGAAGAGATTTTGGCAAGCGAGGCAGTTGTCGCCCGCCGCTCGAGTGGTGAGGCAAGAGTTTTGGTGCACTTGCAGCCACCCAGCCCCTGTTGCTCGACGCCAGGCATTCATCTTATTATGTGACCGTCTAAAACCTAAAGCCTTTGGCAATATCTCAACTTTGGCCGTCGGGTGATGAAATCATGCCCCTCACCTTAGCTATCCAGTCCGGCGTCTGATCCAACAACACTTTCCCAGACGGTAACTGAATGTGGCAACTCTGATCGGCGCCGACCGATAGCAACTTTCCTAATAAAATATGATTTTCGAGCAGAAATGCCACCTGGCACTGAATTAAATCAGATAGTTCCATATTCGGTTCAATCAGGACCAGGTAATCCTTCAAAGCCATGGGCTCAAATTCATCCGTCGTCACCAGTAGCGCCTTAGTCCCGTTCGCTATTGGAAACGGTGCGTCGACTTCGATAATTTGGGCGCCACTCTTATTATTTTTCACCTGAGCCCCAGTTGAGCCGACAAGCTTCATTTTAACCTTCAGTGGCTTATCACCGAAGGCTAGCCAATAAAGTGGGACTTTAAAAGCGGTTGCGTAATGTTGCAACTCGTCGTCTCTAATTCCCCTAGATCCGGCTTCATGGCCACTATAGGTACCATAGGGGATGCCGAGATATGCTGCCGCCAGGGTGGCTCTCTTGAAGCCGGCCTTGATCCTAGCTTGTTTCAGCCGTTCAGACTTCGTCATTTAACTAAAACGACCTTGAGGTTGAAAGGTTTCGATTTCCGAAGCATCGATTGCATGTAAAAGCGCTATGAATTCGTTCTTGAGGTCCATTGGTTATATAAGGATACCGACTTGCGTGATACCTATAGGCCCCACGCATCAGAGGTGGCTCGGGAAAACTGAACAGGTTAGCTAAGTGGAATTTCTGCCTGAAAGCGGCATAATGCCGACGACAGGAGAGAGTGATGAGCAGACGACCGCGCCGGAACCATAGCCCGGCATT
>Ga0164297_10002639_pt1 | contig 17487 bp, 13 predicted proteins | sample GEODES058metaG_FD_113539 | JGI IMG/M metagenome (GOLD analysis project Ga0164297, IMG submission 113539) | Dystrophic lake water microbial communities from Trout Bog Lake, Wisconsin, USA - GEODES058 metaG | ecosystem: Environmental > Aquatic > Freshwater > Lake | place: USA: Trout Bog Lake...
ATTGGATGAATCCGCTTTATTCGCCCCTCCCCCGTTGTTTTTAAATGCCGTGCAAACGCTACCGGTGCACGACGACATTTACTCTTAGCCAATCAAATCGATTGGCTATTCAACGAATCAGCTCAAGTCATGAGCAAAGGCTATTTACTTCCTAACCGCCAACCAATTGTCCATGTATCCTGACGTGGGATCCGCGACGAAGCTGACGAATTTGTCGTTGCACGTATTGGCCATGCCCTCGCAACACCGCGCGACGGAACGCGTTGATGGCCTGATCGATTGAATCCAACGAGTACGATTAGACTGCAGATTCACTGGACGGGATCATGGCTTTACGCGAGCATGGCTTTAAGGAATCTACGTTCGTAGGCCCGGATTGCGGAGGCTTCACGAAGGGCGCGAACATGGCTTTTGCTACGTTGACTTCAAGTGGATAAGCTGATCAACGTACTGATCCCAGGCATCCGTTGTAAACGTAAGCTCATATCGTGGACGCCATTGACGCTGTAATCGACGGCGCAGATCATCGAGCGCACCGATTAATGAATCGACATCCAACGGATCGAAGTAAACGCCTTGATCTTTGACAATTTCTCGAGCGTACGGCAAATCGGGGACCACCAATGGAATGCCTATGGTCATGGCCTCGTGCAGAACCAGTGGCGAGCTTTCGACCAATGACGCGAACAGGACCGCGTCACATTGACAATAGCGCTTCAACATTTCACCGTGACCGATTTCCCCAATTTTTTTTAACAATGGATGGTCGCAACCGGCCTGCCGGTCGATTGTCAGCACCACCTCTTCCAAACCCGATTGGGCCTGATGGCTTCGGACCAATTCCGCGATAAGTTTATGATTTTTATGCTCGTACAATGAGGCGGGATAAAAAAGTTTTAACTTGCTGTTTGGTGAAAATGGATGAGCGGGTTTCCACCGCGCAGTCGCGTCTAATACCCACTGCGGGGGCGGCAGAGGCATCACCGCAATTTTGGACGACAGAGCCGGAAACTGGTGTCGAAAAGACTGGGCCACATGGTGTGTTTGCACCACGACGGTTTCAATGTCGTGTGCCGCTCGACGAATGATCCACGCACTGATGGCGTATTTCATATAATTAAGGCCGAATCGTTGCTTGGTTAGGATGTTGGCTTGATGAAACAGCACAACTTGCCTCGCAAGACCAACAATTGGCAAATCCCCTAATATCCACACCTGTGCGTAACCAGGGGCAATTTTAAATCGGCGCCATCCCCACAGGCATTCGAGCAAGCGTGATATCAGGTTCGGCAACCGCCGCCGATAGTCTACGACCGTTAATACGTCCTCCAGACCATGCCGTACCTCGCTGTTGGGTGGCAAAATCACCAAACTGCCGCGGCACATTGGCCGTCTGGCAATGGCGCGAAGAATGGATCGGGCGACGCCCTTGGCCCCTAACCCCTTGACGTTTGTGGCGTGGATGAATAGCAGTTCTCCCACGGGCGGTCTAAGACAGGATGTGCTGCTTTATATACCGACTCAACTGTCCTATCTCGCGCAGCAACAGTGAACTTTCACGTCGCTTCGCGTCGTAGTAATTAACCATAGACTCTTTGACAATCGCGTGGCCTTTTGGGGTTAACTGATAGATGAATCCAAATTTATTATCCGCTTCTTCGTCGCGCATTACCTTAATCCAACGCTTTTCAGTGAGCTTTCGTAGGCGATAGTTGATTCCGCCAAGACTCAAGTTTAATGAGGCCGCAAGCGCTCGCTGATTAGAGTCCTTACTCAAAGCGATTCGATACAGAACTTTAACGGCTTTTTCCGTATGCATAATTGACGATTTTTTCATAGCCCTCATGACTTCTCCTGCATAAATGTGGTCGTAATTCGGCTCTCGCCGGCATGTTCTAAACGACGCGGTTTAGAATTTTCGTACGCAAAAAGCTGCGATAGCTTTCGAGCTTTTTTACAAAATACTGCGCTCAGTCCACCGACGAACCCAAAGCCCGCACGCCGGACCGCAATCCAGTCCTGAATCGTATTGGTGAAAAGACACCCAAAAGATTTCGTGCTCACACCGCCGCATCGCATGGTGACTTTGATGCCGGGATGGTAGCGGGCGTTAAAACTGCGATGACTAAAAAAACGCAGCATCGATAAGTAATCCGCAGCCACCGTCAAGTCAGAATCAAAATAGCCGCAGCGCTCGTACCAACGACGTCTGACAAACAACGTCGGGTGGGCTGGGGCCCACCCGGTCATCAGTGGCTGCGGTGAGGTCCCCCGCCACCGTCGTATGACCCGATCGGTGTGAATTCGATCCACGATGTCCAGATCGCCGTACACGGCGCTGACCGAAGGGTCCGAAAACAACTCGCATACCCTCGCCAATACCGACGGTTCTGGATAAAAATCGTCGGAGTGCAAAAACCCAATGACGTCGCCGGTCGAGTCTTGAATGCCCTGATTCAAGGCTTGGTACAGGCCGCGCTGTCGTTGACCTACGACCGTCAAGGGATGACCCACGTAGTGAATCGCCAATTCCGCGCAGCCATCGGTGCTGCCGGCGTCAATAATCATGTGCTCATCCGGCACACGCGTTTGCGCCGCAACCGAATCCAAGCACTGCTTGAGTGTTGCCGCGGAGTTTTTAGTTGCGGTAATTAGGGATAACGTGGTCATGGACTTAAAGCCACCCCTCGCGCCCTCCTTAAGAGAGCGCGAGGATGATGGTCACGAACGAATGTGGAGACCCAATGTTTTTGAATTTGGAGCGGGGGTTTCTTAAAAAACCCCAACCGTTTTAAGTGCCGCTAACGTAACTGCGAGGTTATACAAAATAGACGACAATCCTTGCCATTGAACCAAAGCCGGCAACCGACTGATGTCCAGAGGAACAATCAAGCTGTCACCGGGACGAATGATGTTAGAGCTGTGAATGGCTGATTTCGAAACAACAGAACCATCCGCACGCACAACGTACATTGTCCCTTTGTTCGCATTTTCGGTGAAGCCGCCTGTGACTTCCACCAATGAATTCACGGTCATCCCCTTTTTAAAGTGAAAGGAGGTGGGATTCTGCACCTCACCGATGACCGTCACTTCGTTGTTGATAAGCGGTATAGCAATGACGTCTCCGTCGTTGAGGACCACATCGGCCGACGCATCAAAGTTATCTTTGCGCAAAGCGTTGAAGTCAACGACCATTCGACCAATCGCTTTGGCGGACTTGAGTTCCCCTAACACGTAATTCGCAGCACCCTCGTTCGTTTGACTATTCAGGGACTGAGGTTGGCCTCGAATTTGAACTTGCGCAGACAGAGTTGAAGCCGCCAATACCGTCAGCGAGGCCTGCGCTCGATCAACCAATCGTTGGATTTGTTCTTGTTCACGCTGGCGCAAACTTTCTCGCAAAAATATTCCGCCTTGCAAAAACGCGCGATCGTTATAGCCACCCGCGCGTTCGATCACATGGGACAGTGTTTCGCCATGTTCAATGATATAGGTCCCTGGGAAACGCACCTCACCATACAGCTTGACCGATTCAAAGCTTCCCCAATTGGGAATTTGCCGAATCGCCAAGCGGTCCAGCGGCGCCAGTCGCTTGACGTAACCCGGAGAATCTTGGCTCAGACCGATGACGAGGTTTTCTTTAATTTGTCCGCCTTCCTCGCTGCTGCTTCGAACCAATTCGGCACTGGACAAATAAGCCGACGGTTTGAGGCCACCGGCGGCACGGATCAAATCCTGCACCGTCATCCCATCTTCGAGCGGATAACGTCCGGGCCAATACACTTCACCTGAAATATCTGCAATTAAAGGCAAATGCTCTGGGTTGGACTGTCGTTCTAATTGCGCGATGAGGGGTCGTAAGGAGTCGTAACGCGGCACCGTCTTGTCGAATACATATACGTGATCGCGTGGGTATAACGAAATGTTTTGTTTGGAGTTCGGATTTGCAAAAACGTCTTCCATATTGACGCTCACTGCCGATACATGGTTATTCGCGTCAATGCGATGAATAACGACGTATTGCGTGTCTGCCATTTTTCCCAATTTTTCTCGGTTTTTTATGACGTCACTGATGCGCATATTCTCGAAATATGCAAATGACGTTAAGGTAAAATCGTTACTCAATTGAATATCGTTAGTCACCAAGTCGGGAATTCGATTGACGGAAAAGGTGTCGCCGTCGTGGAGTTCCTGATTCAAATCGGCAAGTTTACGCAAATTTAACGCCACAGTATTCGCACCTGTGGCTCCCGTGCGCATGATGCGCGCTAATTCGTGATCGGCGGTTACCGTCAAGCCGCCAGTCATCCACATGAAGTCTTTGACGGTTGTTTTGCCACTCAATTCATACACGCCGGGCCGTTGCACTTCTCCCTCCGCAACGACCTTGGGGCCGATGGGCGGAACGAAAATCACATCGCCGGTAACCAGCCGCACATCGGTTGGCATGATTCCTTTGAGCAAGGAATCGTATAAATCGATTTTTTTAATAAGCTTGCCATCGCGTCGAATCTCCACGTTTCGAAGGGAGCCAATAGATTTCACGCCACCCGCGACAAACAGCGCCGATATTGGTGTCGACAGACCCGCAATGACGTAACTGCCCGGATGTTCAACTTCGCCCACCACCACCACGCGCGCCGAGCGCACTTCCGTCAGACTCACGCGCACCGACGTGCCCACCATTTGCCGCGCGACTTGCGCTTCGATGGTGGAGCGGGCGTCGGCGTAGCTTTGATTGCCGACGTTGATCGGTCCTAATTCGGGGATGTTGACGTAGCCATCGCGACCCACAGTCACATTGTTTATTTCGTTAAAACGTCCGGACGTCTGCACGCTCAACTTGTCCCCTTCGCCCAAGCGGTAATTGTCGGGGGCGGGGATGTCGGAGCCTGGAATCAACGCGGTGCTGGAATGCGAAAAGAAATCCGCCCCAAACAATAGAGTCGATGGGTTGGATATGCGCAACAAGTGAATTCGAATTGAATAGGCCGCCAACGAGGGCTCGTAGGCAATGCGCTTTTGAGCATCGGCCTCATTCAATCCGCCCAATGCAATGGGACCAATGCCGGGCAGCACGAGATTTCCGGTTCGATCTAAGGTATACGGGTTGCCACCCATCACGCGTTCGATGTATTCCTTATGCTCCTGAGTCAACGCGCGCAATACCGCGTGACCTTCGGCCTTTGCACCATAACCGCTCGCGATGCTGTCCGACGCGTCATTCGTTTGTCGCAATTTGGAGACATCCACCTTGGATCGATCGGTGGTCCGATCAACGTCCCTATCGCTTGAGCCCGAATTATACGAACTTGAATCCCCGCGGCTTAAGGCAATGTTGGGGTCCTGCGATTCCCGCAACGAGATGTCCACCAAAACCTTCTCGCCGCCTTCGATGTAGATCGCGCCTCGTCGGCTCAAATCGGCATCCGTTTGGGTGATGACAATAGGCGTCGATCCGGACGACTCCTGATTTTTAATACTGGATTTATTAAGCGCTGCGGCCGCCGATGAACCAGAGCGTTGCGCCGCTGCGCCAAGTGCGCTGGCGAGGGAATCCGCAGTCTGCGCAAACAATGAATCTGACAAAGTCCCCAATCCAATCGACAAAATTATCAACATCACTCGAATAGAAAATTTATTCATGGATAACCTATGACGTGATCAAAATACTAAAGTCGTATCGCCATTAAGCCTGTGTTTCGGGCAGGCTACCGCAAGACGCGTCACACCCGTAACCGCCTCGAAAGCGGCAAGATTAGGCGTTAACATAGGTTCAAACAGAGCTCTTAACAATTTTTGACAATCAGGATGACTGCGCTGTTTTTTAAGTGAAGATAGTTTAAGAAGCGCGTGTGGGACAATAATTTCAGAGCGCCCGGAGTGCTAATAATCTCGCGTTTAATTGACGCGCTCGCTTTACGCGAGCGAAACTGAACATTAACTTTTCTTTTCGTTAATTGACTTGACTTTGCATTATGAAATTTTATTTGAAGGTTTGCGCACGACGTGTTCACGACGACTGAAACGGTTGACCGACCGCCTTGTGCTCAACAACAACGGCGATGGACGTCGTCACGCACCGAGACCATCGAATGCGTCTTTCCATTCCACACGCGGCTCGACGCTCGCATTAGTGCCTGCTCGCCTAAACGCCAGCGTTCGAAATCGATCCCAATGCGTCTAGAATTTTAGATTGACCGCGATGGCGTTAGTGAACGCATCCGCGATGATGTGCAAACACCCGCGTTGCGCGTGCGGCGGATGTGGACGTTAGGCGCCTCGCCTCGATCGGTATTGCACAAAATCGAGCACCACGCCTGACGGGCGACTCAGGCGCCGCTGTGCCGGCATTATCCCAACGCCCGCCGCGCGTTTCGGAACAATCGGGTCCAACCCCCGTCTTCAGACCACTCCGGTGGCTTGTAGCTGTTTTGAATGGTTCGGTACACCCGTTCCGGATGCGGCATGACCAGGGTCACTCGGCCATCCGCATTGACTATGCCGCCGATGCCCTGCGGCGATCCATTCGGATTGAGCGGATAGCGCTCGGTTGGCTGGCCATCGTGATCCACATACACAAAGGGCACCAGTCCTTGGTCAAACACCTGTTTGAGATGCTCAGGCTGACTAAATTCAGCGCGCCCTTCGCCATGCGCAATGGCGATCGGCAGCACGGATCCGGCCATTCCCTCCAGCACCAACGAACGGCTGGATTGGACTTTGACCAAGGCCACGCGCCCCTCAAACTGCTCCGATTGATTGCGTCTAAATTCTGGCCAATACTCGGTTCCTGGAATCAAACTCTTCAAGGCGGCCAACATTTGGCAGCCATTACACACGCCCAGCGTTAAGGTGTCGGTCCGCTCAAAGAAGCGCGCCAGTTGTTCCGCCGCGTTGGGATTAAAGCGAATCGATTTCGCCCAGCCTTGTCCGGCGCCTAAGACGTCGCCGTAGGAAAACCCACCGCACGCGGCAAGCACTTGAATCTCCCGCCAGTTCACCGATTTCGCCAAGACCGCGCTCATGTGAACGTCGACCGCGTCAAAGCCCGCGCGCCGAAACGCGGCCGCCATCTCCATTTGACTGTTCACGCCCTGCTCTCTAAAAATGGCGACTTTGGGTTTGATGCCCGTCGCGATAAAGGGCGCCGCCACATCTTCATTGGGATCAAACGACAACGACGCACTCAAGCCGGGGTCATCGAAGCGAATGTCCTCAAATTCTTGTTGAGCGCAGGACGGGTTTTCGCGCCGCTCGCGCATTTTAAAACTGGTCGTGGACCACAGCTTTAACAACTCGCTCACCGATCGCTGCAGCACCACCGCTTGGCGATGGCGAACCACCACGTTATCCGTCAACGTGGGCGTGGCCACGACGGTTGCGGTCAGTTGATGTTTTTTAACCAACTCCAAAAACGCCGCCTGATCGCGCGTGTTCACCTGAACCACCAATCCGGGCTCTTCCGTGCACAAGGCCGCGACCACATCGTCGGCACTCACCGTCACTTCTAATCCCATGCGGGACGCGAAGGCCATTTCCAATAAGGTAATGATCAAACCGCCATCCGAACGGTCGTGACAGGCTTGGATGAGCGATTGATCTTTGGCCTCACGGACACACTCAAACACCGCCTTCAAGGTGGCAGCCTCGTTTAAGTCCGCCGGTTCATCGCCTAAGCGAGCGTAGACTTGCGCCAAACAACTGCCGCCCAAACGCTGATGCTGTGGCGACAGATCCAATAGAATCAACTGCGAATTCGCCGTTCGGTGCATCACGGGCGTGATTTGGGCACGCACATCGCGGACTTTCGCGAACGCGCTGATCACCACCGACACCGGTGAGACCACCTCCAAACGCTCCCCCTGATCTTGCCATTGCGTGCGCATCGATAGGCTGTCTTTGCCTACGGGAATCGCAATGCCCAGCGCCGGACACAATTCCATACCGATCGCGTGAACGGCATCGTACAGTTCCGCCTCTTCCGCCGGATCGTGACACGCGCCCATCCAGTTGGCGCTGAACTTGATGTCCCCCAGGGACTCGACATCCGCGCCCGCCAAATTGAGAATCGCTTCGGTGACCGCCAATCGAGCCGACGCGGGCCCCGACAGCAGCGCCACCGGCGGCCGCTCGCCGATCGCCATCGCCTCGCCGCGATGGGTGTTGAATCCGGCGATCGTTAACGCGTAGTCACTGACCGCACATTGCCACGGCCCCACCAAGGAATCGCGCGCGATCAACCCCGTCACCGATCGATCGCCAATGGTAATCAAAAAGCTCTTATCGGCAATCGTGGGCAGTTGTAATAACCGTTCAATGGCGTCGTTCAAATCAATCTGGGCGGTATTCACAGGCGGACAACGCCGTGGCTTGTGTTGCGCGTGCCGCGTCATTTTGGGGGGTTTACCGAGCAGGACGTTCAACGGCAAATTCACGGGATACGACTGGGTGCGCGAATCAAACACTTTAAGCCAGCCATCGTCGGTGATGACGCCGATGTGCGCGACCATACAGCGCTCACGGTCACACAACGCTTTGAATTCCGGCCAAGACTCGGGCGCCATGCACAGCACGTATCGCTCTTGAGATTCGTTGCACCAGATCTCCAACGGCGACAATCCAGACTCCGCGCACGGAATCGCCTGCAAGTCGATCAACCCGCCGCGCTCGGAGTGCGCCACCGCTTCGGGCACGGCGTTGGACAAACCACCCGCGCCCACGTCGTGGATCAACAAAATCGGATTGGGGTTTAAGTTGGTGCAGACCTCAATGACTTCCTGCGCCCGACGTTGCATCTCGGGGTTGCCCCGTTGCACCGATGCGAAGTCCAACTGCTCAGAGCTTTGACCCGCATCCACCGACGACGCGGCGCCACCGCCCAAACCAATGAGCATCGAGGGGCCGCCCAACACCACAATGTAGGAGCCCACCGGGATGTCCGACTTTTCAACGTCCGGCCGGCGGATGTTGCCCAAGCCCCCGGCCAACATGATCGGCTTGTGAAACCCTCGAACCACGCCCGGCGGATCAATGCCCAGACGCTGCTCGTAGGTGCGAAAGTAGCCCAAAATGCCCGGTCGGCCGAACTCGTTATTAAAGGCCGCCGCGCCCAATGGCCCCTCCGTCATGATGTCCAACGGCGCCGCCATGCGTGGGCTTTTGGATTCCACGGTTTCCCAGGGGTGGGTGTACGTCGGAATGCGTAAGTTGGAGGTCGTAAACCCCGTTAAGCCCGCTTTGGGGCGCGCGCCTCGGCCCGTGGCGCCTTCGTCACGAATTTCCCCGCCGGAGCCGGTCGACGCCCCCGGGTGTGGCGAGATGGCCGTGGGGTGATTGTGGGTTTCCACTTTCATCAAGATGTCTGCGGACTCGGTGTGCGCTTCATAGACGCGCGACTGGGGATTCACACTCAAGCGCTCCACCACCGAGCCTTCCATCACCGCCGCGTTGTCGCGATAGGCGGACAGCACCCCCGCGGGCGATTGCGCGTACGTGTTTTTGATCATCTTAAACAGACTCAATGGCTGAGGCTTTCCATCAACCATCCAATCCGCGTTGAATATTTTATGGCGGCAGTGCTCGGAATTGGCTTGCGCAAACATCATCAATTCCACGTCCGTGGGGTCGCGCTCAAGCTCGGTAAAGGCGTGGGCCAAATACTCAATTTCATCCACCGACAACGCCAAACCCATGCGGACATTGGCCTGGGTCAGGGCCGCGATCGCGTCTTGCCCCAAGGCCACGGTGGCCAGTTCCGTGTGCGGCTTGTCGCGGAATAATCCCAACATCGCCTCCGCCTCCACCCACGTGGTCTCCGTCATTCGGTCACAGAGCGCGCTTTGCAACACGCGCATCGCCGCAGCGTCGAGCGGCTGTTGGGAGTGGTAGGAATAGCGCACCACGCGCTCAATGCGTTTAATGGCCCGCAGGCCCGAGTTGTGAGCGATGTCGGTGGCTTTGGACGACCAAGGGCTGATCGTGCCCACCCGTGGGCTCACCCAGATGCACGCCGCGCCCGACGTCGACGGATCCGTCAACCCCACCCCGCCCAACAACTCCGTCAGGTGCTGAACTTCCTGCGCCGAGAGGGCTGAGCCCACCTCGACCAAATACTGGTGGTGCGCCGTTAACCCGGTGAGTTCCGGAATCAGACTGTTGAGCTTGTGTTGAAGTTCGGCGAGTCGAAAATCGGAGAGCGCTGTAGTTCCGTTGATCACCATCATCAGAGCGCTGCGTCCTCTATAAATGTAGGCGATTATTTTAACGCAAATAGACTCGTTACGCGCCCAATCCGCGCGCTAAATTTTACGCCAAATCGGCGTTGAGCGCCGCGCGCATTCCCCGATTGAGGCTTAGAAAAAAAAGGACGTTTTAGACCTAACAGACTCTTTTCAATGGCAATTCAGGACTGTACCGACGACTGGGCAGTTTGAACGCCGCCGCCTGGCGCGCGCGGCTTATTTTTGTGTGCCATCCGAATTGGGGAGCATCGACAGCGGGAACGGCGTGACGTTAGAGCCCTCAAAATTGCTCATCTTGACCGCCCCCCCTTTTTTAACCTCATCAATACGCACAATGGCCTGCAGCGGAATGAAGGTGCGCTTAATCCCCTCAAACTCCGTCCGAATGCGTTCTTCGCCCGGATCGACGACGACACTGGAGCGTGAACCGAAGATGAGATCCTCCACCTCGATAAACCCAAACAACGAGCCATGAGAAACCTTCTTGGCATAGATTTCCCACAGTTTTCCCTCACGGAGGAGTTGTAATCGGTACACATTCGCCATAACGCATCCACGCTCGATAAACCGGTATCCATCATACCCGAGAACGCTCAATGCGATCTCAACGCTTAATTTCAAGGGTTCGAACGACCACCGCGCGCGGTGGATCTGACGCCGATGCGTGGGCCAGGCGTGAACCCCATCTGCGCCATCTTCGAGGCGCCATCGCGAACACGCACCACACTGAATTCGCCACCATGTCGCAGCGCAACATATTCGTTCGCGCGCGTCCAAGACACCGCCAATGCCGCGCGTCTTGGCAAGGAATGTGGCCTGAATTTTCCCAAAGCGCAGCGACTTTCGATAAGATGTGACGGTTCGATTACAGAATGTTAATGGTCAGGGCAACCTGATGGATCCATGAGCACAAATCTCACGAGGAGGGAGCGTGCATAAACCAATCACTTCAATCGCAGTCATAGGTCTGTTGACCTTAGCGGGCTGCGGCGGCGGAACCAATTCACCCACCGCCACCATCTCAACCACCCCGACGCACGGGACCTTGGTTGCCAATCCACCCTTGCGCGTCGCCAGCTTAAACGCCGCCGACTTCGCTGCCACCGTGGGAGCCACCGCGTCGGGTCAACAGTTGTTGGCGGCCGCTGGCACGCCAAAGTGTGGCGTGGATTTTTATTACCTCAATTTCTACACCACCGGCGGCGCGGGCGAACCCACACTCTCCAGTGGTGCGCTGATGGTGCCCACCGGTGGCACGGGCTGCACCGGCGCGCGTCCAGTTGTGTTGTACGCGCACGGAACCACGACGGCTAAAAATTACAACCTCGCCAACATCACCGATTCCACCAACCCCGCCGCTTCAGAGGCCGGCTTGTTGGCGGCGGTGTACGCGGCGCAAGGCTTTATCGTCGTGGCGCCCAACTACGCCGGTTACGACATCTCCACGCTGTCGTATCACCCCTACCTCAACGCGCAGCAACAAGCGGGCGAAATGATGGACGCGCTGAGCGCGGCTCGTTCTGGCCTTCCCAACACCTTCGCCGCCGCCACCACCGACAGCGGTAAGTTGTTCTTGGCAGGCTACAGCCAAGGTGGTCACGTCGCGATGGCGACCATGCGCGCGATGCAAGCTGCGGGACAAACCGTCACCGCCGCCGCCCCCGCGTCGGGTCCCTATGCGATGGAAGCCTTCGGCGATTCCATCTTCTTAGGCAACGTCAACGTGGGCAGCACGCTCTTTGCGCCGCTGATCACCACCAGTTATCAAAAAGCGTACGGCATCTACAGCAGCGTTTCCGACATCTACGCGGCGCCCTACGCCACGGGCATTGAGACCTTATTGCCCAGCACGCAGTCGCTGACGCAGTTGTTCACCTCGGGCGCGTTGCCGCAATCGGCGTTGTTCTCCTCCACCACGCCAAGCGCGAGCGATTTGACCGCGTTGGGCGTGCCTGCGGGCACCGCGGCCATCGCGGCGCACGCCATGGCGGTGCCGACCAATCCGGTCTTTGCGTCCGGCTTCGGCAGCACCCCGTTGATCACCAACGCCTATCGCATCAACTACGTGTTAGACGCCTTATCAAACCCCGATCAAGTCATTGCCCAAACCGGCACCGGCTTGGCGGCCACGACGCCGACCAACAAACTGCGCAAAGCCGCCGCACTGAACGACTTGCGTTCGGCGTGGTATCCGAAAGCGCCGCTGCTCATGTGTGGCGGTGTTCAAGACCCCACGGTGTTCTACTCGGTCAACACCCAAGCGATGAAGGCCTTCTGGTCCGCCTTGCCCGCGGGGTTGGTCACCGCGTACAGCGTTGATCCGTATCCGGCGACGACTTCGACGGATCCCTTACAAGCGGCGTTTTTACAAAGCGAAGCGGCGACCGTTGCCAGCGGTGGCGCGATGGGGTTTGTGACCAGTTATCACGGCACCTTGGTACCGCCACTGTGCACTTTGGCCGCTCGCGGCTTCTTCCAGAAAGTCTTGGGGGGCTAATTCATGAAATCGTTGACTAAATTAATTATTGGTTTGGGACTCAGCGTTGGATTGTTAAACGCCGCCTACGCGGTGGAAAACAACACCGTTTTGGTGGGCGCTTACTTCATTAACTTTGATGTGACCACGCCTGGCCTCCAGGGACCGGGCACCATTCCCGGATTGGGCGCGGATGTGAAGAACATCACCACCGCTTACCTCGCCTACACCCGCCGACTGACCGATCATTTTTCAGTTGAGCTGGCCGCCGGCGATCCGCCAACCGCCAAAACGGTGGGCGTGGGCCCGGCCAAATTAGGCTCCGTGCCCTACGACGGTCAGACGCTCATCACGGCAAAATGGTTATCGCCAACGGTGCTGTTGGAATACACCTTTTTGGATGAGAAATCCCCGATTCGTCCGTACGTGGGCGTGGGGGTGAACCACACGGTGTTTTACAACCGCGTGGTTACCGACGCGGGCGCTCAGGTGACCGGTGGACCCACCTCGGTGGCCTTGTCGCCGTCCACCGGTGGCGCCGCCACCATTGGCTTGGCGTACAACATCGCGCCGCATTGGGTCGCTCACGCCTCTTTCTCGGTCTCCAATATCCACACCTCCGCGGTGGCCGATACGGCAGGCTTAGAACGCACGGCGCACATTTCGTTTGCGCCCAAAGCCGCGGTGATCGCGGTCGGCTATCAGTTTTAATCGCTGAACCGTTGCCACTAAAAACCACCGCAGGATTCTGCGGTGGTTTTTTTATGCCCAAAGCCTTTAAACTGTGTCGTCGGAAAGGCCTTCCTCGTACCCAACGCCACTCATGAAACAACGCTCCCCATCCCCTAAGCCGCCCCCCACCGCACGCCTCATCCGATGGGTGGGGATGGGCGTGGTCATTTTATGGGCCCACGTCGCAATGCCACTGGCCACGGCTCAGCCGGCGTTGGAAGTCGCCGTGGCCGCCAACTTCACCGCTCCGGCCGAACAGATTGCACAGGCGTTCACCGCGCGCACCGGCATCCCGGTCCACATCAGCAGCGGCGCCAGCGGGGTGTTGTACGCGCAAATTAAAAACGGCGCGCCGTTTGAGGTTCTGCTCGCAGCCGACTCCGCCATCCCCTCGCAATTGTGTCAAGAGGGGCTGGCGCCCTGTGCGAGCCAAATGACCTATGCGATCGGGCATCTGCTGCTGTGGTCCAAAAACCCACAGACGGTTGATCCGGAAGGTCACGTATTGAGCCCATCGCTAAGCCGCTTGGCCTTGGCCAATCCCCAAACCGCGCCCTATGGGCGCGCTGCGGTGGAGACCTTGAGCGCTTTGGGCTTGGCTGAAAAAACCAAAGCCGCCTGGGTCTTGGGCGAAAACATCACTCAAGCCTATCAGTTTGTCGCCACGGGCAACGCGCCTTTGGGCTTTGTGGCGGCATCGCAAGTCACACGCAATGGCCACCTCACCGAGGGATCGGCCTGGCGCGTACCCGAGTCCTTGCACCATCCGCTCCACCAAGACGCCATCCTGCTCAAAGACACCCCCGACGCCCGCGCGTTCTTGCACGAACTGCGTCAGCCCGACACCCAAGCGCTGATTCGCTCGTACGGGTATTCGGTGCCCGACTAGAGCGCACCATGGCCACAGCACTTCCCATGGTTTTAAACCAAGACGCCCTCACGGCGGCAGAGACCGCGCTGCGTTTAAGCGTGCAACTGGCGGCCTCGACCACCCTCATCCTCGCCGTCCTCGCCATCCCGCTCGGGTACTGGTTGGCCACCACCGACCATCGTCTCAAAACGCTCGTCAACGCGCTGGTGTTGTTGCCGCTGGTGTTGCCACCCACCGTCTTGGGATTTTATCTGTTGGTGTTGCTGGGACCATCGGGGTGGATCGGCGAGTTGACCACCTCCCTGGGGCTGGGGTTGTGGTCGTTTCGCTTCGAAGGGCTGTTGCTGGGGTCGGTGATCTTCTCCCTCCCCTTTGCCGTGCAACCCATCCAAATGGGCTTTGAATCCCTCGGGCGTCGGCCACTGGACATCGCTCACAGCGTGGGCGCGACGCCTGTGGATGCGTTTGTGACCGTGGCCTTGCCGGCCATCGCGCCCTCGTTGCTGACCGCCGCGGCCTTAACCTTTACCCACACCTTGGGGGAGTTCGGCGTCGCCCTCATGGTGGGCGGCAACATTGAAGGTCGCACGCGGTTGATGAGCCTGGAAATCTACACCGCCGTCGAACGCATGGATTATTCGGTCGCGCACCTGCTGGCGGCGGGCTTGGTGTTGCTGTCCATGCTCTGCCTGTTGGCCTTATTGCGCTTTAAACGCGCTCCGCGGGGTTCGCCGTGACCATCGCCCTCCAACTGGCGTGCCGTCTTGGCGGCTTTGGCTTAAGCGTGAACCTCAGACTGCCGGCCACAGGGGTGACCGTGATCTGGGGCGCGTCCGGAGCGGGCAAGACCACGCTGTTGAACGCCGTGGCGGGGTTTCAGCCGGCGACGGGCTTGATTCAAGGGCCACACTTCACCTGGCTCAATTCGGCCCAGGGAATCGATGTGCCCACCCACCGGCGGCGCTTGGGAATGGTGTTTCAGTCGGATAATTTGTGGCGGCATTGCAGTGTGCGCGCCACCCTCGACTACGCCCTCAAACGCGCGCCGCAGCCCCTCGCCGCATCCGAGCGTCACGCCATTTTGGACTTACTGAAACTCCACAGCTGTTTGGATCGCAAACCCGCCGCGCTCTCGCTCGGGGAACAACAACGCGCTGCGCTGGCCCGTGCGCTGTGGATCAACCCCCAAGCCTTGTTATTGGATGAGCCGTTCTCGGCCTTAGACCCAGCGCTGCGCTTGGAACTGCTCAACCATCTTGATCTGCTCAAACAACGCCTGATGATTCCCGTGCTGTTGGTGACCCACCGCGTCGATGAGATGGTTCGCTTGGCCGACCACGTGGTGGTTCTGGATCAGGGTCAAGTGCAAGCCAACCTGCCCATTGAGGCCGCCCTACTCGACCCCGCACTGGCACGACGGCTGGGCGATGACGCGGGCGTGGTCATGTGGGGCCGCCTGGCGCAACGCGACGACGATCATCTGGTGCGGATCGACTGTCCGATTGGTCCCGTGTGGGTCCGCGACCTGGGCACGCCGCTGGGCGAACGGGTGCGGCTGCGCTTATTGGCCAAAGACGTCAGCGTGTCGCGGATGGAACCCATCGACTCGAGCGTTCAAAATCGACAAACGGGAATCATTGAAGCCATCGATGACGACCATCACCCGGCACAGGTGTTGGTGCGGATTAGGTTGCAACAAACCGCCGTGTTGGCGCGCATCACGCACCGCGCGTTGCGCCACCTGGCGTTGTCGCCACAACAAGCCGTGTGGGTGCAATTTAAATCGGTGGCGGTGTTGGTTTAAGCCGAAGGGCTTCGTCGTGTTCGTACCTGCACCAAATCGCCCGCGGACAACGCCGTTGGCAATGCATATTCAACTTTGAATTACCCCAGTTACCACTGCATTACTTTTAAAGACATTATTTGACAAATAATCCTAAATTTCTCTGAAATAATCCTGAGTCTTAAAACCAATACATTTTGCTCGACTTGGTGTTTTTAAGAACAACTAATTAGCCACGAACGACGCTGAATTGCGGGGATTACCAAGCAAAGAAAAAGACTTTTACACTTGCGATGGTAGAGAGTTTACCGGCCATGATTGACCAAATTGAAACTAACTATCCACTTTCTCTTAATCGGATATTCGGCTGGAATGATCACTCAATAAAGCTCGGTAAGCGACCTCATCGCTTTGTCCAGCAGCGAGTTTTAGCACCGCCTCGGCTGCGGCTTCCTCACTCGCGGTAAACGCCATACCGTTCAATTCCAAAAACAACACGCTTGAAAGAAAGCCTGTGCGCTTATTGCCATCGGCGAACGGGTGGTTCTGAAGAATGGCAACCGTGTACGCTGCGGCGAGCGCGATTGCATCCACATCGTTGCCGTAGGCATCCAACTGCAAGGGGCGCGCCAACGCGGATCGCAACAGGCCGACGTCTCGGACACCGGGCAGACCACCATGACGGACAAGCAACTGCTCATGGATTGCCAACACCAGCTGCTCGTCTATCCAGACCCACTCGCTCACTTCGCCAGCACGTTCAATGTGTTGCGATAGCGGTTCATAATCTCTTCCGCCTTTGCCATTTTTGTTGCGAAGTCAGGGTTAAAGGCTGTCAGGTGATAGCCGCCATCGGCCGTTTCCGTGGCATACAGCGTATCTCCCTTGGAAATCCTAAGCCGCGCCAGCATCTCCTTGGGGATGACAACGCCGGTTGACGTTCCGATGGCGGTGAGTTTCAGGCTGTTCATGTTGTCCTCGATGACCGCATTATAATTAACATTATAATACCTCTGGCCTGCGCGTCAAGAGATTGTGTTCAGTCGTGTAGCCAAGCCTATTCCAGTAATGTAATTGTTCCCGAGCAGCGTAAAGTTAACCACACGGGTTCGGTTGCAAGCTCAATCAAACCCACACCTCGTCAGACGTTGTTGACGTGCAGGATTGGTTTTCGCACGGTTTAGAATAATCGACAAGGCTTGCGGTTTCACCTAGCCTGTGGGCGCGAATTCCGATCCACACGACAACCAGTCCATCCGCGCAGTCAACCACTTGGCACGGTGTCTGCGTCGATGAGAGGTTGCCGTTCGGTTTGTTGCGTCGACTGCACGTCATCGCGTTTCGGTGGCGGCGATCAATCCAGATAGTGGCGGAGAGGGTG
>Ga0164297_10002641_pt1 | contig 17476 bp, 17 predicted proteins | sample GEODES058metaG_FD_113539 | JGI IMG/M metagenome (GOLD analysis project Ga0164297, IMG submission 113539) | Dystrophic lake water microbial communities from Trout Bog Lake, Wisconsin, USA - GEODES058 metaG | ecosystem: Environmental > Aquatic > Freshwater > Lake | place: USA: Trout Bog Lake...
TCACGATCGCTGGGTGAGAGGGGTCACCACTTTGCATGAAGGAGAATCGATCACCCTCAAAATGCTTTTGTGCTTCCCCTGGAATTCTCACAAAGGATGTGGGGGGCAGCACAGGTAACTGTGAGTGAGTGCTTGAGAGGGAATCTTGTAGAGGGGGCTGTGTCATAATTTAATCAAAGCGGCACTGCAAGTGCACCCACATCACGCCCATTGAATGAGCGCAAAATAGATCCTGAGAAAGACTTCATTTTGTCATTTAAAAATATTTTAATCTCTTGTCTAACATTTGCCCTATTGGCACTTTCGAGCTTGACTCAAGCTCAGGAATGGCCCACGCGCCCCGTCAAAATCGTGGTTCCCTACCCTGCTGGGGGTGGCGTTGATGTCCTTGCCAGAGCGTTGGCCAACCAACTCCAAGAGAGATGGCACCAAAGTGTCACGATCGACAACCGTCCTGGCGCCAATACCTTGATTGGTGCGGAGTTGGTGGCCCATGCCAGTGATGGCCATACCTTGCTTTTGAGCACGGATGCGACCTTCACCATCAATCCCCATTTGTACAGCAAACTCCCCTATGACCCCATGCTTGATTTCAAGCCAGTGACCTTGCTGGTATCCTTTAGTCAATTGTTGGTGGTGAATTCAAAACTAGGATTGAACAGTCTGCAAGACTTGTTGGCTTTTGCAAAAGCTCACCCCAACGCCCTTTCCTATGCCTCCTATGGCCCAGGCAGTCAGCCGCAATTGGCCACAGAGATGCTCAAGCAAAAAGCACACGTCTCGATTGAGCACATACCCTACAAAGGCATTCCACAGGCCGTGATGGGAGTGGTGAGTGGAGAGATTCCCATGACGTGGTCGGGTGTCATCTCTGCTCGCCCCCATTTGGCAAGCAAGGCCATTCTCGCTTTGGCTTATGGAGGTCGAACACGACTGAAAGAATTTCCAAACGTACCCACCATGATTGAGCTGGGTTTCCCAGAGGTAGACGCCAACGTGTGGGTGGGTGTTTTTGCACCCGCATCGTTTACTGCAAACTTGGTTGATCGCATCAATGGTGACATTCAATCGGCGATCAGCTCAAGCACTTTTCGCGACAAAGAGATCGAAGCCAAGGCCTACGATTACGAGGGATTGGGCCCAGACGATTTCAAAAAACACATTCAAATTGAGAGCTTGAGTCGCTCCAATTTGATCAAATCATCTGGCATTAAACTCAACCCATGAAGACCACACCTTGGCAAGAACTCACCCAGGCTCAACTCGATTGGTCCTATTTGCAAAGCAACCATGCCCCAAACATGGCAGAGGTCTCCCAACGTTGTGAATTGCAGTCTGAAAAAAATAGAGCCTGGTTAAAGGAGCATCCCGCTCTAGGCACCGAGCAAACCTTTGCTTACGACACTCAATCACAAAACACCCTTGAGTGGTACTCCCCCAAGGCCAGAGAAATAAAAGACCAGAAGGAACAACTCGCACCCATTGTGTTTTTCGTTCATGGGGGAGCTTGGAAGAGTGGTCACAGCCAAGCATACGCTCTTCCCATGAAGTGGCTCTTAGAGAGAGGCGTGCACCTGGTGGTACCTAACTTCTCCGCAGTGACTGACTGTGAGGGTGACTTGAACGTGCTATTGAGTGAGTTACAAAAAGCACTTGCTTTTTGTGCATCGCATGCTCTTACTCAAGGAGCTGATCCGCAGCTGATCCATGTTTTGGGACACTCATCGGGAGCACACTTGGCAGCTTGCCTGAAGGTGAGCAATTGGAGTGCTGCACATCTTGAAGAGCCACATATTTCCTCCCTTTTGTTGGTGAGTGGAATGTATGATTTGGAGGCAGTGAGTCACTCCTCTAGAAGTGAATACGTGAACTTCACCCCTGAAACAGTGAACGCAATGAGTCCCGAGAGGCATCTGGAGAGATTCCTGAGCCCCAAGGATTTGAAAGTGACTTTGTGCTGTGGCACGAAGGAATCACCAGAATTCATCCGTCAAAGCTCATCTATGCATGAGGCACTGCAGAGTCAGGGCGTGAGAGCTGAAATGATTTGGTGTAACGGGATCAATCACTTTGAGATTTTGGAGCAACTCTGTGAGGTGTCCTGCGAAGTTTCTCAAGCACTTTTAATGCATTTGAATACGCATTGAGCGTTCACTTCAGTGAACAGGACCCTTCAGTGCGTTTGGCACCATCAATGGCATCACTGGAATGCCCTCCTCGAGCAAAGCCAATGATTCATCTTGACTCACTTGCCCTCGAATGTTTCGCTCTTGAGTTTCCCCATAATGCATCTTTCTGGCTTCCTCAGCGAACTCAGATCCAACGTCCTCTGTGTTGGCAATGACGTGTTGCACCATGTTGAGCCAAGCGGCCTGCATTTGTGCTTGCAATTCTTGTGGGATTTGGTCCTTGGACAAGGCCACATTGGGAGTTGTTGCAGGGAGGTTTTGCTGCACCACATCGAGCTCCATGCTCTTGGACTGAGCGGGCATCTCAGAGTCACTTGGAGCTGGGGTAACTTGAGCAGTCGACAAACCCTCCGTTCTAGACGTGCGAGACGCCAACAAATTGAGCCTCGGAGCGGATAGGCGTTTGACAATGCTGTGCTCACCGCACATGGGGCATTCGATCATGCCTTTGACCAATTGCGATTGGAAATCATCCTCAGAAGCAAACCAACCTTCAAATTGGTGCTCTTGGGAACATTGCAAATCTAATACTTTCATGACCAAATTATGACTCAAATCCATCCAAGTTGCCATGCACTGCAAACTTGGGGGCAAAGAGGTGAAGGATATTGAACTGACCTTGCGCTGCTAAGCCCAAGCATTGACTCAGGAGCGCATTGTTTTTTTAAGAGCCCAAGGAGCGCACAATGGCAGAGGCGCACAAGGCCATCAGACCGCCTGGGAACACGCCCATGGCAAGCACCATGAGACCATTCAAGCTCAAGAGGCAACGCACCTCCCAACTTGCGGAGACACGGGTCACCGTCAAAGGCTCATCAAAGTACATCACCTTGATGACTCTGAGGTAATAAAAAGCAGCCACCAAGGACATGAGGAGAGCGAAGATCACCAAAGGAGTTGAGCCCGTTTGCTGAGAAGCCAAGAGGGCTTGAAGCACGGAGAGCTTGGCATAAAAACCAACCAAGGGAGGAATGCCTGCAAAGGAGAACATGCAAATGGTCATGATCGCAGCGTACAAAGGGCTCTTTTGGTTCAAGCCTGCCAAGTCAGAAATTTCCTCACTCTCAAAACCTTCTCTGGCCAAGATCAAAATCACGCCAAAGGCAGCCAATACAGTGAGGACATAAGACAAGATGTAGAAGAGTGCCGAACTGTAGGCATTTGCTGCATCCACCGTCGAACCATTGACCACACCGCAAAACAAACCAATGATCACAAAGCCCATCTGAGAGATGGTGGAAAAGGCAAACATTCGCTTCAAGTTGGTCTGTGCTATGGCTGCCAAATTACCCACCGTCAACGAGCACACACTCAAGATGATCAACATTTGCTGCCAATCTTGTGCCAAAGGCAGCAAACCACTGACCAGCAAACGAATGGCAATGGCAAATGCTGCAAGCTTGGGAGCACCTGCAATCATGAGGGTCACAGAGCTGGGGGCACCTTGATAGACATCGGGCACCCACATGTGAAAAGGCACGAGGCTCATTTTGAACGCCAAGGCACACACAACAAAGACCACGCCTAAAACCAAAACTTGATGCTTGATTTGACCGCTAGAGACACTTGCAAAAACGGTGCTGATGTCCAATGAACCTGTGGCCCCATACAACATGGACAGCCCATAGAGCAAAAAACCGCTGGCCAAAGCGCCCAGTACAAAGTACTTCATGGCGGCCTCACTGGCCTGCGCATGATCACGACGCAAAGCCACCATGGCGTAACTAGAAAGCGTCAAAAGCTCAAGTCCCAAATAGATCACCAAAAAGTGATTGCCTGAAATCATGACCATCATGCCCAAGAGTGCGAAAAGCCCCAGAGTGAACATCTCCCCTCCTCTGAGCATGTCGCGATCCTGCGCATAAGGCCGACCATATACGAACGTGACAAAGACCGCCAAAGCAGAAAAACACTTGAGCCAATGCCCCAAGGGATCAAAGACCACCATGTGCGAAAAACCAAAACTCACCTGATCGGCCAAAGCCAAGGAACCTTCCAAGGCACTCACCACGATGAGCGTCAGAAGACTCAAAACATAGGTGAGTGTGCGTCCAGCAGAGGTAACCCACAAGTCCACAAGCGCGATCACACACGTCGCACACAAGAGGACAATCTCGGGTGAGAGGCTGTTCCAGCTTTGAAAGTCAATCATCTTGTAGTTGCTCTTCGATAAAGGTATAAAGGGGATTCGTTTGAAATGACCATCACGCTCAAATCTTGCTCAAACTAGAGAGACGAACCAGCTCATCAACAGATGGGCCCATCAAGTCGGTCAGGGGCTTGGGATCAATACCCATGGCCAAGACAGCAAGCGCCAAAAGAGCCAACATGAAAAATTCACGCGGATTGATATCAATCAGATCACGAACATCTTGATTGGCAACTGGACCAAGGTAGACGCGTTTGACCATCCATAGGGTGTACGCGGCCCCAAAAATCAAAGCTGTGGCGGCTCCAAGCCCCAAAGCAAAACTGGATTTAACCGCGGCCAAAATCACCATCCATTCGCCCACAAAGCCCGCTGTACCCGGCAAGCCGCAGTTGGCCATGGCGAATAAGATGGCAAAGGCACCAAAGGTTGGCATCGTGTTGATCACTCCACCGTAAGAGGCAATCTCTCTGGAGTGAACCCTGTCGTAGAGCACACCGATGCAAAGGAACATGGCAGCAGAGACAAATCCGTGTCCCACCATCTGAACCAAAGCGCCCGAAATCCCCAAGGGTGTGAAGAGAAAAATCCCCAAGCTCACAAAGCCCATATGAGCAACTGAAGAGTAAGCGACGAGTTTTTTCATGTCCTCTTGCACCAAGGCCACCAAACCCACGTAGATCACGGCAACCAAAGAAAGCGCCAAGATCAAAGGGGCAAAATCGTGACTGGCGTCTGGCAGGATGGGCAATGAGAAACGCAAAAATCCATATGCACCCAACTTGAGCATGATGGCGGCCAAGATGGCTGAACCCCCGGTGGGCGCTTCAACGTGCACATCGGGCAACCATGTGTGAACAGGCCACATGGGGACCTTGACAGCAAAGGCGGCCAAAAATCCCAAGAAAAGCCAAGTTTGCTCTTGTGCGCTCAGAGGCAAACTGTACCAACGCATCAGATCAAAGCTACCCCCTGAATGCACGTACAAGTACACCAATGAGACCAACAAGAGCACTGAACCCAAGAGTGTGTAGAGAAAGAACTTGAAGGCTGCATAAATTTTACGAGGACCACCCCAAACGCCAATGATGAGGTACATCGGAATCAAAGTGGCTTCGAAGAACACGTAAAAGAGCAATGCGTCTACTGCACAAAAAACGGCAATCATCAAACCGCTCAAAACCAAGAATGCACCCATGTATTGGTTCACACGCTCGGTGATGACTTGCCAACCTGCAATCACCACAACGATGGTAATGAAGGAGGTGAGCAATACAAAAGCCAATGAGATTCCGTCTACCCCCAAGTGATAAAACACATTGAAGCGCTCAATCCAAGACACGTTTTCAACAAACTGCATCTCAACCACAGAAGGATCAAATCGACTCCAAAGCGGCAAAGTCACCAAAAAGGATGCGACTGCACCAATGAGCGCAAACCAACGAACTGCCAAGGCATTCTCATCCTTGCCAAACATCAACAAGACCAGACCAAATGCGATCGGAGTCCAAATTGCCAAACTGAGCAGTCCCATGTTCTTAATTTCTCTCTGTGTGTTTGAGGGTTGCGAGCTTCAAGACAAGTTCCTCAAGGCTTTAACCACACGAACCAAGTCATGAGGAAGAATACCCCCACAATCATGACCAATGCGTAGTGATACAAATAACCGGTTTGCGCAGGCCTGACCCACGTGGACAACTTGGAGACCAAACGCCAAGATCCGTTGACAATGAATCCATCGATGATCTTCAAGTCTCCGATGCGCCAAAAAACGCGACCCAAGGCACGAGCCAACGCAGCGCTCACATGCTCATTGAACCAATCTAAATAGTATTTGTTCTCTAAGATCTGTTTCAAAAACGCAAGCTTTTCACTGAACCACTCAGGCACTCTTGGATTGACCAAGTAAAAGTAATACGCGGTGATCACGCCTAAAAGTGCCAAAGCAAAGGGCAATGATGTGAAGGCTGCCAAAGCCATATCAAAAGGCCCTTCAAATTCTTGAGCCATTTCGTGCATGCTCACATGGTGTTCACTCAGTACTTGAATGGAGTTGGAGAACAAGTTTCCATACAGAACACCCTCAATGCTCATGTATCCCAACACAACCGAGGGAATGGCCAACAAAACGAGAGGGACAGTAACGACCCATGGTGACTCGTGGGGTTTGTCGTGAGCGTGATCCCCGTGGTGTGCATCCTCATCATCGGGGTGATACTGGTCGTATCGCTCTTGACCGTGGAAGACCAAAAAGTACATCCTGAAAGAGTAAAAGGCGGTCACAAATACACCGATCAGCGCTGCGGCATGGGCCCAAGGCGCAAAAGGCAAGTGACTCAAGGAGACCGCATCAATGATGCTGTCTTTTGAGTAAAAGCCGGAGAAAAACGGAGTTCCGATCAATGCCAAAGAGCCGAGCAAGGAAGTGATCCAAGTAATGGGCATGTATTTCCTGAGGCCACCCATGTATCTGATATCTTGGTTGTGATGTACACCCATGATGACCGAGCCAGCACCTAAGAACAACAGAGCTTTGAAAAATGCATGGGTCATCAAGTGAAAAATGGCTATTGGATAAGCTGAAACACCCAAAGCAACCGTCATGTATCCCAATTGCGAAAGGGTTGAATAGGCGACGACTCGCTTGATGTCATTTTGAACAATGCCTAAAAAGCCCATGAAGAGTGCCGTGATGGAGCCAATGATCAAAATGAAATTCAAAGCCGTGTCACTCAACTCAAAAATGGGTGACATTCTAGAAACCATGAAAATACCGGCTGTCACCATGGTGGCAGCATGAATCAAGGCGGAGATCGGAGTTGGGCCCTCCATGGAGTCAGGCAACCACACATGAAGCGGAAATTGCGCACTCTTACCCATGGCTCCAACAAACAAACAAATGCCCATGACCGTGATCAAGAGCCAGTCGGTACCTGGGAGTGTGAGGTTGACCAATTCAGGCACTTTGGCAAAGATCTCTATGTAGTTCAGACTTCCCGTGTAAGCCGCAATCAATCCAATACCCATGATGAAGCCAAAGTCACCGACACGGTTGACCAAAAACGCTTTCATGTTGGCAAAGACAGCAGTGGGCTTCTTGAACCAAAAACCGATCAACAAATAAGACACCAATCCCACACCTTCCCATCCAAAGAAGAGCTGGAGTAAATTGTTGCTCATGACGAGCATCAACATGGCAAAGGTGAAGAGTGAGATGTAGGCAAAAAAGCGGTTGTAGCCTTCATCGTCATGCATGTAACCAATGGTGTAGATGTGGACCATCAAAGACACAAAGGTGACCACGCACATCATGAGGGCGGTCAAGCCATCGATCAAAAAGCCTACCTCCATCTTGAGGTCTCCAACTTGCATCCAGGTGTAGAGGGTTTGCTCAAAATGGGCACCGTCTTGAACCACGCTTTGAAGCGTCAAGGCAGAAAGGACAAAGGCCACAAACACACCCAAGATGGTGAGTGAGTGACAAGCGCGACGTCCCAACACGTTGGAGCCCATCAGCGTTCCACCTAAGCCAGCCAACAAGGACCCAACCAAAGGGGCCATGGGAACGGCAAGCAATGTGTAAAGGTTTAGGCTTTGACTCATGGAAGAAGTGATGTTTTAAATGGGTGTTGTGATTAAAGATCAGCCCTTGAGGGTGTTCATCTCATCAATGTGGATGTTTTGGCGATTTCTAAATAAGAGCACCAAAATCGCCAAACCAATGGCTGACTCGGCAGCGGCAACGGTCAAAATGAAAAACACAAAAACTTGACCTTGAATGTCGCTCAAATAGTGAGAGAAGGCCACAAAATTCATGTTCACGGCCAATAGCATGAGCTCAATGGCCATCAACAGCACGATGATATTTTTTCTATTCAAGAAAATACCTGTGACCGAGAGTGCAAAAAGCATGGCCCCAAGTGTTAAAAAGTGTCCCAAGGTCACATTCATGATGAGCTTTCCCCTGTGGGTTGAGTAAGCGGTGCGGGCTCTTTGACCGCATCCATTTTGACCAATCGAACGCGGTCGCGGGCTTGAACTTTGACTTGTTCAGCTGGAGACTGATGTTTGCTGTCTTTTCGATCTCTGAGTGTCAAAGCAATGGCCGCAATAATCGCAACCAACAAAATCACAGCGGCCAACTCAAGGGGATACAAGTAATCAATGTAGATCGACTCACCCAAGGCCAAAGTGTTTGAGACACTGGCTGCGTTTGGCGTGACGGCACCTTGAACTGGTGCACTCAAGCGAAAACCACCCATGAGCACGGCCGCAAGCTCCAAAGCAACGACAGAGCCCAAGGTGGCAGCCAAGGGGAAATTTTTCCAAAACCCACGCCTCAAACTCTCCAAATCCACATCAAGCATCATGACGACAAACAAAAAGAGGACCATCACAGCGCCAACGTAGACCAACACCAGAGTAATGGATAAGAATTCAGCCTCCAAAAGCATCCAAATGCCAGAAGCTTGAAAGAAACTGAGCACCAAAAAGAGAGCCGCATGCACAGGATTGCTCACCGTGATCACGCGAAATGCGGCCACCAACAAAATGGCAGAAAAGACGTAAAAGAGTGCTGATTGAGGATCCATGAAAGGCTTTGATCTTGATTGGTTAACGGTTTTGGGCTCAGGCAGTCGTCTTGGATATGCTTTCAGCAGCCTGCTCAGCGATACTTCGCGTCGGCAGCTTTTTGTTTTGCGATTTCAGGCTCGTAGCGGTCTCCGACTGCCAAAAGCATCTCTTTGGTGAAATACAAGTCTCCACGTTTTTCACCGTGGTATTCAAATATTTGTGTCTCAACAATAGAGTCAACAGGGCAGCTTTCCTCGCAAAATCCACAAAAGATACATTTTGTGAGATCGATGTCATAGCGAGATGTACGCCTTGAACCATCGGCTCTGACGGTGGATTCAATCGTGATGGCCATGGCGGGACAAACTGCCTCGCACAATTTGCAAGCAATACAACGCTCTTCCCCGTTTTCATATCTTCGCAAAGCGTGAAGCCCCCTGAACCTTGGACTCAAAGGAGTACGCTCTTCAGGAAACTGTATGGTGATTTTTCTCGCAAACATGTACTTGCCTGTGAGTGCAAGGCCCTTAAAGAGTTCAAGCAACATGAAGCTTGAGAGGAAGTCTCTCAACGAAAATGAGCTCTGACTGGTTCGCAATGTGGAGGTGGTCATGCTATTAATACGCTCTAATGTTGTTCATTTCAGGTCCAAATGTTCCATGGGGACTCGATCCACAAGCCAACAATGACCAACCAGACCAATGTGACGGGAATGAAAATCTTCCACCCCAAGCGCATGATCTGGTCATACCTGTATCTTGGAAAACTGGCTCGGACCCACAAGAACATGGTCACCACCACAAACGTTTTAAGGCCAAGCCAAATCCAGCCAGGCACCCAGTTGAAGAGTAGGTTGTCAAAGGGAGATAACCAACCACCCAAAAACATGATGACAGAGAGCATGGAGACCAAGATCATGTTGGCGTATTCTGCCAAGAAGAACATGGCAAAGGACATGCCGGAATACTCAATCATGTGACCCGCAACAATCTCTGACTCGCCCTCCACCACATCAAAAGGATGGCGATTGGTTTCAGCCAAACCAGAAATGAAATAGACCACAAAAATTGGCAGTAAAGGCAACCAATTCCAAGACAAAAAGGACAGTCCCATTTGGGCGAAATAGCCTTTGCTTTGAGACATGACGATATCGGTCATGTTCAAGCTACCCGTGACCATCAAGACGACCACCAAACAAAAACCCATGGCAATTTCATAACTCACCATTTGCGCTGAAGCCCTCATGGCTCCTAAAAAAGCATACTTGGAGTTGGATGCCCACCCGGCAATGATGACACCGTACACCTCAAGCGAAGTGATGGCCATTAAAAACAATAGTCCCGCGTTGACGTTGGCCAAGGCCACTTCGGGTCCAAAAGGAACCACGACCCAGGCAGCCAAAGCAGGCATGATGGTCATGACTGGACCAAGCAAGAAAAGAACGGAGTGTGCGCGGGTTGGGACAATGATCTCTTTGGTGAGCAACTTCAAAGCATCTGCAATGGGTTGGAGCAAACCAAAGGGACCAATACGGTTAGGACCCAGTCGAACTTGTGTAAAACCAATGCCTTTTCTCTCCCACAAAGTGAGATAGGCTACGCTCAGCATCAAAGGCAACAGCAAGACCACAATTTTAATCAGCGTCCAAATCACAGGCCAAAGCAACTGAGTCCACCAAGCTTGGTTGAACAAGCCTAAACCAGCGTTGAAGAGAAAGTCAACCATGCTGCTCATCTCCCCATTCTTGCGTCTGCTGTGGCTTGTAGTGCAGGAGATCTCCTGACCAAACCATCCAACTGATAACTGGCAGCAGTACAAGGCTTTTGACCCTGTGCACTTGAGAGATCCAAAGCGGCATTCGAGTGATTGGACAATATCTCACTCAAGGCAGGTAGCGTTTCATGCAAAGACACACGAACGTCCTCAATGGTTTCAAACTCAAAACCATGAAGCCCCAACATATTGGCCAAAACTCGCAAAACTTTCCATGCGGGTCGAGTACCGCCCAAAGGACGCACGACAGCGTGGAAGGATTGCTCCATGCCCTGGGTGTTGACAAAAGTACCCGGTGTCTCACTGAAAGGGGCAATGGGCAGGATCACATCACTGAACTCTAAATTGGTCTTGAATGGAGAGAGCGTGACCACCAAATCCATTGCAGTTAAAGCTTGGAGGGCACGTTGAGGATTCGCGCAGTCATGCTCAGGCTCCAAATTCATCAATAACACGCCCTTCAAGGCTCCAGGCTCAAGCATCTGAGATACATTGAGTCCATTTGATTGTGGACTTGGACGAGCTTGAACCCATTGAGCTCCAACTGTATTGGCACTCTCGCCCAAGAAGCCAAAGGTGCAACCCAATTGATCTGACAACCAGTTGACCAAGCTCAGCAAGGTGTTTGCTCTTGGGTGGTGCGCAAGAGCGTTGCCCAAGAACACATGCATTCTCTCGCCCTGAACCAAAGACTGCGCCAAAAGATCCATCTCGGCATCAAGCCCTTCAAATGGCACGATAGACTCAACTCCCTTGAGCTTGGCAACACTTGCACACAAGGCGACCAAAGACTGGACCCAATGATCTGCATCTCTGGCCACGCTTTGAGAAACGCGCATGGCCCAATCTGGTTCAGCTTCATTGAGACTGAAAATTTGAGCGCCATGCAAAATCGCGTATCGAACGCGTTGGGCCAAGATGGGATGCTCTTTTCTGAGGTTACCGCCAATGAACAACATGGTGCGCATGTGGTTGATGTCTTCAATGGCACACCCCAACCAACGCACCGACCCGTCGTGAGCAAAGTCAGCAGCTCTAAGACGCGAATCGATATTTTCACTACCCAATGCACGCATCAATTGAGAGCCCAAATAAAGCTCTTCAAGTGTTGACTGAGGAGACATGAGAGCACCCAAACTCTTTGCACCATGACGGGCAGAGATGTCTTTGAAAGCGTCAGCAATGAAGGTGAGTGCTGTTTGCCAATCCACCTCATGCCAGTCACCCGCCTGTTTGATCATGGGTACTTGAAGGCGCTCGGGAGAATTCAAAGCTTCGTATGAGAAACGGTCTCTATCTGCAATCCAACATTCATTGACAGCCTCATTTTCCATTGGAACCACGCGCATGACTTGATTGTTTTTAACTTGAACAATCAAATTGGATCCTGTGGAGTCGTGTGGACTGATGGACTTTCTGCGGCTCAATTCCCAAGTTCTGGCTTGATACCTAAAGGGCTTGCTGGTCAAGGCACCAACAGGACAAATGTCAATCATGTTGCCAGAGAGTTCGCTGTCAACGGACATGCCAACAAAGCTCTCAATCTCAGCGTGCTCGCCACGGTGCGAGAGACCCAACTCCATGACACCCGCAATTTCTTTTCCGAAACGAACACAACGTGTGCAGTGAATGCAGCGGCTCATCTCTTGCATGCTGATCAAGGGCCCCACATCCTTGTGGAACACCACTCGTTTTTCCTCTGCATATCTTGAGGATGATCCTCCATAACCCACCGCTAAATCTTGCAACTGACACTCTCCACCTTGATCGCAAATGGGGCAATCCAAAGGATGGTTGATCAACAAGAATTCCATCACAGACTTTTGCGCATCCACTGCCTTTTTAGACTTCGTGCGAACAATCATCCCTTGAGTCACTGGAGTGGCACATGCAGGAGCAGCTTTGGGAATTTTTTCAATGTCAACCAAACACATCCTGCAATTGGCTGCGATGGTGAGTTTTTTGTGATAACAAAAATGAGGAATATACGTTCCTGCTTTCTCAGCGGCATGCATGACCATGCTGCCAGCAGCAACTTCTACTTTTTTTCCGTCGAGTTCAATTTCAACCATGATCAAAGAGCGCCTTAAACGTAGGACTCCACCACGCAACTTTTGTGCGTGATGTGATGTTCAAATTCATCTCGGAAGTGCTTGATCATGCCGCGTACCGGCATGGCCGCGGCATCGCCCAAAGCGCAAATGGTTCGGCCCATGATGTTCTCGGCCACGTTGTCCAACAACGCCAAGTCACTCATCTGACCTTCACCTTTTTCAATCTTCTCAACCACGCGCCACAACCAACCTGTACCCTCACGGCAAGGCGTGCATTGACCACATGATTCATGCATGTAAAAAGCACTCAAACGCATCAAACTCTTGACCATGCAGCGAGTTTCATCCATGACGATCACGGCTCCAGAGCCCAACATGGAGCCAGCTTTAGATATGGAGTCATAGTCCATCGTGAGCTCCATCATGATGTGAGCGGGTAAAACGGGAGCTGAAGATCCACCGGGAATCACCGCCTTGAGTGCTCGTCCGCCCCTGACACCACCCGCCAATTCGAGCAGCTTAGAAAAAGGAGTACCCATAGGAATTTCATAATTTCCAGGGCGCTCTACGTCTCCACTTACAGAGAAAATTTTGGTGCCACCGTTATTTGGCTTTCCACTGGCCAAGTAAGCCTCTGCGCCATGCCTCAAGATCCAAGGCACTGCAGCAAAAGTCTCTGTGTTGTTGATGGTTGTAGGTTTACCAAATAAACCATAACTTGCAGGGAATGGGGGTTTGAAGCGAGGCTGCCCTTTTTTACCTTCTAAAGATTCGAGCAAAGCCGTCTCTTCACCGCAAATGTAAGCTCCAAAACCATGAACTGCATGAAGTTCAAAGGAGTACTTGGAGCCCAAAATGTTTTGACCCAAGTAACCTTTGGCTCGAGCTTGTTCAAGTGCAAGCGAGAAACGCTCATATGTTTTGAAAATTTCGCCATGAATGTAGTTGTAACCCACACTCACACCCATCGCGAATGCTGCTATGGCCATACCTTCAATCACAATGTGTGGATTGAATTGGAGAATATCCCTGTCCTTGCAAGTTCCAGGCTCGCCTTCATCAGAATTACAAACCAAATACTTTTGCCCAGGGAAAACACGAGGCATGAAACTCCACTTTAGACCGGTCGGGAAACCCGCACCTCCGCGCCCCCTGAGTCCCGAATCTTTGACCATCGCAATGACTTGGTCTTGTGTCATTGGCTCAGAGCCATCACTCCCAAGCATTTTCTTGAGGGCCTGATACCCTCCCCGGGCTTCATAATCTTCAATGGACCAATTGTGGCCATTCAAATCTGCAAAAATTTGTGGATTGATATGCCTGTCGTGAAAGCAAGTCTCGACACCGGAGGCCTGAAAAGGCGCCAGAATTGACTCTAAACTCATGTTTGAGCCCCCTCTTTGTGAAGAGCATCCACGAGTTGATCCAATTTTTCGTTGTCCATGAAACTGCACATGTGTGTGTCATTGACCAAAAGAACAGGTGCATCTGCACATGCTCCCAGGCATTCCGCTGGCTCGAGCCGAATGAGTCCATCAGCAGTGGTGTGTCCAGGCGACACGTTTAATTTTTGTGACAAATGCTCCAAAGCCTTTTGACCACCTCTCAATTGACAAGAGAGGTTGGTGCAAACATTGATCTTGAAACGACCAACAGGCTCTAAATTGAACATGTTGTAAAAAGTTGCCACCTCATGCACAGCGATGGCTGGCATACCCAAGTAATGAGCCAACCAAAGCTCACTCTGCGAGTTCACATGACCATGCTCTTGCTGGATATGTGTCAAGCAAGCAATCACTGCAGCCTGCCTCCTCTCAGCGGGGTACTTGGCCACTTCCCGTTCAAAAAGCGCCAAAGTCTTGTCACTGAAACTCACGTTCAAGGACCCGTCATTCATGGCAGAGTTGCTCATCGATCAATTTCTCCAAATACAATGTCCATGGTTCCAATCACAGCCACCGTATCAGCCAACATGTGGCCACGCGCCATTTCATCCATGGCAGCAAGATGTGCAAAGCCAGGTGCACGAATTTTCAGGCGATAGGGCTTGTTGGCTCCATCGCTGATCAAATAAATACCGAATTCACCCTTAGGGTGCTCAACGCTGGCGTAGGCCTCGCCTTCAGGCACATGAAAGCCCTCAGTAAAGAGCTTGAAGTGATGAATCAACTCTTCCATGCTGGACTTCATGCCAACACGACTTGGAGGTGCAATTTTGTGGTTGTCAGTGATGACAGGGCCAGGATTGGCCTTGAGCCAGCTCACGCATTGCTCAATGATTCGGTTGGACTGCCTCATCTCCTCAACGCGCACCAAATACCGGTCGTAACAATCACCTGTTTTTCCAACAGGGATGTCAAAGTCCATTCGATCATAGACCTCGTAGGGCTGATGCTTTCTCAAATCCCATTCGACGCCTGAGCCCCTTAGCATGGCGCCAGTGAAGCCAAGGTTTTTAGCCCGTTCTGGTGTCACAACACCAATTCCAACCGTACGCTGCTTCCAAATTCGATTGTCAGTTAAAAGCGTCTCATACTCATCAACCAATTTGGGAAAGCGTTTGGTGAAGTCATCAATGAAGTCAAGCAAACTGCCCTGTCTGTTTTCATTGAGTCTTGCAATGGCCTTGGCATTTTTAATGCGGCTTACTTGATATTGAGGCATCGTATCGGGCAAGTCACGATAAACACCGCCTGGCCTGAAATAAGCTGCATGCATGCGTGCACCAGAGACGGCCTCATACATGTCAAAGAGGTCTTCACGCTCTCTGAAACAATAAATCAAGATGTTCATAGCTCCACAGTCAAATCCGTGGCAACCCAACCAAAGAAGGTGATTCAAGAGTCTGGTGATCTCAGAAAACATCACACGAATGTACTGAGCCCTCAGTGGAACATCCAAACCAAGCAACTTCTCAATGGCCAAACAATAAGCATGTTCATTGGACATCATCGAGACGTAGTCCAATCGGTCCATGTAGGGCAAAGACTGAATGAAAGTCTTGCTCTCTGCTAGTTTTTCGGTCGCTCGGTGAAGCAACCCAATATGGGGATCTGCTCGTTGCACCACCTCACCATCAAGCTCCAAGACCAGGCGCAAGACGCCGTGAGCAGCTGGATGTTGGGGACCTAAATTGAGGGTGTAATTTTTAATGTCTGCCATTTTTCACCTTCAGTGCGTGGAGCCATAGTGCTCTTCACGCACAATGCGCGGCGTGATCTCGCGAGGCTCAATGGTGACAGGCTGATAGATCACTCGGGACTGCTCTGCGTCATAACGCATTTCCACATGACCAGACAGAGGGAAGTCCTTTCTAAAAGGATGACCCACAAAACCGTAGTCAGTGAGAATGCGTCGCAAATCGTCATGCCCCTCAAAGATGATGCCGTACATGTCAAAGGCTTCTCGCTCAAACCAACTTGCACTGGACCACAAAGGACACAAACTTGCCAAGATGGGCATCTCGTCATCAAGCGCAAAAGCTCTCAAGCGAAGTCGCACATTGTGCTCAAGAGAGAGCAAATGCACAACCGAAGCAAATCTTGGTTTGTCGGAATATTGACTTGGAGCGCCGTCCTTGTACTCAGAATAGTCCACCCCACACAAGTCCAACAACTGTTCGAATGCGAAACGTGAATCGTCTCTGAGCACCTGGGCCACAGCAAAGTAATCTCTGCCACTCACGGTCAGCGTCAACTCACCCAAAGCAAGAGTCAAATCACTCACTTTGTCTTGCAAAACTTCAGAGATCAATGTTTTGAGTCGCTCGATTGACTGACTCATGATCTAAGTGTCCTTGAAAGGAAGGTCTTTTGAAACATCATCTTGCAATCGTGTTTTCACGCCTGATTTTGGTTTGCAATTGAAGCACTCCATAAAGAAGCGCCTCAGCGGTTGGAGGGCAACCCGGCACATAGACATCAACAGGAACAATGCGGTCACACCCCCTCACCACAGAGTAACTGTAGTGATAGTACCCTCCGCCATTTGCACAAGATCCCATGGAGAGCACCCAACGCGGCTCAGACATTTGGTCATACACTTTTCTCAAAGCAGGTGCCATTTTGTTGCAAAGTGTGCCGGCCACGATCATCAAATCCGATTGCCTCGGACTGGGTCGAAAGAGCATTCCAAAACGGTCCATGTCGTAGCGAGCTGCTCCTGCGTGCATCATCTCCACCGCGCAACAAGCCAAGCCAAACGTCATGGGCCACAAAGACCCTGTTTTGGCCCAATTCACAACTGAGTCAACACTCGTTGTGATGAAGCCCTCTTTCAAAATACCATCAATTGACATGTCTTATTCCCAATCGAGTGCGCCTTTTTTCCACTCGTAAGCAAACCCAACCACCAAAATTCCAAGGAAAATCATCATGGCCCAAAACCCCGTCAAGCCAATGTGCTTCAATGAGATGGCCCATGGGAAGAGAAATGCAATTTCCAAGTCGAACAAAATGAAGAGAATCGCAACCAAGTAATAGCGCACGTCAAACTTCATTCGAGCGTCTTCAAACGCCTCGAAACCACATTCGTAGGGGGAATTCTTTGATGCATAGGGGCGCTGTGGCCCAATGAGATAACCTAAAACTTGGGGAGCAACACCTACCCCAAGTCCGACCAGGATAAAAAGCAAGACCGGCAAATAGGAATATAGGCTCATCTCAATCTCTTCGTTTGACTGTTAGATTACACCCGATAGTGTGCAACACAAGGTTGACACCCAGGTTACAAAAAAA